>Ga0172379_10003884_pt1 | contig 23026 bp, 17 predicted proteins | sample GrowelOW334metaG_FD_119756 | JGI IMG/M metagenome (GOLD analysis project Ga0172379, IMG submission 119756) | Groundwater microbial communities from an aquifer near a municipal landfill in Southern Ontario, Canada - Groundwater well OW334 metaG | ecosystem: Environmental > Aquatic > Deep... | reverse complement strand
GTAATAGAGTAGCGGACACCAGCTTGAGCAGCTAGATGGCAAACTTTACTTATTTTTGGATTTTCAGCCAATATTTTTTTGACAAAATTCAAATTTTTAAGATCGCCTTTATAAAACTGGTAATTATCAAATTTTTTTAGGATTTTATTCCGATCCAATTTTAATTTAGGATCATAGTAATTATTTAGATTATCTACGCCAATGACAGAAACATTTTTTTTTAAAAGAGCCAAAGCCGTATGAAAACCAATAAAGCCAGCTGAGCCAGTTACTAGTATGGTAATTTTTTTTTCAAAATTGGGCATTATTGTTTGCGCTTGCGGATGATTTGTGACTAGAGCTACATCTGCGTAGCAGCTAGGAGTAATAGGCACAAATCAGGAGCAATTATCGTCCTAAACTCTTATTAAATACCGTATTGATAGTTTTGAGTATGATAGAAATATCTAGGGCAATAGATTGGTTTTTGATATAAAATAAATCGTATTGGAGTTTTTCTCTAGCGTCTTCTACACTAGCTCCATAAGGAAAGTTAATTTGAGCCCAGCCACTTAAACCTGGTTTGATAAGATGCCTTTCATTATAAAAAGGGATAGCTTCTTTTAAAGTAGCTACAAATTCTGGTCTCTCTGGCCTGGGGCCGACAAAACTCATATTACCTTTTAGGATGTTTATAAATTGTGGTACTTCATCCAATCTAGTTTTGCGGAGAAATTTACCGACTTTGGTCACCCGAGAATCATTTTCAGCAGCCCAGACAGCACCATTTTTTTCCGCATTTTTGGTCATAGAGCGCAACTTATAAACAGTAAATATTTTATTGTTTAGACCTACTCGAGCTTGGCTATAAATCAGTGGCCCTCTAGATTCTAATTTTATAGCCAAGGCTATAAAAGGTAGTATCAATAAGGCAACTAGACCAAAAAAGATTACTAGGATGATATCAATAACTCTTTTGGTTATAGTAAACCATTGTTTATTCTTTTGAGTAATATTTTCCAAAAACCAGTGGCGTTCTAGTGAGCTGATTGGTACTTTACCAGTTATTTTTTCATAAAAATCAGTCAGATTAAAATATTGAATTTTCAAATCTATATTTTCAAATAAATGGCGCGCTACTTCCGGGCTATACTTAGGGTCGTTGACTGAGACAACAGTATTTATTTTATGCGCTAATATTTTGTTTCGCATTTCACTGATATCTCGACTGACTTCAATTATTTGAAATTTTTCAGGCAAAAATGATGAATCTGGATTGATGATTAATTTTAGTTTATAACCTAGCTGTGGTTTAGTGATTATTTCTTCAGCTAGAATTAATGATTCTGGATGGACACCAATAATAGCTAGGTTACTTCCCAATTTGTCGCTAGATATAAGTTTGTAAAATATTTTTCTCCACGCTATAAGGAAAATAGTAAAAATACCAACTAGTATTAGTAAAATAGTTTGTGGTTTGATACCAGTGATATCATTGATGACATAAAAGAAAGCTACAGCTAGTAGGGTGTTTATAGCCAGATTTTGTACTAGAGTGCCATAAAATTTGAAACCTTGTTGGACTTTGTTTATTTCATATAAGCCATTAATAAAAAATATGATTATCCATAAAGCAAAAACTATAGAAAAAGGGCCTAAATGTTTGAACCATAATTGGCTATCCAAATAAGAAAAACGTAGCCATAAAGTGATGGCTAAGGCGCTATATAGCAGTATTAAATCTCCAATTAATAGGATTATTTTTCGCATTGAATTTTTTAATAATTTGACTATATTATAATAAAAAATAAGGGTTTTTGTCAATGTAAAAAAGAAAGACAATATTTTATAGCTATGCTATAATTTTATACAAAGATAAGGATATTTTTTATAAAATGATGAAAAAAATATATTTTCTAATTTTTCCATTGCTGCTAGCAGTTTTAGGTATCAATTATGGTTTGCCTATGCATCTGGTTGGTGACGAGGAGTCTTTGGTTGGCGGAGCCATAAAAATGATTGAATTAAAAAGATTCTTTCCAGTCTTAAACCCAGATCAATTCAAAATTTTGTATTATCCGCCGATTATACCTTATCTCTATGTTTTGACATCTTTACCAATAATTATCTTTAAATTTTTTGTCAGTGGTTTTGATGTGCTAGCTTTGAAAGATTATTTTATTCTTAATTTAGATGGTATTTGGATTAGTGCTAGATTGACGTCTAGTATTTTTTCTTTGGGTGTTTTGGTAGTTGTTTATAAATTGACGGAATTAATTTTTTCTAAAAAGGCGGCTTATTTAGCGACTATTTTACTAGCTCTCAGTTTTTTTCATGTACTTTTGTCTCATCAGGCCAGGCATTGGATATTTACAGTGTTTTTTGCTTATTTAACTATTTTATTGACTATACTACTAGTCAAAGGGCGACTGAAGAAGTATTGGCTGATTGGTTTAACAGCTGGTATAGCTTTGGGTACTACTTATGTTACTGCTTTGGGAGTCGGTCTAGCATTTTTAATTTTATTTTTTTATCGCCACCAGATTAGTCAGCCATATAAAAAAATAGGTATTAATATTTTTTTAGCTTTATCAATTGGAACATCTTTGATTTTGATAAATTTACCAGATTTACTTCGTTTTAAATACGGAGGTAAACTGGTTGGTGAGCCACTTCAAAAAAGTTTTACTGGTCTTTTGTCACAACTTGAACAGGTAATTACTATATTGTTTAATCAAGAGTTTATAATATTTTTATTAGCTGTTTTGGCTTTGTTGTTATGGAAGCGTAACTTCAAGATTAAAATTTTTATGGCGTCATTTGCTTTTTTATATTTTGTTGTTTTATATTATTTTCTTCATTTTGAGGCGAGGTACACTTATTTTATAATCCCAGCTCTAGCTATTTTAGCAGCTGATACTTTAGTTGTTTTGTCTGAAAAAATAAAGTATAAAAAATTATATTATTTTATTCTGAGCTTATTATTTTTGTGGCCAGCTTTGGGAGCTATAAATTATACCCGTTTAATTTTGGCCGATGATACCAGAGAATTAGCTATTCAATATATCAGTCAAGAAATAGGTGATCAAGAATTTTTACTTAGTTCGCCGACTATATATTTACCTAGAACAGATAAAAGTTTGGTCATCGCTGAAAATTATGGACATATTAATACCGTGGAGAGATATACATACAACCATTATGATAGGCTAGTGGCTAATTTTGATAAGACATATAATTATCAAAATATACATTTTTGGTCAGATGATTTCAAAAATCCAATCGCTCTAGATGAGTATATACAAAAATATCAGCCGAGCTACTTTGTGCTAGAATATTGGTTTGAGGAGGATTTAAAGGATTATTATAGCTCCTTGCGTCAAAAGGCAGTTTTAGTTAAGATACTTAGGCAGTCAAACTTGCCTGAAAATTATGATATTAATGGCAATTTTTGGGTTTTTAACAGTGTTTTGTTTGACTTAGAAAGACTAGGGCCAAGTATAGCTATATATAAATTAAAATAAATTTATGAAATTATCCATTGTTTTGCCAATTTATAATGAAGAAGAAAATATCAGTATTCTTTATGATAAATTAATAGCAGTTTTGAAACAGATGAATCTGGAGTATGAAATACTATGTGTCAATGACGGATCTAGTGACAATAGTTTGACGGCTTTGAAAAAAATATCACTGGTTGATAAAAATGTTAAGATAATTAATTTTAAAAATAATTTTGGTCAGACGGCTGCCATGTCGGCTGGTATTAAATATTCTCAGGGAGATATCATAATACCAATGGATGCTGATTTACAAAATGACCCGGCTGATATTCCTAGATTTTTGGAAAAAATAAAAGAAGGTTTTGATGTAGTATCAGGTTGGCGTAAAGATAGAAAAGATGGTTTGCTACTTAGGAAAATACCTTCTTGGCTAGCCAATTGGCTGATTGGACAAATTACCGGAGTAAAAATTCATGATTATGGTTGTTCTCTCAAAGCTTATAAAAGGGATATAATAAAAGATGTAAATCTATATGGTGAAATGCATCGTTTTATTCCAGCTTATGCCTCTTGGCAGGGAGCAGTGGTGACAGAGATTGTAGTCACCCATCATCCGCGTATTCATGGTCAGACAAAATATGGTATTGGTAGAACTTTTAAAGTCATACTTGATTTGATAGTAGTAAAATTTTTATCTGTCTATATGAATAGGCCAATTCATTTTTTTGGTGGCTTGGGTTTTATATCTTTAATTTTAGGTCTTATCACTGGTATCACAGCCGTGCTGCTGAGAGTTTTTCATATCAAATATATTGTAGAGACACCTTTACCAATTTTGTCAGCACTACTTATTATTGTCGGTGTACAGCTTATAGCTATGGGTATTTTGGCTGAGATGATCATGAGGACATATTATGAGTCACAACATAAAGAGCCATACGTCATAAAAGATAAAATTAATTTTGATAACTAATGTGCGGAATTGCCGGTTATCTTGGTCAAGGTAGCCAAGAGATATTAGAAAAAATGACCAATACTCTTTATCATCGCGGTCCTGATGATAAAGGTTTTTTGTTGGACAAAAATCTGGCTATGGGGCATCGTCGTTTATCTATTATTGATTTGAGTCAAGCTGGGCGTCAACCAATGACTAATGAGGATGGCACTGTCATATTGATTTTAAATGGTGAAATATACAATTATAGAGAACTAAGAAAACAATTAAAAGGCCAACATAAATTTATCAGTCAGACTGATACAGAAGTTATTATTCATCTCTATGAAGAGCTGGGGGCGCAAGTTTTTTCCAAATTAAATGGCATGTTTGCTATTGCTTTGTATGATAAAAAAACTAAAAAGTTAATTTTAGCTCGCGATAGGTTTGGTAAAAAACCATTATATTGGGGTAAATTTGGGGAGTCATTTTTGTTTGCTTCCGAGCTAAAAGCTTTTTTAAAACATCCAGCTTTTAAAAAAGAATTAAATCTTGAGGCTTTAAATAAATATTTACAATACGAGTATATACCCACTCCGCATTCAATTTTTAAGGGTGTTTACAAATTAGAACCAGGACATTATTTGGAGTTTGATGGGCAAGATATTAAAAAATATAAATTTTGGGATATCAATTTTGAACAATCAAATATCAGTTTTGGCGAAGCTCTAGATAGATTAGATCAAGAAATAGATAGAGCTACAAAAATTAGATTGGCTAGCGATGCGCCTTTGGGTGTATTTTTGAGTGGGGGGATAGATAGTAGTGCTATTGCTTACTACGGGCAAAAAAATAGTCAGCAAAAAATAAAAACATTTTCTATTGGTTTTGGAGAAAAGAGTTTTGATGAATCAAATTATGCTCGTCAGGTAGCTAAATATTTGGGCACAGACCATCACGAACAAATTTTGACTGCTAAAGATTCTTTGGATTTTATACCGCAGATTGCTGATTTGTTGGATGAGCCAATGGCTGATCCATCTATAGTACCTACTTATCTATTATCAAAATTTACCAAACAAGAGGTCACAGTAGCACTAGGCGGAGATGGTGGTGATGAATTATTTTTGGGTTACGATACTTTTGTGGCTCAGCGTTATGCAGATATTTATGATAGTGTACCTTATTTTATTCGCAGTCTGATAGCTAAATCAGTCTCATCTTTGCCAACATCATTTTCTAATATCAGTCTCGATTTTAAGTTAAAAAAATTTACCAAAGATTTTGAAGGTAATAGCGATTATAGACATATACGTTGGCTAGGATCATTTGACAAGCCTAGTCGGGCTAGATTATTTTCTGATAATCTTTGGTCAGATTTGAAAAACAAAAATGAATTTGATGACATTGATAATTATTTAAAAAACATATCTAGTAAAGATAAATATAAAAAATTGATTTATCTTTATCAAAAAACCTATTTAATGGACGATATTTTGGTAAAAGTAGATAGAGCTAGTATGTTTAATGCTTTAGAAGTTCGAGCGCCATTTTTGGATTATCAGCTAGCGGATTTTGTTAATTCTCTGCCGATTAATTTTAAATTGAAAAATAAAAATACAAAATATATTTTGAAAAAATTAATGTTGGGTAAATTGCCAGATAATATTATCAATCGTCAGAAAAAAGGTTTTGGTATGCCAATAGCTGATTGGCTAACTAGTGATCTAAAGCCTTTAGCCCAGCAATTATTAAATGCTGAAAAAATAAAACAAGAAGGCCTGTTTAATCATCAATATATTGACCAGTTGTTGGAACAGCATTTTGAGCGAAAGCAAGATAATAGAAAGTTAATTTGGACTTTGATGATATTTGAATTGTGGCGGGAAAAATGGTTTAATTAGTATTATATGAATGATAAAATAAAACTTAATTTGGGAGCAGGAGAAGATAGAAAAGATGGCTATATCAATGTAGATTGGAATGATTTGGCTCAGCCTGACGTCAAACACAACTTGAACCAATTTCCCTATCCTTTTGAAAATAATAAATTTGATGAAGTAGTAGCTTCTCATGTTTTAGAGCATTTAGATAAACCTTTTGAGGTTATGAAAGAGCTCCATAGAATATTGAAGCCAGGCGGAGAATTAATTATCAAAGTGCCTCATTTTAGTCGAGGATTTACTCACGCTGAGCATGCTCATGGCTTTGATGTTTCTTTCCCGATGTATTTTAACAAAAAATTCACTAAATCTGGTTTTTATGGAGTAGAGTTTGATATAGCCAGCATGAAATTACACTGGGCGGCTTTTACGCATTTATTACCATATTATGGTTATGGGAAAATTATTATTGGGATTATAAAATTTTTGAGCGCTATATTTTCTGCTTTAGCCAATCTCAGTCCAAATTTCTGTAGTCGGGTCTGGTGTTTTTGGGTGGGTGGTTTTGAAGAAATTGAATTTAAGTTTATTTGTAAGAAATAATAATATGTCATCAAGTGAACGTTTTGGCTATGAATGGGATAAATATTCAGCTATAGATATAAATTATGAAGAACAGTTTAAAAATTGGGTCTATCCACTAGAGGCCAAATTTTTTGAGGGTAAATCAGTTTTGGATGCTGGCTGTGGGATGGGTAGAAATAGCTTATGGCCACTCAAGTGGGGAGCTAGTGAAGTGATTGCTTTTGATTTTGATAAACGCTCAGTGGAGGCCGCTAAAAAAAATCTCAAAGATTTTGCTAATATCCGAGTAGATTATAGAAGTATTTATGATATAATTTGGCAAGAAAGGTTTGATATGGCATTTAGTATTGGTGTTATTCATCATTTAAAGGAACCTCAATTAGCTTTACAAAATATGGTGCGAGCTTTGAAACCAGGTGGTACTTTACTGGTCTGGGTTTATAGTTATAATGCCATGATAGTCAAAGTGCTTAGTCCGATTAGAAAAAATATTACTTCCAAACTGCCTTTGGCTTTGGTTCATTTTTTAGCTTATTTTTTGTCAGCCCCAATTTATGTGTTTGCCAAAATATTTAAAGGACCAGGGGGCTATATGAAGCAAATTTCCAAATTTAAATTTTGGCATATTCATAGTATAATTTTTGATCAGTTGATTCCAGAAGTGGCTAACTACTGGACAAGAGAGGAGGTCGAAAATTTATTTGGCAAACTAGCTTTGAAAGACATTGATATACATCGACCACCCAATGGTACTGGTTGGATAATTATAGCCAAAAAATAGTTTAAGACTTTATTATAGTTAATATTATAGAAAAGTAGTGAAATCTATTATTAAAAAATAGATATTTTTTGTTGTAGTTTTTTTATTACTTAGGACCTTTTTGTTCTTTGTGATTATAAGCAAAATATGTTATAATTTATCAACAAGTTAACTAACTACTAAGGCATTTAGATTAGTGGCTGAGAAAATAAAAATAAATAGTAAAAAGTGAAAATTGTTGAAACAAAAATTTATTTAAGATTTATATCTTGGTTTATTACTGTAGCATTTTTGCCATTAGCCGCTTTATTTTTATCGGTGTATTTATTTAATCCAGATTTATTAATATCAGTTTTTTCCAAAACTAGAGACACTATACTATTTGCCACTTTTATATCCTTAGCCTTGGTATTATTATTGTCTTTGTTAGCTACTAGATTATTATCTAAATCAATCACTAAACCTATTCAAACTTCTGTTTTGGAATTATCTAAAGTAGTTGGTGAATTGTTTCAGACAGTACAAAATTTGTCTGAAATTAGCCAAAATAATAGTGAATTATCTCAGTTTTTAATTGATAGTAGCAAGACTCAAAAAAATGGTCTTAAGACCGGTAGTAAAGCCATACTGGCTATGGCTAATTCTCTAAGCCAAGTGGCCCAAAAAACTAAATTAGCGGCTAGTAAAAGCACAGATATTGATAAATTAGCTGGTGATAGTGAAAGTAAATCCAAAGAAGCTTTAGATACTTTGACAGTGGTCAAAGAACTATTAACCGAAAATCAAAAGTTAAGCCACGCCCTGAATCAATATGCTAGTGATGTCAAAAATGTAGCCTCGCGGGTGGCTGATTTGGCAGAAATAGCTAAATTTCTTAGTCTCAATGTTTCTATTGAAGCCAGTAAAAATTCTTTTAGTGATGACTTTTCAGATTTGGTAGCTCAAATCAGGGAGTTAAATATCACTAGTGAACAAGCCGCTGGGGCCATTGGCACTTTAGCTTCTAATATGCAGAGACAAATAGAGCAAGCTAGTGATTCTTCACAGCATCAATGGCAAGAAACTGATAAAACTATCAAAATTGTTAGCCAGACTATCAATTTTTTGGGTAAGATAGCTACTAATGTCTTACAAATATCTAAAAGCGTTCAAAGTATAGATAAAGAAACTCAAAAAACTGGTCAAGATTCTCAAGATATTAGCCAGATGATAAAAAAACTGGACAATGAAGCCAAGTCTTTAGTTGGCCATGTAGATACTGTCACTAGAATTATCAATCAACAATTGGTCATTACGCGTTCACTCAATCGTTCTTCAGCGGCTTTAAATTCAGTGACCAAAACACTTAATGATTTAGTTGGTAAAGAATAAAATGGCATCAAAATCAGAACAATTTGTTTTATTTTATATCGGTCAGGAGCAATATGCTTTGCCGGCTTTGACGGTCAACAAGTTTATTGAGTTTAAGGATTTGACACTTATACCAAAAGTCAATAAAGAAGTAAAAGGCTTGATTTATAATAATGGTCATATCATTACCATTATTGATATTAAAGAAATTTTGAAGATTAAATCAACTAAAAGTAATAAGCAGCCGATGTGTTTGATATTTGAATCAAGTGGCCATCATTATGGGCTTGTAGTTGATCAAGGTGGTGAAATCACTTCAGTTAATAAAATTTTTACTGACAGGCAAAAGAAAATTTTTAATAAATATTTTAAAACAAAAGATAAAAAAAATATTTATATTTTAGAAGCCAATCAGATTGTATCTCAAATCGGATTATGATAAGTGCCAAATACAAAGATTTATATCTATCAACGACTAAGCAACAGTTAAAGAAATTGTCTGATTTATTGCTTTATTTAGAAAAAAAACCTAGCAATCAGAATTTGATTGAAAATATTTTTCGGCTTATCCACTCTATGAAAGGGGCAGCCGCTACTATGTCTTACAAAAATACCGTCAATCTTTTGCACGCCATGGAGTCTTTGGTTGATGCGGCTTACAATGAAGATTTAGCTATTAATGACAAAATTTTGAATACTTTTTTTGATACTTTGAATGTCTTACAGGATAATTTTGATAGTATTGATAAAAAAAACCAAGAGCTTATTTTAACCAAACAAACTAATACTCTTAAAGCACTTTTTAATCAAAAGACTCCCAAACAGAATGTTAATCAGAAAAAAATCAAACATATTTTAGGATCTTTGCCCAGCGTAGCAGAATTAACAGTCACGACTGATAAATTGGATGCCATTGGCAATTCACTGGATGATTTGATGATTAATGCTATGAGCATTAAAAATAAAGTCAAAGATTCAGCTGATATAGAGCTTTTAAAAGTTTGTGTAGATAATGATAAAATCTTATCTAGCCTCAGAAGACAGCTAGAAATAGTGCGAGTAGCCCCACTAAAAGATATTTTATCTTCTTTACCCTATCTAGTCAGAGAAGTGGCTAGAGATGAGGGAAAACAAGTAGAGATTGTTATTTTAGACCATGATTTATCTTTGGACAAGGCTATTACTGATGAGCTAGTTGAAATATTAATTCAATTACTCAAAAATGCAGTTTCACACGGCATTTCCAATAAGCAGCCAAATGGCAAAATATTGGTGGATTTTTCCCTAGTGGGAGATCGGATGCACATTTTGGTTAGTGATAATGGTCAAGGTATAAATTGGTCATCAATATTAGATTTGGCTGTTAAAAATAAAATAGTCACTCGTCAGAAAGCTAAGACTATGTCAGCTGATGAAATAAAAAATCTTATTTTCTCTTCGGGTATTTCCAAGGGCAAAATTTTAAATACTACTTCCGGTAGAGGAATGGGACTGAGTTTAGTCAAAAGTAAAGTGAGTGAGCTAGGTGCTCATATAGCGGTCAGTAGTAGTTCTAAAAATGGTACTAAATTTATTATTGATTTACCTCAACCACTATCTGTGTTTAGAGCTATTATTTTTAATCTTTTGGATTATACTTTTGCCCTGCCTTTGGATTATATAGAAAAAATATTGGATTTAGAGGGCATAAAAAATGTGAATAGCAGTAAAACTTTTAGTTATCAAAAAAAGAAATATAAATTGATATCTCTTTTGGATATTTTTGGTCTGAAAAAATTTGATCCTTTATATAAATATATAGCTTTGATAAATTATCAGGATGTCAAAATAGCTATGCCGATTGTCAGAAAAGTCAGAGAAGATGAATTGATTATGAAAAGAACTCCCTTAGTTTTAAAAAATAATAAATATATAAAAGGAGTAGCTATTTCAGCTCAAGGGCAAGCGGTTTTAGTTTTGGATCCAGTTCATCTTGTTTAAGGCTTGAGTAGATATAAATATTTAATTTTATACCATTAAATAAATTTTATGGCAGATACTAAAGCAAAAATTTTGTTTGTTGATGATGATAACTTTCTTCGTAAAGTTTATAAATCAGAATTAAGTGAGCAGGGTTATGAAGTAATTTTGGCCGCTGACGGAGAAGAGGGCTTAGAAAAAGCCCAAATTAGTGATCCGGATTTGATTATTTTGGATATGATTATGCCTCAAAAAAACGGTTTTGAGGTTTTGACAGAATTACAAAAAAATCCAGCCACCAAAAATATTCCAGTGATTATATTGTCTAATCTTGGTCAGGAAGATGATATTAAAAAGGGTCTTGATTTGGGGGCAGTGGATTATTTGGTCAAAGACAACATTACTTTAGCAGTCATTGTTGAAAAGGTTAGCCATTATTTAAATTCTAAAACCAAATCAAAAGCTGCTATGTTACAAAATGGTCATTTGGAGAAGCCAAAAGAAGATAGTAATCAATATTATAAATCTGAGCCCAGTCGAGAAAAATAATTATAAATTAAAATATTAAATAAGTAATTTTAGTATAATTTTAAGGGGATGAAAATAATAAGTGACGAGAAAATTTATAAAATTATTAGCAAGATTGGTTTGATTGAGCCGGAAATTTTGGATACCGCTCTTCAAGCCGCTAAAGAGAAAAATAAAGATTTTGTAAATTTTTTAATTAGCCAAGACTTGATAAAATCCGAGGAGATTGGACAGCTAATAGCCAATGATTTGCATATTAAATATATTAATTTAAGTAAAGAGCAAATTGATTCTATAGCTTTGAATCTTATTCCAGAGATTGTCGCCCGCAAACAAAACTTGGTTGTTTTCAAAAGAGATGGAGAAGGTGTCAAAGTAGCTATGGCTGATCCTTTTGATTATGGCATGATCAAGATGATAGAAAAAAAAGTAGGCGATAAAGTCTGGCCTTATTTTTCTACAGAATATGATATTAAAAATGCTTTTAGTCTTTATCGAAAATCTATTCAACAGGAATACGCTACTAATATTCAAAAACATGCTATCAAGGCTCAGGGAAGCAATGTTGAATCTGTCCCAGTAGTCAAACTGGTGGATGATATTTTTTCTTATGCCTATACCAATCATGCTTCCGATGTGCACATTGAACCAGAAGATAAGGAAATAAAAATTCGTTTTAGGATAGATGGCATACTTTATGATGTTTTGACTTTGAATAAAGGTATTTTAGAATTGATAGTTACTAGGATAAAAATCTTGGCCAAATTAAGGACTGATGAAAGTCGTTCAGCTCAAGATGGAAAAATTATTACTAGAGTAGAGGGTGAAAAGGTAGATATTCGTGTTTCGATTGTGCCTATTACTCATGGCGAGAAAGTAGTAATGCGTCTTTTATCTTCCAAAGGAAAACAATTTAGTTTGGAAGATTTGGGTATGAAGGAGAGAGATTTAGAAATTGTAGCCAAAGCTGCTAAAAGGCCTTATGGTATGATCTTATCTACTGGTCCGACTGGGTCTGGTAAGACGACTACCCTTTACGCTTTAATTAAATTATTGAATAGTCGTAATATAAATATTTGCACCATTGAAGATCCAGTGGAATATGATTTGGAGGGCATTAATCAAATTCAAGTCAATCCCAAAACTAATCTTACTTTTGCTCAAGGTCTTAGATCATTACTTCGTCAAGACCCAGATGTTATCATGGTTGGTGAAATTCGTGATGAAGAAACAGCTGGTATTGCCGTCAATTCGGCTATGACTGGTCATTTGGTGCTTTCCACCCTACACACCAACGATGCTTCGACATCTTTGCCAAGACTATTGGATATGAAAATTGAGCCATTTTTGGTAGCTTCAACAGTCAATATAATCATTGCCCAGCGTTTGCTTCGTAAAATTTGTATGAAGTGTATTGTTTCTTATACTTTGACAGACAAAGAAGTAGAAGATCTTAAATCGGAAATTAATATTAATAAATTTTTGGATACAGATAAAATTAGTGATGTTCGTTTTTATAAAGGCAAGGGTTGTAAGAGCTGTAATGATAGTGGCTATAGCGGACGTATTGGTATTTTTGAAGTTTTAGATATTACGGATGATATTAAAGAGTTAATTATGGCTCGAGCAGATAATGAACAAATAAAAAAGAAAGCTATTGCCAATGGTATGACTACTATGTTTGAAGATGGTTTTGATAAAGCTGTGGCTGGTAAAACTACTTTAGAAGAGATATTTAGAGTTACCAAACAATAATTTTTTAATTATTTTTGGGTCAATAATAAAATAAAAATAAAGACATGTTGTTTGCTTATAAAATTTCAGATGCTAAAAATAAAATAACCGCTGGGACAATTGATGCTTCTAGCCGTCAACAGGCTAGAAATCAATTAGCTCTCAAAGAGGGAGTATTGGTATCTTTGGAGTTGGTTGGTAGAGCCAAAGGGCAAGTTGTATCTGGTGGCGGAAAGATTTTATTTGGCCGAATTAAGCTTTTGGAAAAAGTAATGTTGGCCAAACACTTATCGGTTATGATTAAAGCTGGTATGTCTATTGATGGTTCTTTGGAAGTACTGCAAGACAATGCTTCCCCAGTGATGACTAGAATTTTATCGGAAATGCTGACAGATGTTCGTAAGGGTAATACGCTGTCATCAGCTCTTAAAAAACATTCTAAAGATTTTGATTTACTTTTTGTCAATATGGTGGCAGCTGGAGAAAAAGGCGGTAATTTGGCTAAAAATTTAGAACTCCTAGCTGTCCAACAACAAAAATCTTATGAATTACGTGGTAAAATAAAAGCCGCTGCTATGTATCCTAGTGTAGTGCTTCTAGCTATTGTTGCTTTGACAGCCGTAGTATCTAAATTTGTTTTGCCAAAGATTGTTAATTTTTTTACTAGCTTAAATGTTCAATTACCACTGAGTACTAGAATATTGATTACCAGCGCGGATTTTTTTGCTAAGTATTGGTGGGTGCTAGTTTTAGCAGTAGTAGCTATTATAGTTGCTTGGAGCGTGATGCTTAGATTTACTAGCACTAGATTGATACTTCACAAGTTTATCCTCAGAGTACCTATTATTGGTAAGCTAGTGTCTAATATGAATTTAGCTTTATTTTGTCGGACTTTATCTAGTTTATTAAATAGTGGTATTACTATTGATCAGGCTTTGCAAATTGTGGCTCAAACTATGACTAGTGAAGTCTATAGACAACAGACGGTCAGTATTTATCATCGTGTACTAAAAGGAAATTCTCTGTCAGATTCTATTTCTAATAAACAATATTTTCCTAGCATCGTCTCTCGTATGAGTAGAGTGGGAGAGGAATCTGGTAATTTAAGTGAGGTCTTAGATTATCTGGCCGATTATTATGAATTGGAAGTAGATACTACTACCAAAAATTTAGCTACAATGCTCGAGCCAATCCTCTTAGTGTCTATTGGTTTGGTAGTTGGTTTTGTAGCTATGTCTATTATCAATCCAATTTATGATTTAACCAATAAGATTAGTCCATAATGATAAGAAATAACAGACAATCTGGTTTCACATTGGTAGAAATATTATTGGTAGTAACTGTATTTACTATTATTTTGGCTTCAGCTATTTCTTTGACTACTAGGCAAGTATTTGATAGTGATCTTTCGAGTAAAGCTCTAGCAGTAGCTGATTTGCTAGAGCGAGCTAGAAACAGCTCAGCTACTGGTTATTTTGGTGATGTTTGGAGTATTAAAGTATTGGACAATGATGCACTTTGTATGGATAGTGGAGATTGTATATTACTTTTTAAGGGTAGAGGTTTTAGCAACAGAGATGCTAGTTATGATAGATTTGTAGAGTTTGACCAAGATATAACTGGTGTCTATATTGAGGCTAATCAGGAAAATGAGTTTTATTTTGATTATCAATCTGGTTGGTTAGCTACCACTACAGCTTCATCTTTAGAACAACAATATATTGTATTAAAAAATAATGTTGGTGAGCAAAAATCAGTAGTAGTTTCTCCTAGTGGCACAGTAGCTATTTTTACTTGTGGTGAAGATAAGGTCTATGATATCAGTGGACATGGCTATAATACAGTCAAAATTGGCACTCAGTGCTGGATGGCAGAAAATCTCAATACTGGTACTATGTTGGCCAGTGGTATTAGTACGCCTAGTGATGATGGATTAATAGAGAAATGGTGTTTTGATAATGATACTAATAATTGTAATACATACGGAGGGCTTTATCAGTGGAATGAAGTGATGGGCTATGTGACAACTGATGGTACGCAAGGTATTTGTCCTAATGGTTGGCATGTACCTTCACATACCCAATTACAAACTTTAGAAGCTGTTTTTGCATCTGGCACAAATGGTACTCAAATGAAATTAGGAGGTCAATCAGGCTTTGATTTACCATATGGCGGAGAAAGAAACATATATGGTGATGGTGATGCTACGGATTTATATTTTGATAGTGTTGGTACTTTAGCTGTTATGTGGACTTCAACTCAATATAATAGTACTGATGCTTATGCTCATTATGTCCAATCTGAAAATACAATGAGCTCAGATCCTAATCCAAAAACTTTTGGATTTTCAGTCAGGTGTTTAAAAGATTATTAATTCAATTAAATAAATTTTATTTTTTTATAATGTTTAATATAAAATATCACAACCAAGCATTTTCTTTAATTGAGGTCATTGTGGCCTTGGGTATTTTTGCTATTTTAGCTGCTGGTGTTTTTAGTGTGGTGACTAGCTCTTATAGAAATTTTTATGGCACGGGCGACAAACACTCTTTGACTGTCTTTGCTCAGGAAGGTATAGAAGCAGTGCGTTCTATTAGAGATAATTCTTGGCAAGATATAGAAACTGTCTCCGGCGCTGGTAGTAAAGGCTTAGTTAAAGCTGCAGCTGGTTATTGGCAATTTGATACTACTGCGGATTCTTTAGGAGTTTTAAGTAGGACTATAGTAGTGACTGATGTAGAGCGAAACGCTAATGATGAAATAGTAGCCTCTGGCGGCACTGTTGACCCTAATACCAAAAAAGTAACAGTCACTGTGACCGGACCAGGAATAGATGATTATGTTTTGACCACTTATTTGACTAATTGGTCTTATAAAACTTGGGAGCAATCAGATTGGTCGGGAGTAGGTGCTAGAGAATTCTGGTCAAATTTAAGTGTGGCTTCTTCATCATACAATAATATTGATACTTCTACGGCTAGCCAGTTAAGCCTATCACATTTGACTGGTACTGATATGAGCTGGTCTACTTGGGAAGATTTGATTCCTGATGAATCAGTCAAAAACCAAGCTTGGGAGGATTTTTTTAATTATTATTTAGGGCCAGACGGTAAAAGTCTTTATATTAGTGGTACTACTAACTTTGGTATCATAAAATATGATATTTCCAAAGCCCAAGCGGGAGTTGTGAAAGCCGAATGGAAAATAGGTTTACCAACAGGCTATCATATGCGACCGATGGCATTCCATCCTAGCGGTAATTATGTTTATGTAGCTAGATATACGAATAGTAGTGGGGCGGATGCGGTTTGTGTGGCCAATATAACTACCCTTTCTATTACGGAGGCTAGTGATTGTTATGATTTGACTTACCCAGGGGCCAGTTGGTATATAACTACTATGGTAGTAAATGCCGCTGGTACAAAATTATATCTGTTTGATGATTATGGCAATGCTTATATTTTTACTATATCAAATGGCGGGGCAACTTTGACCTTGTCCAATCCAGGGCAAAGAATAAGTTCAGTGGCTGGTCTGTGGGATTATGCTATTAATCAGGTTTATTTGGATGAATCGGGAGCTAGTCCTTATATTTATATGGTCACTGATGATAATCCTGGTGAGTTTAGAAAAATGGGTTTTGATGGTGATTATTTTAGTTCTACTTCTACTTCTGCTTTTGTTGATAGTAGTTCTTCTTATAATTTTAAAGATATTGAATATTTAGAAACAGTAGCTGGTAAAAAAAGATTTCTTTTTGCCACTGAAAATCCTAGTAAAGAATTGATAATTTATGAAGATCAAGGTACATCACTGACAGAAATAGGTTCTTATAATTTATCTACTAATCAAAATTATGCTGAAGTAACTTCAGATAAAGAAAATATGGCTTTTATCCATTATTCTAGTCCTGGAGGGCTTTATGGCGTTGATATTACTAATCGCGCTATTCCAGCTACCCCGTCTGATTCAGATATGGTAAGTAATACTACTTTTGCTCGGCGATCAAATACAGTCACTTATGATCAGATGCTTTATAGTACTAGTTCACGTGGTTTCTTTCTTTCGGAACATTTGGCTACTAGTGAAAAAGTAAATTTGCATTTTATAGGTAAGGCTTTTACTAGAGCGACTGGTGGCACTTTCAATTATAGTCGAGCGATTACTTTAGGTTTAAATAGCACAGTTTCTAGTGGACCGCATACAGATTTTCCAGTGGTGATTTCTGAAACGCAAAATGATTTTAAAACTATTTCAAATGGTGGAAAAATCTATAATGCCAGTGGCTATGATATTATTTTTACTTCTGATGCCAGTGGTAATACAGTCTTAGATCATGAGATAGAGACATACAATCCTAGCACTGGTGAATTGGTCGCTTGGATAAAAGTGCCATCGCTAGCTGCCAATACTACTATTTATATGTTTTATGGTAATGCTGACATTGTCAGCACTCAAGAGCATGTGGATGGCGTTTGGAGTGCTGGTTATCAACTAGTCAATCATATGGTTGATTCTGGCACCGGAGCAGCTAGCGATAGCGTGGCTGGTAGTAATAATTTCTTTAAATATGGTATTAATGCTCCTACTCAGTCAGCCGGCAAAATAGGCCGTGGTCAAAGTTTTGATGGTACTGGTGATGCTTTAATATTAGAAAATACTGTTGATAAAGAGCAGGGTTATTCTGATTTTACAGTGGAGTTTTGGATGAAGCCATCGTCAGCCGCCGCTCGTAATTATTGGGCACCAGTATATTTTGGTAATGGTGATTTGAATACAGCTGATGGTTGGATGTTTAGGCAGCTTTTGGCTGATAAAAGATTACGTTTTCATGCTGGTGATGGTACAACAAATTTGCAAGGTATGTATACCAGTGGGGTGATTACTGATAATGTTTGGACTCATGTGGCTCTGACAGCTGATAGAGATGTTGGTTTTCAATATTATATTAATACCGTAGCTAATAATAGTTGCACTGTTGCCTCAGCTTGTACTGTGGATAGTAGTGCTAAATATATTGGTGAAGCTGCAACAGTATCAGTGGGTAGGGACTGGTCAACTACAGATTATTGGTATAATGGTGAAGTAGATGAGCTGAGAGTATCTCTGGATTTAAAAACTCCAGGTTGGCTGACTACTGGTTACAATAATGTAAATTCTCCAGCTACTTTTTATAGTTTGGGGGCTGAAAATCCAGTTGGCTATAATACGCCGGGCACTTTGTATTCATCTATTTTTGACTTGGGTTCAACAGACAAAGAAATAAAAAGTATTACGGTTGAGCAAAATATCCCTAGTGGCTGCACATTACAAATAACTGCCGAGGTCAGTAATGATGCTACTTTTTCAGCGGCCAATGTAGTCAGTCAGGTCTATAGTGACACCAGTACTAGTTATTATACTAGCAGTACCGAAGCCACTTTAAATGGTAAGAGATATTTGAGATATAAAGTTGATATGACCGCTTGTAGTAGTGCTACTCAAACACCTACTCTCTATGGCGCAAAATTTAATTATCGCTAATGATCAGAAAATATAAAAATCAAGCCTCATCTTTCAAGTCTATTAAAAACACCAAAGGTTTTTCTTTGGTGGAGATGATAGTTTATTTGGCTATTGTCAGTATTTTACTGACAGCGGTAGTTACTTTCCATCTGACTTTGGGTGGCACAGCTACTAAACTTAGTAGCAATGTTTTGGCTTCTAGAAATAGGCGAGTAGCTATGGGTGGAATTGATTATCTAGTAAAAAATTCAGATGCTTTACTCAAAGATGTCTCTGGTGATTGTTCAGATTTTGGAGCTAATCCACCAGTTTTAGCTTTATATTTTAGTGATGATACATATTTACCTGGCACTTGTGTAGAAGGAGGCGGAGGAGTCAGAATATCGGTGGCTGATAAAAAAATATCCTTAACCTGCTACCCCAATATGACGGGTAATGGTTATTATCAAAATTGTAATACCAGTGTCTATCCCGCTGGCAATATTTATTATCTGAGTTCACCAGATGTAGCGGTCCTAAATAGTTCGCTAAATTTTGCTACTTCTACTGCTACTTCTACGGCCAATAATTTTTTGGCGGTGACTACTAATCTAAGTGTTGGTACACATTCTAACAATCAAATCCGTCTCACTGCTACTTCGACTGCTACTTCGACAGTTATTTTGAGAAATGAACAAGCTAGTGGTTTGATTTCATGGTGGGCTTTGGAAGGTGGTTCGGGTACAGATTTACAAAGTAGCAATGATATTAGCTGTACTAATTCACCAGCTACAGCCACACCAGGCTTGGTAGCGGGTAGTAGTGATGCCTTAGATTTTGAATTTGATTCTTCTCAATATTGTTCTGCCTCTGATAATGCTTCACTCAATTTTAATGATACTTTTACTATTACAGCTTGGGTTAAAGAAGAATCTAGTGGAGTAGATAAAGCAGTAGTTCAAAAAAATGATGCCAGTAGTAAAGGTTATGGCTTTTTTGTTGATAATGGACAAGCCATGTTGCGTATTTATGATAGTAGCACTTTTGGTGATTATAATTCTACTTATACCATGACTCCAGGTACAGTCTATCATGTGGCTGCTACTTATGATTTGACCAATGATGAAGCTATACTTTATGTCTATCAAAAAGCAGTTGGGGGTGTAGCTACCACTACTCTCAATTCTTTGAAAACATTAGTTAATTATAGTAGTAGTTTAAATTTGAGCCTTAGTAATTATTTTGACGGAGTAATAGATGATGTCAGAGTTTATAATCGGGTTTTAAGGCCTCAAGAAATTTGGGCCCTGCAATCTCAAGGGGCTACTTAGATGGCGATGTTAAATAAATTTAAATTTTTATAAATTATAATGAAATATAATTTGGACAAAAAAAACAACCATGAAGGCGCTATTGCTTTGCTTTTGGTAATTATGATTACAGCTTTGACTGTAGTTTCAGCAGTGATAGTGTCTATGACTAATATTTCAGATTTAATGTCGTCCTACCATTTTAGTGAAGCCCAGCAAGCTGATGTGGACTTGGATGCGTGTCTGGAAGATGCTATGCTTCGTCTGGCTTCCACTACTGCTGCTTCAGGGACATATTATTTAAATAGTGTCGGATCAAATTGTTATTATGAAATTAGTTCTATAATTTCCAGTGGTCTTAAAACAGTCACTTCTACAGCTAGTAGTACTTCTGGGCTTGGCTATTGGCAAGATACAGTTGTTGTGCAAGTAAATGTCTCTAGCACACCAATTAGTATTTACGCTTACAAAAATTCTACTATTTCTTTTGATAGTCTTTTATATTGTGGAGATGCGACTTGCGCCGGGACAGAGACTTGCTCAAATTGTAGTGCTGATTGTGGGTCTTGTGCTGTCTGTGGAAACGGCATTGTAGAAGGAGCTGAAGTCTGTGACGATGATAATACTAATGACGAAACCCAAACTTGTGGTAATCTTATTGTAGAGGGTGCGGCTGGTGGACCTTACTGTAATTGGAATTGTAGTGCGGCGATAGTTTTGACTGAAACCTGTGATGATGGAGGAGAAAGCTGTGGTGATGGGACTAAACAAAGTGGTACATTTTGTAATGACACTTGTACGGCAGTTGATAAAGTCGTCAGTGAAGTCTGTGATTATACAGGAGTTGCTTGTGGTGCTATGGAAGCAACTTTTGAGAGTGGTGTTCAAGGTTGTACACTCAAAAATCCTAAGTGCACTATTGGTTGTGGTTCTTGCACTAATTATTGTTTGTAATAAAAATATTTTTTAGATATTAATAATTTTGTAAATATATTTATGGCCAAAAATGTAATTGGAATTGATATTTCAGATTATTCTATTGAAGCCTTATCTCTGGAAAAAAGTAGAGGTAGTTTTGTGGTGGAATCATACTCTCGTTTTCGCTTGTCACCAGAAATAGTAGAAGATGGTCGTGTTTTAAATCCTCAGAAGCTCAAGGAAGCTATTTTGAAGCTGTTTCAAAATGCTAAGCCCAGACCTTTTGATCAGTCGCATAAGGTATTTCTGTCTATACCAGAGTCCAAGACATTTAGCCAAGTGTTATCTTTACCAAAAAATATCAAAGACAAAGACATAGTGACAGTGGCTAGTAATCAGGCCGAAGAATTAATACCAGAGTCTATAAATAATTTGACGGCCGTAGTCAAAATTTTGCCTGATACTGAAAATTCTAGGCAAGTCTTTTATTCGGCAGTGGAGACAGATGTATTAAAAAGTTTTGTCACTTTGTTTGATGAATTAAATATTGGTATAGCTGGTATTACTACTGAGGCTAGTTCTTCTTTTGCGGGCTTGAAGAGAGACAAGGATAAAAAGCTTATATTATTATTAGATTTAGGGGCACGGACAACTATTGCTTCTATTTTTAGAGAAGAATATTTGTGCTCTAGTATCAATATAAATATTGGTGGGGATAATATTACTAAAGCCTTGGCCAAAAAATTAAATATTCCTTATACGCAAGCGGAAGAAAAGAAAATACAAATCGGTCTCAATTCAGATGGTGATGGAGAAACTATGTTGATTTCTCAGGGGCAGCTCCAGCCATTAGTTGATGAGCTAAAAGTATTTATAAAATATTGGCAGGAGTCTAGTGGTCAAACTATTGAGCAAGTCATATTGATAGGTGGTTTAGCTCAGATGAAGGGAATTGATAAATATTTTAGTGATGATCTGGCTCTGCCTACTCAATTAGGGCAGCCTTTTATAGACATAAAAAATTTACCAGAGGGCTTAGTTTTTAGTAAATATATCAATGCTTTAGGTTTGGCTAAGCTAGCTCATCAAGATGTTGAACTTGATTTTTATAAAAAATTATCCAAAGAAACTAAAACTAAAGATGTCAAAATTTTTAAAGAAGGAGATAAACCAGAGGCAAAAATTTCTAAATTTTCCAAAAAGACACTAATCTATATGATAGTAGCAATTTGCTTATTATTATCCGCCATAGCTTTACTAGTTTTTAGAAATCAATTAACAGCCTTGTTTTATAGAAATACTCCCCAGACAGAAAGTATAAAAGTAGTAGAGCCTGAACCAGTCCCAGAAGAAATAAGTGGACCACTTAGTTTTGAAGAGGAAGTTATAGTGGCAATAAATACTCCAGCTGGTGTTGATAATTTTATTTTAGGAGAATATTATAATCTAGAGTTTAAAAAAGTGTCTACTCCTAATGCTGGCTTGGATTATCTTCAAGCTACACAATTATTGGAGTCGCAAGCCAATCAAGAGATTGTCACTTTATTAAACAATAATTATCAGCAGGCTGGTTACTATATAATCCCTTCCGTCTTTAGTTACGAAGTCATAGCTATTTCTGCCACCCCAGAAAATTATAAAATTGAAGTTCCACTTGAGGCTACTATTCAATATAAATTTATTATGTTTTCAGAACAATCAATAAAGGATTGGTTGATTAAAAAATATCCTTATTTGGAAAGTAAGATAAATAATTTAAAATATACTATTATTAACTATAGTGTTGATGCCAGTGGTGACCGTTTTAATATGAAAGTATTGATTAATAAGGATATTTAAGTTTTAAATAATAGACTAGTATTGGCGTATTTTTTCAAAAGTGCTATAATATTAATATAAAAATTATATATAATAATACACTTAATTTTAATAAAAATGAAATTTAAAGAAACCCTTCGACTTTGCTCAGGGCAAGCAGGTTTTACTCTAATTGAGTTAATCATAGTAATAGCTATTATAGCTTTACTAGCTGCTGCTACCTTTGTGGCAGTCAATCCAGCCAAGCGTATTGGTGATGCCAATAATGCTCAAAGGTGGTC
>Ga0172379_10003883_pt1 | contig 23060 bp, 16 predicted proteins | sample GrowelOW334metaG_FD_119756 | JGI IMG/M metagenome (GOLD analysis project Ga0172379, IMG submission 119756) | Groundwater microbial communities from an aquifer near a municipal landfill in Southern Ontario, Canada - Groundwater well OW334 metaG | ecosystem: Environmental > Aquatic > Deep... | reverse complement strand
TGAGTTTGGATTCGCACTCTTCGAGGCTTTCGATACCCCGGTATCGGCAGCCTTTCAGAATACGAACCAATTCTCAAAATCTTCGCAATCTATTGTTAAAATTTCAGCCGTGCAGAGTATAACTGACGGTATTTTTCCAAATAAATAAAAATCAGGACGGAGAAATGGAAAAGGCATTGGCTGGCGCACAATGGATATGGAAAAAACAGGCGGAGGATACTGAACATCAGTATGTCTGCTTTCGCAAAAGATTTTCAGTTGATGACATCGGTCGCGGAAAATTGTATATTTCCGCCGATACTGATTTTGTCGCATTTTTGAACGGGCAGGAGATCGGACGCGGACAGTTCAGCGATTATCCGGAGGAAAAGACTTACAGCGAGTTTCAGGTTGAATCGCTGCTGAAGCCGGGCGAGAATTTGCTTTGCGTGCTGGCATATCACTGCGGCGCGGATTTTTCCACTTACCGCAAAGGCCGGGCCGGAATGATTGCAGTACTGAAAAACAGTACTCTTGAAATCGTTTCGGACGGCAGTTGGAAATGCATTCAATCCACGGCATTCCAGTCCGGCGGCTTGCCGCGAGTTACAAATCAGCTCGGATTTGTCACCATGTCTGACGCACGTCATGATTCAGACTGGACGAATCATGACTTTGATGATTCCGCCTGGCCGGCGGTCGAAGTTCGTACCGGCTTCTGGACAAAATTATCTTTACGGACGGTTCCGCCATTGACAATCGGAACTCGTATTCCGGTACAGGTGGTGATGCAGGGCGTTATTCTGCGCAAACAGGAACTGGAAACTTTTGCCGATACGGTGGCTGATGACCTGATGGGGCATTATCCGGTTTCGCGGGTGTTTGACGGACCTGAATCTGAATATATTTCCCCGCTGATACTTGACGGAACTCCGGATCGCACATTGAGGTTCAGGTTGCCGGAAGCTCCGGCGAACGGCAGTTTTATCGTCGTTGACCTTGGCGCGGAAAATGCCGGATTGCTGGATATTGAACTTACCGCCGCCGCCGGAACCGTAATTGACATTTCGCACGGCGAACATTTGCTGGACGGCAAAGTGCGCAATAAGATCGGCGCGCGCAACTTCACTGACCGCTACATCTGCAAAGACGGCTTGAACCGTTATGTGCTGCCGTTCAGGCGCATCGGCGGCCGCTATATCCAGTTGAACATGACTTGCATGAAGAGTCCGGTACTAATTCACTACGCCGGGCTCCGGCCGCTCAGTCTGCCGCTGCCGCAACGCGGAGATTTTCAGAGCGGCGATACGCTGGCTGACCGCACAAATGACATCGGTATCAGGACGCTGGAACTCTGCATGCACGAACATTACGAGGATTGCCCATGGCGCGAACAGGGGCTTTATGCCTACGATTCCCGGAATCAAATGCTGTACGGATATTATGTCTGGGGCAATTACGATTTTGCCGCCGCCTCAATTGATCTGCTGGGCCGGGGAATCCGTTTGGACGGACTGCTGGAATTGTGCGCTCCGGCCAAAGTTCCCATAACGATTCCGATCTTCAGTTTTGTCTGGGTCTCCGAAATCAATGAACACTGGCTGCACAGCGGCAGCGATGCCGTTTTTCGCAAATTTGATGCGCAGATAGAGTTGATGACAAATAAAATTCTGGAACTGCATAATCCGGATAATGGCTTGTTCCGTCTGAATCAGGACAAGGCAATGTGGAATTTTTACGAATGGGCGCCCGGTTTGTCGGCAATGGGGTCCCGTGAGGATGAATACCACGCACCATATAATTTGTATTTTTACGAAATGCTTTGCTCGTATGCTGAAATGCTGCGGCGCGGCGGGCAGAACGCCAGAGCTGTGAAGTATTCCGCCATTGCGGCGGAACTGAAAGATGCAATCAACCGTAATTTCTGGGATGTACAGCATAATTGCTATGCCACGAAAATGATTGGCGGAAAGCTTCAGGAATATCACGACCATATTCAGTTCCTGGCTTTGTATAATAACATCGTTCCCGCGGAAAAACTGCCCGTTGTGCTGCAGACGGTCTATTCCGGCAAACTGGAAGGGGTGACTTTCAGCGCCATGCTTTATATGCTCTCCGCGCTGATGCCGTTATCGCCGCAAGCACGTGAATATGCCGCGGCTGCGCTGAAACGCAGCTTTGACCCGATGATTCTATCCGGCGCTACCAGTTTGTGGGAAACCGGGAAAGGCGCCGCTGATTTTGACGGAGCGGGCAGTCTCTGTCATGCCTGGAGTAGTCTTCCGGTGTATTACTATTACGCCTGGGTGCTTGGAATACGGCCGCTGGAGCCTGGATTTAAAAAGTTCCTGCTGTCGCCCTGTGCCGGCAGCTTCAATGCGGTAAAAGGATCGGTCGCTACGCCGTCCGGTTTCATCTGTGTGGAGTGGCGGAAATCCGGAAACGGTTTACAGATTACGGCGACCGGCCCGGCAAACCTGACTCCGGTGCTTGCCGTGTTTGAGGAAGTGCCGGTAATCTCCGCCACTTATAATGGTGCAGCCGTTGAAATTTAACTCAAGCATTTTTAATTTGTGCTTGCCGGTGTATCTTATTGTCAGATAAGAGGAGCGTTGACTTGTATGGCGTTAATCAATGTCACAGAGAATATTTACTGTTTCGACCAGGATTGCTGTCGCGTGTATGTCATCAGGAATGGCAGCGAGGCGGTTTTGATTGATTTCGGTTCCGGCGGCGTCCTGGATGAACTGTCCGCGCTGGATATCACTGATATTCGCGCGGTTTATATTACGGTGCCGCAGCGCAACCATTGTCAGGGACTGTCCAGACTGCCGCAGGGTGTGCCAGTATATTATCCAATCGGGACGGAAGAGATTCTCGAACGTTTTGCGTTAAAACCCGGCAATCCGGTGCGGTTCCCGTTCTTCCCGGGCGTTTATGAAATTCCGTCATCCCTGAATAATCCCGGCACGCCGCCGCCGGCGCAGATGCAGTTTGGCGATTATGTTATTTCGCCGTTGCGGATCGGCGGTTTTATGGAGTGCCAGACCGCATATTTCGCGGATTCCGTCAACAAGCGGATATGTTTTTCCGGGGACGCAATTTATGCGCCGGGAAAAATTTACGCAGCCTATAATTTTGAACATATGCACCATACCGGCACCGGACAGTACCGCGGCGCGGAAGCGCTGCGCCTGCTCCGGATGGAGCGCCCGGATATGCTCTGTCCGGCGCACGGGGAAGTCATGCACGGCAATACTTTCGAGTCGCTTACGCTTGCGATGGACCGGCTCAACCGGCTTGCGCAGTTGTACGAAACCAACTGCCCTGAAGTTCCGGCGTCGCAGCGGATACCGTGCACGAAAGGCTGTTTCCAGCAGGTCTCGGAACATATCTGGATGCGACGTAATATTTACGTTGTAATTTCCGTAACCGGGAAAGCGCTGCTGGTTGATTTCTTTGAGCCGGATGATGAGTCTGTCCGCCAGTTCCTGAAGGAGTTTGAAGAATATTTTCCCGGCATCGCCATTGAACGGATACTGATTTCCCATTTTCATTTTGATCACTGGGTTGGAATCAATGAATTGCGCAAATATGCTGATTTCGAAGTAGCATGCGGCAATTATCTGGAACCGGCTCTCGAAAATCCTCCGGCATTCAAGCGTCCGTTCCAGTATTTCCCCGGCATCAAAGTTGATCGAGGCTATGCTGACAATGAAACTTTTAAATGGCATGAATATACCTTCGAGGTATTCGAATTTCCGGGGCAGACAGACCTTCATGCCGGATATTTTGCCGCGATTGACGGCAGAAAAGTATTTTTCAGCGGCGATAATTTCTATCCCGCACAGCAATGGGGCGGTACCGGCGGGTTCAGTTCTTTTAACGGCGGCGATCCGGAGAACGGCTGGCGGCGCTCAATAAAACTGCTGCTGAGACTGGAGCCGGAATGGATACTGGCAAGCCATATGCATCCGTTTATGTTCCGCCGGGCGGATTTCGAAAAGCGGCTTGACTGGACCTACGCGATGGTTGACGCGATGAAAGAAATATCTGCGGATGAGCATTATCAGTTGACGTTCAGCCAGCATATTTTTAAAATCTTTCCATATTCGCAACCGGCGGCGGAAACTTTTTCAGTGGAATTTACTGCAACTAATCCGGCAAAAACGGTTGCTGTACTGGAAGTTACCCCGTCTGTTCCGCCGGGTATTGAGGCGGTAAATAAGTCTGCGGCAATAACTGTTCCGCCGTCCGGTAAAAATTCCGTAATTTTTAATTTCAAGGCGGATAGTGCCGTGATGAAGTCCGGAGCCATGATTACTTTCGATATTATCCGCAACCGCGAATATATCGGACAAAAGACCGAATGTTTCATTTATTGACAGGATAAAATGACTTTCTGGAAAATAAGTCTTATGACGGCAGTTGCGGTAATAATGCTGACCGGAAATGCGGCGCCGGCTGACGGCGCGAAAACCGGTTTTATTTATCATGAGGACATGTTGAAACATGATACCGGGCCGACTCACCCTGAACGCAAAGAACGTTTAACCGCCATTGTCATCCAGTTGCAGGATACCGGTTTATTGACCGGTCTGAAACCGGTCAAAGTCACTCCCGCGCCGCTGAACTGGATTCTGCTGGTGCATTCGCCGGAATATGTGGCGGAAGTTGAAAAGAGCTGCCGGGAAGGAAAAACGTTTCTGCACTCAGGAGATACTGTGATTTCGGCTGATTCGTATGCTGCCGCCCGGCTGGCGGCCGGCGGCGTGCTGTGCGCGATTGACGCGGTTATGGACGGGAATGCAAGGAATGCCTTCTGCGCAGTACGTCCGCCCGGGCATCATGCGTCAAATAATAAGGCGATGGGGTTCTGCATTTTCAATAATGTTGCAATCGGCGCCCGCTACATTCAGGAAAGGCATAAACTGAAGAAGGTGCTGATTGTGGACTTTGATGTTCATCACGGCAACGGGACGCAGGCGATTTTCAATGACGATCCGAATGTGTTTTATTTCTCCATACACCGTTCGCCGTTCTATCCCGGAACCGGCGGCGCGGATGATAAAGGAACAGGGCAGGGGTATGGTTCAAAGGTAAACGTACTTGTTTCGAAAGGCGGCGGCGATAAAGAATACATCAAGGCTTTCGATGAAACATTTAAACCGCTGGCGATTGCGTTTCAGCCTGATTTTATCCTTATTTCCGCAGGGTTTGACGCCCATCAGGACGATCTGCTGGGCGGGATGAAAGTTACTGCGGAAGGCTATGCGGCAATGACCCGCATCGTCAGGGAAATTGCGGAAAAGTGCTGTAATGGCCGGATCGTTTCGGTGCTGGAGGGCGGTTACAGTCTGACGGGGCTGGCTGATTCAGCGGAAAAGCATATTTCTGTCCTGCGGGAATAATTGACTGCGTTCAAAATCACTCTTTATCAAGTCCGAGCATCTCGATAAGGGATGGAGACATTTCATCGAACCAGATATTATAGCCGCTTTCGCTGAGGTGCATAAAATCCGGCATGATCTCTTCACTGATCGAACCGTCCGGCTCAAGCAGTTCCGGTCCGAAATCCAGAAAATGGATATCCTTGCCGTCCGCCATCTTGGCGAGCTGTTCATTGATCTGCCGGATTTTGGCGCGGACTTTGGCCTCCGGGGATTTCGCGCGGGGCAGTATGCCCAGCAGCAGTATTTTACTTTCCGGCAGGCGGTCATTGAGCTCGTTGAGTATCGCCGCAACGCCTTCGCAAACTTCGTCCGCGCTGTACATGTAAAGATTATTGGTTCCGATCATCAGCACAATTATTTTGGGTTTTATTTTGTCTATCTCCCCATTGGACAGACGCCATAATACATGTTCAGTGCGGTCGCCGTTTATGCCCAGATTGAGCGGTTTGTAAACGCTGATATGTTTATTCCAGATTGCCTTGCCGGCTTCCAGCCATCCGGCAGTAATGGAATCTCCCAGAAACAGCACATCAGGATTGGCTGTTGCCGCCTGGCGGATAAATTCCTCGTGTTTTTCCAGAAATGCCGTACTTGGTTTGCCGCCGGGCATCCGTTTTACCTCAGGAACATCGGCTGGAGGCTTTACCAGGTTCAGCGGTTCGCCCGGCTCTGTGCCGGAAGGCAGTATTTTCAGGTTGAAATCCAGATGGAACATATCTTCGGCGTCATTGCCGTCCGGGCCGATTGCCACATAGACCGTGTCGCCCTTTTTAAGTTCGCCCAGGTCCTGCTGGAACAGCGTCGTGGTTTCAGCACTTGAAATATTGTCAGAATATTTAAGCGTGTCATTTACATAAATCTGGAGTTCAATAGTCTCCTTTTCGCCGCCGATCGGCTTCATGATATTGCCGTCAGTGAGCCAGACATTGCCGTTGCTGTCCTTCTGCATGGTATAGGCAATGACCACAAAATGATCGAATTTGTCCGGTGCTGTCGAACTGCCCTGTCCGGGATAGCCGGACAGCATATCCAGCATCAGGCTTTTCGCCGGGGAACCCGCCGGAAATTGCGGAGCCGGAGTATAAGCACCGGATTTGTTCCAGACCAGCGGACGGTAATGTGCGGATTTGCCGATCTCGCCTGACGGATTCCACAGATAACGCCATCCCGTGGACGGGCTTTCCGGCTTGAATGATTGTTTGAACCCGCCAAGTACAATTGCTTCGGGGGCGGGAGTCTCCGTCTTTTTTTCAACAGCCGGAGTTTCCGCGGCCTTTACCTCGGCTGCCGGTTTCGCTGCCGCGCTCTCCACGGCGGCCGGCATCGCTGCTGTATTTTCAGTCTCCTGCGACCAGGCGTTTCCGCCGGAAATCCAGATGCTGCCACAGATTCCGGCCATCAGTATTGCTGTCAAATATCTGACATCGCGCATTTTGTTTTCCCAGTATTGCATTGTTTTATAGTGAGCGGATAATTTAGATAACGGCGCAATGGATTTCAAGGACGATTGCTGATTCTGACATATTTTTAACTCAGAGCGGACTCAGGATTTGTTGTAATTGCGGATAGCGCGGTCGGTTTCAAGTTTATCCTGGCGTTCGCGGAGGGTATCGCGCTTGTCGCCGTGGGTTTTGCCTTTGCAGAGGCCGATCTCGACTTTGACCAGACCGTGTTTCAGGTAGAATTTCAGCGGAATGATGGTATAGCCTTTTTCCTTGACCTGCTGGGCGAGTTTGAGAATTTCTTTGCGGTTCAGCAGCAGTTTGCGGACGCTCATCGGAGCATGGTTGAAAATGCTGCCGTGCGAATACGCTGAAATATTGACGTTGTACACAAACGCCTGGCCCTTTTCGATCTTTACAAAGGCGTCGGCAACAGAAATGGCGCGTTCGCGGCAGCTTTTGACTTCCGTTCCGTGCAGTTTGATTCCAGCTTCCAGCGCTTCGATCACAATATAGTCGTGAAAGGCTTTCTTGTTGGTCAGCAGCACTGGATTGCGGTCATCGTCTTTTCTGGGCATTGCCGGTTCCTGTTAAAGGTTAATCGCCGGTCATAAACCGTTTGGCTTTATTCACGAATTCGTCCCGCAGCGGGTGATTTTTGGAATCAACCAGCTTTGCGGAGAAGTTTTCCAGATCAGTGCGCTGTTCCCGGCTCAGATTTCTCGGCACTTCGATAAAGATGCGGACGTGCATATCGCCGCGGGCGCCGCCGCGCAGGGAAGGGAAGCCTTTGCCTTTAAGCCGCAGCACCGTGCCGTTCTGGGTGCATTCCGGAATTTTCATTTTGGCTTTGCCGGTGACCGTCGGCACTTCAACGATGCCGCCGAGGGTTGCCACGGTAAATGAAACGGGCACATCACAGATGATATCGTTGCCGTCGCGCCGGAAAATGTCGTGAGCGCGGACATGGATGAAAACATACAGATCGCCAACGCTGCCGCCTCTCACGCCGCCTTCGCCTTCGCCGGCGACGCGAAGCCTGGAGCCGGTGTCAACGCCGGGGGGGATATGAATCTGGAGCGTTTTTTCAGTCTGAACACGCCCGGCTCCGCGACATACTTTACACGGGTTCTGGATAATCTGGCCGGCACCCTGACACGAAGGACAGGCCTGCCGGACGCTGAAAAATCCCTGCGACATTGATACCTGGCCGGAACCGCCGCATCTGGTGCAGGTGGAACGGCCGGAGCCGGGTTCGCAGCCGGAGGAGTTGCAATGGTCACAGCCGGAAAGTTTCGGAATCCGGATTTTCTTGTCGGCGCCGTAAACCGCGTCTTCAAAATCAATTTCCAGGTCATAGCGCAAATCGGAACCGTCGCGGGCTCCGTTCGAAGAGCGTCTGTTGCCGCCGCCGCCGAAAAGGTCTTCAAAAATACTGCTGTTGCCGCCACCACCGCCGCCGAAACCGCCGCCGAAGACCTGGCTGAAAATATCGAACGGATCATGGAAGCCGCCGCCTGCGCCACCGGGTCCGGCGGCGCGTCCGGCGCTGGTGAACGCTTCCGGACCGAACTGATCGTATTGTGCGCGCTTGGTCTTGTCGCTCAGGACTTCATAAGCGTGTGAAATTTCCTTGAACTTTTCTTCGGCTTCCTTGTTGCCCGGATTTTTGTCCGGATGAAATTGGATCGCCAGCTTGCGGTATGCTTTCTTGATCTCTTCAGGGGAAGCAGTCCGGCTGACGCCAAGCAGTTCGTAAAAGTCTTTTGTAGTAGCCATATTCTTCAGCCTTCCTGCTTATCTTCGGCTTTCGCCGGGCCGCTGCTGACTACGACTTTGGCGGGGCGGAGCAGCCTTTCGCCAAGTTTGTAACCGCAACTCCATTGTTTGCTGACTTTGCCTTCGGGAACATCATCTGATGCTTCGTGCGCCAGCGCCTCATGCAATTCCGGATTGAATTGCTGGCCGACGGCGTTGACGGTTTCAATGCCGAGTTCATCCATGGCTTTTTTGTATTCGCCCGTAATCATCTTCAAGCCCTGCCGGATGGCATCCAGGTTGTCCGAGGTTTCCGCCGCAGTCATTGCCATGTTCAAATAATCGCAAACCTGCAGGAAGGGCATTGCTGATTCGGCCATCGCCAGGAACCGGGCGGTGGATATATCTTTGGAAACGCGCTTGCGGTAGTTCTGGTACTCCGCCTGCAACCGGAGATAACGGTCATGCGTGTCGGCAAGGTCTTTTTCCAGGCTGGCAATCCGCTGTTCCGGAGCGGTTTCCACCGGCAGATCCCAATTGGCCTCGACAGCTTCAACCGCGGCTTCGGCGCTGCCTGCTTCATTCTTCAGTTCCGCGGCTTCAGTGCCGCCGGTTTCATTCTTCAGTTCCGCGGCTTCAGCATTTGCGGCTTCATCCGGCGTCTTATGTTTTGAATGATTGTTTGTCATTTAGAGCGTCTCCTTAATATTTTTTGTCTCTCATTCCCCCCAGGAATAAACAGCATACAGCCGGGGGAATTTTTTCAAACTATTAAATTAGCCATTAATCCGGAATTTTCAATCCCGCGAGCATATTTTTTCGTATCTGAAAAGCTGAGGGGCAACCGTTTACAGAAGAATATCCCGTCCGCAACCATTGATTGCGGACGGGATATTAAAGTATTCCACAGCATTGAATTCTAAAATTTTTCGACGGAAGCGCCTTCGCCGATGGCACACTTGATCATTTCAGTGTCTTTGCCGGTCTGAAGTTTGAATGCGGTGGCAAGACGCTGACAGTATAAGTCCGCTTCCGCCGCCGCGACCAGATGAATTGAAATCCCGCCGAAGCCGCCGCCGCTGAGACGGGCGCCGATGCAGCCGGGAATTGACCTGGCCTGTTCCACCAGGAAATCCAGCTCCGGACAACTGTTTTCAAAATTCTCTACCGAACTGCGATGCGATTCAAACAGCAGCTTTCCGAATTCCCCGATTTTGCCATGTTCCAGAAACTCCACGCCGCGGAGGACGCGGTCATTTTCGCCGACGATGTGCAGTGCGCGTCGGTATTCCTGACGGGTCAGCAGATGGGCGTTCCTTTCCAGCATGTCGGGGGTGACATCCCGGAGCGCCTTCACCGACTTGACCACCATGCCGATCTTGGTCGCGGCGCTTTCGCAGTCTTGCCTGCGGACATTATATTCAGAGTCCACCAGATTGTGCTTGACCATTGAATTCGCCACCACCAGCACATAACCTTCGTGCAGGCTGACCGTCTTCAGCACTTCCACCGTGCGGAAATCGGAGAGAATCAGCGCATTGTGATGTCCGAAAATAGAACTGAACTGATCGAGCAGCCCGGTGGAAACGCCGAGATAATTATTTTCCACGCCCTGACCGAGCCGCGCCCAGTCGGATTTGGGCAGATCGATGCCGAACGCGGCGCTGAAGGCGAATCCGGCGGAAACTTCCAGCGCGGCGGAACTGCTCATGCCGGCGGAAAGCGGCACGGTGCTCAGAATTGCACCTTCAAAAGCTCCGACTTCGATTCCGCGCCGGCGCAGCCCGACGATCATGCCTTTGACATAGTTGCTCCAGTCCTTAGGTTTGGCCTGGTCAATCTCGTCAAGATTGAATTCCACCCGGCTGCCGTCGCGAAAATCGCAAAGTGTGCATTTTTTGCCGGGAACCGGCGCGATGGCAAATTCTGTGCATTGAGCAACCGCCGCACTGAGCACCAGCCCCTGATTATAGTCCGTGTGATTGCCGAGAATCTCCAGTCTGCCCGGAGCTCTGGAAACCGCAACCGGAGATTTGCCGTAAGTTTTTTTGAACTGCTCAATAATTGTACTCATTTTCATCCGCGCTCCTTTTTTTCTAATCCGATAATTGCTTTTAAGGTATGCCGTTCGGCCGGAGCTATGACTCGCGCATCATTCTCCGCGTTGGTCGTTTCAATGCACAGCATGGTGTGATATTCTTCATCGCCGAAGTCCGGCATGCGTTTGGATTTCTCTATCCACGGATTCCAGACGACGGTGGAATTGCTGCCGCTTTTGGCGATTTTTATCCGGCGGCTGAAGCCCGGGTCATCAATGATGCAGTCTGCCTGAGTATTCAAATAGACGCGGTCTGTTTCTGCGTTGAAAGTGATTATGCCCTTCTGGATTTTAAAGATGTGGTCCAGTGTGTCAAGGTATTTGCAGTTGTCCAGGCCCTCTACAGCCACCGAAGCGATGTCGCTGATGTTTAAATAGGTGTGCAGCGCGGCGGAAAAGCTCATTTTATCTTTGCCGGTGTTGACTATTGCCAGCGCCACCTGCAGCTCTTTGCCGACAAGCACTTCCAGTCTGATCTCAAATGGAAATTCGCGCAAGTTCGCCGGAATATCTCTGTCAGTCAGGCGCAGAATCACCTGCGTTCCATCCGGTCTGGTATCGGTATCCGCGACATGCCAGTCGGTAATCCGGGCAAAGCCGTGTGACGGTTTATTTTTGCCTGAAGGATGTCCGCCGAACCATGGCCAGCACACCGGGATGCCGCCGCGTATCGGCTTGTCCGGCTGGAAATTACTTGAACCGCTCATCCACAATACCGGCTTTTCGCCTTTCGGCGTATAACTCATGACATGGGCGCCGTGCAGCGAGATTTCCGCCGAAGCGTATTTGTTATTGACGCAGACGGAGGTCAAACCGCCCTGGCCTTCTTTGAAAAAGAGTTCCCCCGGTATGCTGTACTGGTCGTTTAATTTGCAGATTGCGTTATCGCAATTCATTTCTTATCCTCCAAGTCTGTAATGTATTATTGTCACGGCTGAAATTTACGGCTAAAGAGTGAAAAATCAACATAACTTTGCGATTTTATCCGTAACTCTTTGCCGTGCGGTTGAAACCGCGGGGCGTCCGCATATATTTAATCAAAGCTGTAAACTTAATTATGCGAGAGTCTGCAAAATGTCCAGAAAACCATTTAGCGCCATCGCCGGCAGGGTATGGGAAGTGAATTTCGAAATTCCGGCCCGGCTGCCGTCGCTGCCTTATCCCGGAGCTGTCGTTGAAGAAATACAGCGGGTGCCGGAATATAACATCCAGTGCAGAACCAGAAAAAACATGACCGGCTGCCAGTTGTCGTGCACTCTGGAAGGCGAAGGCGTTTTCCGCTACAAAAGACAGGAATACCGTCTGACGCCCGGCATGGCGTTTCTTCAGAACCACGATGACGTCAATACCGCCTATTATTATCCGGCAGCCGGGAAACAGCCATGGCGCTTCCTGTGGTTCGCTTTTTTCTCGGAAACGGTCGAGTCCATGGTGCGGGAAATGGTCCGCCGTTACGGCTACATCTACCGACTGCCGCCGGATGGCGGAGTCGTTAAAAAATTGAAAAGTTTTAAGAGTTTTCGCGGCACATTGCAGATTCTTTCTCCGCTGGAAGCGGCCAGAATGGTCATGGACATCCTTACCGGACTGGATAAGCATATCGAAGAAAAATATGTGGTAACGGCCCAGTCCAACCTGATAAGACGCGTCCAGGAATACATTTTTGAAAATATCGGCAATGATATCGGCGTGGACCGGATCGCGCGGAACATCGGGGTTTCGCGCGAACATCTTTCCAGGATTTTTCGTCAGCAGCTCAATGAATCGCCGTCCGGATACCTGATGAAGAGAAAAATGGAACTGGCCTGCAAACTGCTGATCAGCACCAATCTGACCTGCAAGGAGATCGCCGAACGCATCGGCTACGAAAATTCCGTCAGTTTCAACCGCGCCTTCAAAAACCTGGTCAAAATGCCTCCCGGCCAGCTCCGCGAATTAGGCTACGTCCCCGAAATCCGCTGAACAATTATCTGTATTTTTATAAATCTCATCCGAATCCAGTTTCAATTAAAAAATACCGATGAGCTATATGCCGGTTGCGAAATGCGGATTAACGCTGTAAATTATCGGGTTATAAAAATACAATATATTTTAGAAAGCGGCATAGATGTCCTCAAAGTTTAATGAAAATTTTGAACAGTATTTTCTTGAACTGATTATCGGGAAGCGCACGACTCCGAAAGATCAGCTCATGCTGATGCTGCTTTTCGTCATATCGCGATTCTACCGGGCGGTGGTCCAGTTCAGGCTGTGGCTTTACGATAAGCGCATTATCCGGAACCGGGCGATCGGCTGTCTGGTGGTGAGCATCGGCAATCTTAGCTGCGGCGGCACCGGCAAAACCCCGGTCGTGGAAGTTTTCGCCAAAACCCTCAGCCATAAAGGCCGGAAAGTGGCCGTTCTCAGTCGCGGCTATCGCAGTAAACAGCGTTCGCTGTGGGTAAAAATGACCCAGAAGTTCAGTTCCAAGAAAATGGAAGTGCCGCCGAAAGTAGTTTCCGACGGCAAGAATCTGCTGCTGGACTCGGCCTACGCCGGCGACGAGCCTTACATGCTGGCGAACAACCTGACCGACGTGGTGGTGCTGGTGGATAAGGACCGCGTCAAGTCCGGGCTGTACGCGATTGATGAATTCGGAACCGATACGCTGATTCTGGACGACGGCTTTCAGTATATGAGTCTGAAGCCGCATATCAATATCGTGCTGGTGGATTCAACGGACCCTTTCGGCAATCACCATGTGCTGCCGCGCGGCATTCTGCGCGAACCGGTGAAAAACCTCCGCCGCGCCGATTACATTTTCCTGACAAAATCCACCGGCGGCAACCACCTCCGCCACCTGAAAGCATTTATCCGCCGCCATAACCGGCGGGCGGAAATCATTGAATGCTGTCATAAACCCATGTATCTGGAAAAAGTCTATAAGAAAGGCGAACGCGAACCGCTGGAAATGCTCAAGGGCAAAAGGGTTGCGGCGCTGTCCGCAATCGCCGTGCCGGAGAGCTTTGAAGCATTTGTGAGACAGCTCGGCGGCAATATTGTCGAATCGCAGCATTTCGCCGACCACCACCGTTTTACGCAGCAGGAAATCATTGATTTCATCAACCGGGCCAAGAAATCAAAGGCCGAAATGATTATAACCACCGAAAAAGACGCGGTGAGAATGCCGCGGCTGGAGCGTCAGGACATTCCGGTTTATTTCATGCGGGTGGAAATAGACATTATCAGCGGTCAGGAAAGCTTTGACCAGTGCATCTCCCGTATCTGTTTCATGTAAACCGCATAAAAAAAGCCGGTCGTTTATGACCGGCTTTAAGGTAACTTATACTCTGCGAACTCAGACCATGCTGTCCCAGAGTTTCTTATCCTCAAGTTTCTGCTTGACCGCATTGACAAACTGCGCGCCCATGGCGCCGTCGATGACGCGGTGGTCGCAGCTCAGCGTGACTTTCATCATGTTTCTGATTACGATCTGATTGTCCTTGACCACCGGAGTGGGCATCGCGGAGGAAACCGCCAGGATTGCGGATTCGCCGGGATTGATGATCGCGCAGAAATTCTCCACATTCAGCATCCCCATGTTGGAGATGGTGAAAGTGCCGCCTTTCATGTCGTCGGGCGAAATCTTGCCTTTTCTGGCTTTTTCGGAGAAATCGGTGACTTCGGCCTGAATCTCGTCCAGATCTTTCCGGTCGGTGTTTTTGATGACCGGCACGACCAGTCCGTTGTCTATGCTTACGGCCACGCCGACATTGACTTTCGACTTGCGGATGACGCTTTTGCCGTCAGTGGAGGCGTTGACCAGCGGGAATTCCTTGAGCGCCAGCGCGACCGCCTTGACGATAAAGACGCTGACGCTGAGGTTAATGCCTTTTTCCTTGAGCTCGTTGCGCTTGACCGCCAGCTCGGACATGTCAATGCTCACCGTGACATAGAAATGCGGGATGCGCTGCTTGGATTCGGTCAGGCGCTGCGCGATGACCTTGCGCATGGTATTCATTTCCTGCGGCTTTTCCATGACGGCGTCCTTGATGTCGGACAACGTGATCCGGCCGCCTTCGCCGGTGCCTTCCAGCGCCAGCAGTTCCAGTTTTTCCTGCCTGGCCACGTTGAACGCCACCGGGGTGATCTTTTTGTCATTATAGCCGGAGGTCTCCAGATAGGTTTTCACATCCTGCTCGGTGACTCTGCCGGATTCGCCGCCGCTGCCTGAAACTTTGTTCAGGTCGATCAGAAAATCTTCCGCGTATTTTCTGGCGCGGGGCGACGGGTTGGGTTTATGGTCAGCCGGAGAAGGCCCGGAAGAGGACGCGGGTTCGAATCGAACGTCCTCTTGCTGAGCCTTTCCGGATGATTTCGGAACAGATGCCGCGGTTGCCGGGGCAGGGGCGGCGGCCGCCGGAGCAGCGGCTTTCTTTTCCGCCGCCGGAGCCGGCGCTGCCTTGACTTCTTCAACCGCTGGAATGGCTTCACCGGCTTCGCCGATAACGGCGCAGATGCTCATTACCGGGACTTCCCTGCCTGCCGGGATGAAGACTTTAAGCAGCTTGCCTGCGAATTGCGATTCCACTTCCAGCACCGCCTTGTCGGTTTCAACTTCAAAAAGGATATCACCCTTTTTGATGGTGTCGCCTTCTTTGACGCGCCAGTTGGCTATGGTAACAGTCTCTTCGGACTGCCCGAGTTTCGGAATTGGTACTTTTACTGCCATGACTGAAAATCCTTCTTTAAAAGTTTGCCGCTCAAATCAGGGACTTCGCCGCCCGGACCATATCATCAGCGGTCGGCAGGAAGGCTTTTTCCAGCGTATCGGCCTGCGGGGCGATACCGTTCTTCGCGCCGACCTTCAGCACCGGCGAATCCAGATAGTCGAAACAGTTGGACACGATCTGCGAAACAATTTCGCCGGTGTAACTGCCGATATCCACGCACTGGCTGATGGCTACGCAGCGGCCGGTCTTGCGGACTGACGCGAACACGGTTTCCCAGTCGAACGGCACGAGTGTTCTCGGGTCGATGACCTCGACGCTGATGCCTTCCTTTTCCAGCATGTCCGCCGCTTTCATCGCGTCAACCACCGCCGGGCCCCAGGCCACGAAAGTGACATCGCCGCCTTCGCGGAGCACGTTGGCCTGGCCGAACGGGATCAGGTATTCGGATTCAGGCACGACGCCCTTCATATTGTACAGGAGCTGACCTTCGACAAAGATTACCGGATTGTCATCGCGGATCGCGGTCTTGATCAGGCCTTTGGCATCGTAGGGATTGGACGGATACGCCACGTAGGTGCCGGGGATGTGGGCGAACATGGATTCCAGCGACTGCGAGTGCTGGCCGCCGTAGCCTTTGCCGCCGCCGACGCTGCAGCGGATCACCAGCGGAACTTTGGTCGAGGCCCCGGTCATGTAGTGCCACTTGGCCGCCTGATTGGAAATCTGGTCGGACGCCATCAGCGCGAAGTCCATATACATCAGCTCGGCGATCGGACGGTAGCCGGTCATGGCCATGCCGACGGCGGTGCCGCAGATGCAGGCCTCTGAGATCGGAGTGTTGAACACGCGGTCGCGGCCGAAAGCTTCCAGCAGACCCTTGGAGAGTTTGAACGCGCCGCCGTAATCGGCCACGTCTTCCCCGAACAGCACCACGCGTTTGTCGCGCAGCATTTCTTCGATGATGCCTTCCTTGATCGCGTCGCGGTAGTTGATTTTGCCGTCCGCGTCGCGTTTGACCACCGGAACCGGCTTGAAGGTCTCGGCCTTGGCATATCTTTCCGGAACCACTTCACAGGAAGTGTCGGCATACATATATTTGATGACGTCCTTCGGGTCCGGATTGGCGGCGTCGGCGGCGCGGCGGGCGGCGCGGGCGTTGCGGTCGGCAACTTTCTTCTCAACCGCGGCCAGATCCTTGTCGGAGAACACTTTGCCGTCGAGCAGGCGTTTCTTGAAGGAATCAACCGGGTCAACCGCCTTCCAGCGGGCTTCCTCTTCGCGCGTCCGGTATTCGTTTCTCGGATCGGACAGCGAATGTCCGTAGTAGCGGTAGGTGTCGAGTTCGAGCAGCACCGGGCCTTTGCCGCTGGCCAGGATTGCCCTGGCGCGGCTGATCGCGTCGCGGACTGCCAGCACATCCATGCCGTTGACTACTTCAGCGTGCATGTTTTCATTGTCGAAACCGGCGGCGCGGCGGGCCAGGAAGTCAACGCCGTTGACTTCGCCGTCGGCGCGTCCGGTCATGCCGAAATGGTTGTTGACGATACAGTAAATCACCGGCAGGCCGAATTTGGTGCGGGCGATTTTCCCGGTGAACTGGTCCTGGGACGCCCAGTTGAGCGATTCCAGCACCACGCCGTTGGAATAAGCGCCGTCGCCGGCAAAACAGCAGACAACGCGTTTTTTCATTTCTTCGTCAATGCGGCAGGTCATTGCCGCGCCGGTGGCGATCGGGATGCCGCCGCCGACAATCGCATTGGCGCCCAGATGGCCGACGCGGAAGTCGGCAATATGCATGCCGCCGCCGCGCCCTTTGCCGTAGCCGGCTTCTTTGCCGAACAGCTCGGCGATGGTGCGGTAAACATGGTCTTCCATCACGGCTTCGCGCAGTTCTTCGCCTTTAAGATCGGAGTATTCCGGGCAGCGGGCTTTCAGCTCGGCTTCGGTCATCCGTTTGATGGCGTGGAAACCCTTGGCGATGGAATCGCCGTGACCGCGGTGCGTGGAGGTGATCAGATCGCTGATGTTGAGCGTGGAACAGGCTCCGGCGGCGGTGGCTTCCTGGCCGATGGACAGATGGGTCGGGCCGCGATATTCATAGTCGCTGATGATTTCATACGCGCCGGTGCGGCACTTCAGAATCATTTCCTCGAATTCACGGATTACCAGCATGGACTCATAGAGCTCCAGCAGTTCGGCTTTGGTGATGCGTTTCGCGGCCAGTTCTTCCTTCGGCGAAGAATCGTACTGATAGGCCGGAATGCTCTGCAATTTGATGGTCCGCTTCTTGAAATCCGGACCAAGGTCACTGAAATAATTTCCCATTTCCATCTCCTTGATGTTGTAATTTAGTTCTAAAGTTCTAAAATTTTAAAAAGCTATTATTAGACCTTGTTTTTCTCTCAATTCTTCAGTATCTATTCTGTCTTCTGTTTTCCTGCTTTATTCCCTGTTTTCAGGTTTTATTCTGACTCCTGCTATTAATATGTCGCTCCTCTGGAGCTGTATTGATACTATTCTCTTTCGCCTTCTGCCTTCCGTCTTCCTGCTTTATTCTGTCTTTATTCTGTCTTTATTCTGTCTTCCGTTTTCCTGTCCCCATTCTCTTTTGAGACTCTTTTAAAAACTGACAGTTTCTTATTTGATAAAACTGCGGACGCCGCAGTCAAACGCTGACTCCTGAATTCTTGTCTTCCGTCTTCCTGCTTTATTCTGCCTTCCGTTTTCCTGTCCCCATTCTGACTCCTGACTCCTGACTCCTGACTTCTCTGTATTTAGTAAATTACCTGTATATTCTTCTTCCTTAATTCCTTCAGCGCTTTTTCGGGAATGCCCGCATCGGTAATGAGGATGTCAATATCGGAAATCGTGCCGCTGGTCGCAAATGACGGCGAACCGACCTTGCTGCTGTCAACCAGCACAAACACTTTCTCCGCGCGTTCCATGATCAACCCTTTGGTATATGCTTCATTGGCGTCGGTCGTCGAAATGCCGTCATTGATGCTGAAACCGATCGTGCCGAGAAATGCTTTGTTGATGGTGAGGGAATTGATGATCTTCCCGGTCAGCGGACCGACAAAGGTGCGGCTGATGGCGCGGAATTCGCCGCCGATCAGAATCAGTTTATGATCGCTTTCCATCAGCGCCGCCGCCGCCATCATCGAATTGGTGACGATGGTCAGATTCTTTTTGCTGTCCAGCCGTTTGGCCAGGTTGAGCACGGTGCTGCCGCCGTCCAGATAAATGGTGTCGTTGTCTTCAATGAAAGTCAGCGCCGCTTTCGCGATCAGGTCTTTTTCCCGCGCATGAAAGGTGGCTTTTTCGTCGAAGATCGGCTCGGTGCGCGGAAATTTATTCCGGACCGCGCCGCCGTGAACTCTTTTCGCCTTGCCCTGTTCTTCGAGCGATTGCAGATCGCGCCTGACGGTAGCTTCGGAAACCCCGAGCTTTTCGCTCAGTTCAGTAATCGTCCGGACTCCATCCCCCAGCGCCTGAAGTATCAGGCGTTCACGCTCCGGAGAGAGCAATTTCCTTTTGCCGTCAGTCATAGTTTACCTCATTGTTTATTTAATCAATAATAACAGAATATACATGATTTGAAAACATTTGCAATATTTTGAAAGAAAATATCTGAAAATCTTTAAATATTTGCAAATATGAGCAAAAAGTGGTTGGATCAGGAACCTGTTTAACCACAGAGACACAAAGGCACGGAGAAATCATTTTTCTTTAACAATGAAAAAACACTAGACGCTCGAAAAGGAAATTAATGGAAGCGCAATATGCCGGTATCCTGGGAGCGCCGGTCGCCTGACCGGCTTTAATAAGTTTTCACTGAATATCTTTATGTGCTGCAAAAAACAAGAAATACTGTTAACAGGGATTGAACCTTAAAGAGTCAGCAGTACATTGTGGAAGAGAATAACTCAATAGCAAGATTTTCAGCAGGATTATGTATAGTAGAAATTCAGGCACTATGGCTATAAAAAAGAATACCCCGGCTCCTGACACCACCGCAAAGGATGGGAGAAGGATTTCCGAGGTGTACATGTATAATATAATTTATCAAAGTTAAACATGCAAGAACTTTTTCACAACAACATGAACAGTTACTCTTTGCCATAAATTGGATTAGCGTTGATTTATATGATCTGGCGATAGTGCTTGACCGTTTTTCGGATATTTATGATTCCGGGATCATCCCATGTAAAGATAAAATCCGATCTCATTGGCCCAGAACATAGACAGTTCCTTAGCTCCAGCGACGCGACATTTTCCCATGATATGCAAGTATTAAAGACACAAGAAATTAATGGTTGCCAAGCAACGAAAACACCAACGCTAAAATCTGACACCGATTTGCCTTGCATTGCTTTCGCCTACTGGCGCAGTTCTTTCTCATTTTCTTGAACCACTTTTTTTAGTGATAAATGAACAAATCACTATAATAAAACAAAGTTCGATTATCATTATTTTTAATTTGTTAGTTTCTAGATCTTTTATATCTAATGAATTGTTAAAATTATTACCATGAGCGACATCGTGTCGTTTATCATTAAATACATAAATAAATTCTTCCCAAAGTGTTCTAATATTCTTATTTTTTTTCTCTTTAAGATTGTATAGATCATCTGCAAATGTATAAGGGAAATTACCTATTCCTGACAATGTCTTTTGCTTTAACTTTTTTAGGATTTCATATATTTCTTTACTCTCGCTTGAAAATATTATCTCAAAATCGGATTCATGTAAACATGAGTAAATATCATTTATCCCGATATTGATAAGTACGGTTTTTAAAATATGGGAATTAGGATTTTTATTTGTAGGGGAATAAAATGGTTCATAAGATATCTTTGCATCAATTTCATCAAACTTTCTGATTAATAAATCCATTCTTTTATCGTACTGTTTATCTTCACTTTTCAAATTTGAACCAAGATATTTTTTGCAATAAGTTCTTTTTATTGAGGAGGGAAGATCACAGAACCGCATATTTCTATTTAAATCATTAATTAATGATTTGAGACAATCTTTGATGAAGCCTTCAAAATGAGCGACACATAAAACCGTTATTGACCGACATAAAGCATTGTACAAATCGTTATTTTTATTTTTATTTTTATTTGCGTTTGCTGCCGCTTCAATTAGAATGTCGATTTCTTTCCATTTTTGCTCTATGTCATTAACAAATTCATGCAGAAATGTAGCCATTGATTACCCCTGATACTGTTTCAATCCTTTTAACAAGTTTTGAAGTATCATTAACACTGCCTTCAATTGAAGAAAAGTATTCTGTATTTTTAAAAACGTCTTTGAACTTATCAAATGTTAACCCTTCCATTTTTCTATTGTCTTCTATTAACTTACAAAATGGTACAGTAATAGAGTCAAATACTGCAGCATTGAATTTAGACTTCTTATAATAAGTCCCTTTTTCAAATTTATACTTTGCAAAAGGTTCTTCGCCTAATGTTTTATTGATAAGCATTAAAGTTTTAATAAAAATAGGTTCAAATTTGTCAAGACTATTTTTATCTAATGTATTAAAATACTTCATTCTCGCAGTCAAAAAATCTTTAAAGCCACCTTTATATTTTAAATAACCGTTTTCGTAAGTCAATGAAAAAAATCTTAGTATTAGTTCTTGATCTTCCATTTTTTTCACACGAGAACCATCCTTGTTAAGGTTTACCATTTTAACGAAGAGTGCATTCTTTGATAGGTTTTTAATAATATCCTTAAATGGTCCCCTGCAGGTAGCATTCCTTAATTCTTGAGACTCTAATTTTACAGAACCTGAGTTTAATCTTTCAAATATATCGTATTTAACTTCCGAATCTACCATTGAATCTATTCTTAAACATTTAATTGTTCGTTCTTCTAGTCTTCTAATTAAAAAAGGTGGTAAATCCTTATAATAGCTTCCATTCAATTCTCGTAGTGAATCTAATTCAGTAAGTGGGTATTTGTTTTTAAAAAAATTAAATATGGCAGTTAATCTTTGTTGACCATCAATTACAGAATATCTTGCAACATCATCTTCTGCTTCCTCATCAACATCAATATCTTGAGAAATGTAAATTAGCGGAATAGGAATATTTAATATTAGACTTTCAATTAATCTAGATGATGTCTCATCAGTCCACCTGTGATTTCTTTGATAATCAGGATTTAATTTAATAACATTTTTCTCAATTTTCTTTACTAAAGTTTCTAAGTCATACTCAATATTCTGCGTTTTTACAGTTCTTTCTTTGGCTTTTTGTTGTATAATGTCAAGATTATTTTTAAACGTCCTCATACTTATACTCCTTGCATACTGATAAAATTTTTGATTTTCATTATGGTCATAATATTGCCCTGCAGAATTGGAGAATCAAGACAAGAATACCCAAAAATGCAAAATAAGCGTTTACCTTTTGCGCATACGCTCAAGCTGCTTCCCACATGAGTTTTTCACCTTATTTATACGCTATAAAGTGTTAATGACGTGGTATCTTGTAAATAAATAGATGGATGTTGTCGAAAAATATAGAGTTACACTTGATGAAAATCGTTTCCGGCGGACAGGCCAGAGTTGACCGGGCTCCGTTTGGCCTTTATTGCGGCGACTGCCGGAGACGGTGAATATGCCGGTCAGGCGACCACTCCATAGGCGGGCAAGCCATGCCGAAGGACAGTCAACGGTGACGCTTCCAGCTTGGATTTTCCCGCTTCCTGCCGTCAGGAATCTGCCGGAATCCCAAATCGTTGGTTTGAATATCCAATCTTTTTTGTTGTATAACTTATTTGTTGTCTATTTTTAGATGGAAAAACAATGGCAAGTTTCATGTCTTACGGATTGCCACTCTCTTCGTGTCTTTGTGTCTCTGTGCGAGAATGAATTGCACCCTTTGCACTTCTCCAGGTGAAAAACGCGGCAAGAATTCCGGATGAACGATACATCTAAAGGTATTTGCTAATATTTTTTTACAAAAACATCAATCCTAATCTGCTTATAATAAATGATTTAACTGTCATTTGCGTTGACAAATTTACTATATGTAGAGAAACGACGCCGGGACAAAGTTTAAAAATGGAGACCTAAAAATGTCAAAACTGAAATATGATGAAAGTTTTCCGGAGAGGGCAGGGGAATACGCGGCTAAAGGGCTGAACAACAGGGAGATCGCGGCGCAACTGGGCATCTCCAATGACTCGTTTTACGTTTATCTGCGGCAGTTTCCGGAATTCGCCGCCGCCGTCGAGACCGGACGGCTGGCAGTTGCAGACAAGCTGGACGGCAGCCTGCTGGATCTGGCGATGGGCAACTGTTTTGTAACCACCGTCAGACGCGGTGACAGCGGACACGAAACCAGGACCATTCGCCGGCGCGCCCCGGATGTGAATGCCATCATCCGCTGGCTGGAACGGAACACGCAATATGCCGGCGACGGCGATGTCCGGACATCGGAACCGGTAAAAATAAACATTGCGGTAAACTCAAAGTATGATGAAAGTTTTCTGGAAGACGTCGAACGCCATGCCGCCGAAGGCTACACCGATTTGCAGATTGCCTGGCGGCTGGGGATTGCACTTTCATCATTCTATAATTATAAAAAGCAGTTTCCGGATT
>Ga0172379_10003882_pt1 | contig 23060 bp, 37 predicted proteins | sample GrowelOW334metaG_FD_119756 | JGI IMG/M metagenome (GOLD analysis project Ga0172379, IMG submission 119756) | Groundwater microbial communities from an aquifer near a municipal landfill in Southern Ontario, Canada - Groundwater well OW334 metaG | ecosystem: Environmental > Aquatic > Deep... | reverse complement strand
CGCCTTTCTCATGGCAAGCGCTGCAATGCCTGCAATAACGGTTTCTGTCATGCCAATAAAGCCGCCGTTTACAAGCGCCACTCTGGCCGCCTTATGCCCTTCATCTACAATTCTTGAAGCCTCCCTGAAACGGTTTAAGGTACCTTTGTCTTTAATGATAGAAAGGCTGTCTATAATTTCTATGGTGAGGGGAGTGGTTAAAAGTTAAGTTACCGAAATTGTTAAAAACGACGGAACGCTATAGTTACATTAGGTTACAATTCAGGTACAAATTTGAGCAGATCGGAAACAACTCAGAACAAATCAGGCCGATAATATAGCATTAAGAAAAATCATTGATACAAGAATAAAAGGAAAATAAATTCCTCCAGAAATCTTAAAACAAGACCGCGTTGAAAATAACGATTTTATATGCTCTAATATCAAGATTGAAATATATGACATATGAGGTGACAGCATGAATCAGAAACAGAATGTCCAGGTTGAAAATCTGAAAGTAGTTTACATGAAAAACGACATAGAAATTATTGAACATGATAATTGTCTTTGGATTGGCGCAGAAAAAATAGGAAATAAACTCGGGTATAAAAAACCAAGAGAATCAATCAACCAGATTTACCAAAGATATAAAAAACATTTTAAAGAAAGAGAAACAAAAATTGTAGAATTTATTGAAACAGACAAAAATGGAAAAAAGCAAAAAAGAACCATAAGAATCTTTTCAGTCCCCAACAGTGCAATGAGATTGTGTTTTTTATCAAGAGCAAAGAATTGCCTCGAAGTTCATGATGAAATATTGGAAAACTATGAAGAACATAAATACAACAGCCTCATCAACTCCAAGATCGACAGACCATTATTTCTTACTGAATGGCAGATGAAGGAAATGAAGTTTCGGATCGGAAAGAATAAAGCCAACAAGTTTATAGCAGCAATGTTGAATGGTGAATATGATGGAACGAAAAGATATCTGCCTTATGAAGATATTGCCCGGCTCGATGCTGGAACCGCAAGATCAGAAGCCATCAGACGTGAAGCAAAAAGAAAAAAGGTCACGCCAAAGGTTATTTATGAGGCAGTCAGAAAGACCAGGGAAGAACTCGGTTTGAAAGTTCGTAATAAGAGAACCGACATTGGTGTAAAAAAACACCCGGAAGATTATGAGGCCTTCTTAAAATGTCGCCGTGAAAATCCTGACTGGGGATATAAAAGAATTTATGCGGCAATCAAACCCACTGTAACAATAGAAACAATCCGAGCATGGTTGAATCATGCCAGGCGGGAAGAAAACGCTTAATTGCAAAAGACCGGTAAATTATTCCTGAATTATATTTATAATCCCAAGTGAATTCATTCTGTTATTATGAGAGAAGATTCTTTGACACGACACGGTAGTCAACCAAACCGCACATTGCGAGGTGATTTGTCAACTGACGGATCATCCTGGGCGGGGGCAGTGCAGCTGCCGGGGGTCATTTCTTCAACTTTTTATCATCCATGTTGAGTTGCGAGCTGCCGAGCTTTGTACCTATGTCCATTAGCATGGCTGTCGACGTAATAAGTCCTTGATAAGACAGATCTGAATCCTTCCGCATATCAGCCATTTTGTCAGGTGAGGGTTCCTTTGACCATTTCAGCAGTTTTGAAACAGTCTGCCATTTCAAGGTGTAAGTGTTATTAAGCATTTCATCGGCTTTTGCCAGATTGTCGGATAATGAAGCATCTTTTAACTTAGGTGTCGGGACATCTTTTAAAGATTCAGATAATCTAAAAAGCTGGAGTTCTGCATCTTTAGCCTCGGCTATGGCGCCTATTAAATCACCATTTTTAACGTATCTATTTATGCCACTATAAGCATTATCAAAATCAGTGGTTTTAGCCATCTTTGCGACATAGTATTGATCAAAGAGGTCTTTGTCGCTAAGGGATTGATTATATGGAGATGAATTTTCAGTTGGTGAACTTGATTTCCCAGAAGTAAACGGCAATCTACCTTCAGCTTGACAAAATAAAAATGTAAATGAAACAATAAATGCGATGCCTCCCGCAATGAGACTTCTAATAACCCCTGCTTCTTTCAAAAGAGCAAAAAATAGGATTAAAAATAATACAATTGCAAAAAATAATGCTACTGGCATCGGAATTCCTCCTTATATATAATATATCCTTATTATTAATGGTGGCGGTAGGTGTCAGAATAAATGTCATGATAATACTCAAGTTCAACCTGGCATATGGCCTGTAACTCAGGATTGATGTCTCTGAGGGCACGCCAATAATCGCCAAATTTTTTTGCGCAAATAGCATATAAGCCGGAAGTCACCAGCAGTCCGATTATCACCCACCACCATTGATCAAAAACAAAAAACGTCTTGTTCATCATCAGACAAAAAACAAAAACTAAACCAATAAACCACGAACCACACGCAATAAGGTTATTATCTCGCTTTTGTTGGAGGGCTTTTCTTTTTTTGGGCAGAGGCGGTTCTGGGTCATCATTTCTTTTCTCGTAGAGATCGCCTGCATAATTTTTTGCTTTGTCGTAGATGTTCACCTTACCCAACCTCCCAGAATAACAATATAATTATTTATACTGTTATTACATCAAACAATATTTGATGTAAATAGGTTGAATATTAAAAATAATATTTTACGCAAGTTTCTTGATCAGGTCATATGTGCGTTCCGCCTGATCCTTAAATTCTGATTCTTTCAGGGGTACAACATTGCTGTTCTTTGATGAAATTATATCCGTCCGAATCTTTTTGTAAATTTCAATAATCTCACGAGCCTTTTTAATGGGAGTAGTCTTGATGTCTTTCATCATGATCCTTTCTTCTATACCAATAATTACTGCTTCCATAAGCTTCTCATCAGATAAAAACAGAAGTTCATCTGTCACTTTTATTTTGTTTGAGGATTCGCCATAAATAAGCCACTGGAGATTTATATTATGATTAATCGCTGCATCAATTAATAGATATATAATCGTGCCCCTTTTCTTTCTTAATAACAAATCCGATCCTGAAATACCTAGCCAATCAGCTAATTGCTTATCTGTAGAAAAGGAGTAACAATTTTTTAACCTTGAAAGAATTTCATCCAAATTTATCTTTTGATTCATTTTACAGTTGACCGGCTATATCAATTGATGCATACATAATGTTCATGAAGATAGACAAAGCAATAATTAACGACCGTAACAAGTTAAAGGCAATGTTGGTGCTTTGCGGTGTAACTATGACCGACATAGCCAGGGAAAAAGGCGTAACACAGCCTACAGTATCAGCGATTGTAGCCGGAAGGGGCCGCTCTTTTGAAATCGAACAAGCTATTGCTGATAAACTCGGAGTCTCATATGAGGCGCTCTGGGGCAAGCCTACTTCGAGACAGCTTAAACTGAGAAAGGCAGCATGATGTTCAACGCTGTTAATCTCGCCAACATCATGACCCATAGTAATACCTCCTCCTACCCGGCGCTTCGGAGGCATACCGTTGCGCCGGATTTTTTTGCCATTTTCCGGTGCATGCACCGGTTTCTATTAAATGTATCAGCTTCATTTGTTTTCATGTTCCTTCAACTGTTAACACACCCGTTTTTTTCAAAATCGTTGTCGCTAAAATTGAAAATAATGAAATTCAGGAGTCTATGCAATGTCAAATGTCAAAAATTATTTGAAACCGGTTTCAAATCGTACTGATAAAATTGAAACCCGATACCCGGAAGGCTCATTAAACCTGAGTATTGCCTTCCGAAATTCGCTTGCACAGGCAATAAAGAGTACCACAAGGAGTCGCTGGGAAATCTCAGGTCACATAAGCGAGTTGCTTGGACGTAACATTTCAAAAGACATGCTGGACAAATACACATCGAGTTGCCTCGATACAGCCTTCAGGGCCGAAGAATTAACGGCATTTTGTGTGGCAACAGACTCAATCGAACCTATCAAGGCCCTTATTGAACCTCTCGGATATGAACTTATTGGCCCCGATCAGGCTGATCTCATAAGATTATACAAACTTGAACAGCAAAAGAGTGACCTTGAAGCAGAGATTGCCAGGCTCAAGGCAGGCAAGGGAAAATCCAGATGAAAACATACAAGCGCATAGCAAGCCTCGAAAAGGGCCTCCAGATTATCAGTCATATATCAGAGGGCACACAATCGATTAAATCCCTCACTGATAAGATAACCATGCCAATCGGGACACTGCATTGTTATCTGGCTACCCTTGAAGACTTGAAAATCATAGTGATCAACGGGGATCAGATTACATTTGGACACTGGATATCAGAAATGAAATCAAACCGACTCAAAGACCTCTTACTACTGCGTGCTGCTATTGATGCGGAAATAGAAGAGTTCAACAAAGATAAAGGAGGGTTGTAATGAGCAAGAATACATCATCGATTCCATCTGAGAAAGGAATTGACAGCTTTTTTGAAGGAGAAATTGTTGATCAAGAGCAAAGAAGGTGCCTCGCTTACTATGAGGGCATGTTGGACAACAATGCATTAACTCGAAAATTCAACGAGACATTATTCTATTTGACTCTTTATAAAATTAAAGAATCAAAGGCATATCTTGAAACCCATAAAAGCTTTGAAGAATACTGCAAATCAATAAGAGAATGTCGCCGAAGCCTTGATAATATTTTTGCCGATCTTTTACCCATATACGAGGGTTTGGACGGAAATATTTTCCGGTGTCTGAATATCCGATTGAATAAAATCAGATACTTAGGACGGTCTCTTGTAGAATCTCATTCCGGTGACATTGCTTTTGATGGCAGAACATTGGTGCTAGAACTTGGTGGTAAAATTGAAAGTTATGCCTGGACACCTGAGAACCAGGACGCAATAGAAGACGCCATAATCGCCTTTAAAAATGAAGTCGAAGAACGCCTAAAGCTTAAAGATACACAAATTGAAGCGGTTGATAAAAAGCTCAAGGAAGCCAAGCGGGAAAAGAACCTCTATAGTGAAAAGCTCTCCAAAACCGAAAAAGAATTTGATCTTTACAGGCTGCGCACTGAAAAACTCGATCTGGAGCCTGCTGAAATCGAAACAATCCAAGACCTTAACAGCCTGGTAAATGAATTCGCAGCTCTTATCTTCCGCATCAGTCCGGATCAGGACCGGCTTATTGAGCTTATTCTTGGTAAAAAATGTGAAGCTGTCCGCCTGCAATACATAGGAGCAATCGCCGGAATATCAAATGCTGTCAGAATGCTGGTTGCAAATGTTGAAAACCATTACGGTCCCATTGAAAAAATCGACAGTGAGGCATGCCGAAGCTGCAAAGCAGCCAGGGAACATTGTGAAAGACGCGAACTAGGCTGCTGCAGGACCTGTGAAGACTCAATAAGTTGTACCAGCAAGCAAAAATGCGACATGGAAAGGGTTTTTGAAGAGCATGGTCGCATTTACAAAGAAAAAATTGGGATCACAGATGTAAAACATGACGAAAATCCCCCTGCCTCCCCCTTTAATAAAGGAGAAAATCAATCAAACGTGCATCAACTCCACAAAGACAGACCAATAATACAGTAATATTTCAATAAAATTTAATGATTATGGGCGAAATCGGGATGAAAAAAGGAGGAAACAAGGATGTGCGCTAATGCTTTTCCGTGGAAATATGCGCTCGCACATGAATTAAACTCCACATCTACACAGGAGGAACGGCGTAATGTTGTTAAAAGATACGCCGAAATCTACAGCCGCACTGAAAAAAACATCTATGAGACAGCACGCCGGCACGGCTGGAACTCCGGCCGCAAAAAAAGGTCCGATAAAGGAACAACCTCATTAACAGAACAACAGATAACCATGCTCGCGGGTATGGGTTCAACAACAGCCCGCGAACTTAAAGGCCCGATCATGCCTACCAAGCTAAGGTATGAGCTGATGGTCAGCCAGGGTTATCTTGATCCCGAGGAGGTAACTTATGACAGGGCGTGCGCAATTCTTAGAGAACGGAACCTCGATAAAAAAGGCCTCATGACTCCGGAACCTACCTGCAGGATGAGAAGCCTGCACCCGAATCATGTCTGGCTGTTTGATGGGTCAATTTGTGTTGTCTATCACATGGAAAAAAAAGGCATGTCCATCATGGACGAATCTGATTTTTATAAAAACAAGCTGTCAAATTATGCAAAAATAAAGCTCCGGGTTATCAGAATGACGGCAGTTGATCACTTCTCGGGCATGATTTTTGTTAAATATTACCTGGCCGATGGTGAAAACACCGGCATTATCTTCGACTTTTTGTGCAGCACTTTCGAAGATAAAGGCCCTGGCATGCTTTATGGGGTGCCCTTTCTTATCCTGTGCGATGCAGGTTCCTGGAACATGAGCAAGCCAATGATGAGCTTTTATGAGAACATGAATATCGAGCTGCCCCCTGGAATGCCTAAAAGAAAAACCCGCCAGGGCGCAGTTGAAGTTGCTCATAACCTGGTCGAAACATGGTTTGAGTCACGCCTCAGGATTCAGCCGGCCGCAACCGTGGAACAACTTAATGAATGGGCGATAGATTGGGCAATTGGATTTAATGCTGACCCCAACAGGGTACATTCGCGGCACCAGATGACCAGAGCTGCCTGCTGGTCAATGATAAAAGCAAACGAACTGCGCACGCCACCCGAGCGTGACCTTATGGAATATAGCCTTTCTTATCCTGCTGAAGAAAGGCAGGTAAAAGGCGATTATACAATCACCTATCGCGACCGCATATATTCGGTCAGACAGATTCAGGACATAGTACCCAATCTCACAAAGGTAAAAGTCATTTTAAAGCCGTTAATGTGGCCTGGTATCACGGTTAGTTTTGATGGTGCTGATTATACCTGCAGACCTGTGCCGGTGGTTGAAGGTGGCTTCCTGGCCACAGCCGGGATAATCGGAAAAGAATACAAATCAGTTCAGGAATCTTCGGTTCAGAAAGCCCGGAAACTGGCTGAAAACTATGCATATGGAGAGGCCGGAGAACCCAAAAAACACAAAGACCGCCAGCCTTATGCCGGGATGATTGTAATGGGCAATGAAGCCCAAAAGATGACGGTTGCTTACCTTTCCAAGCCTGAAACCCCAGCCAAGAAGTGGATGCCAAAGCATACCGACCTGGCCGAGTCAATCGCTGACCAGCAGATGCCAATATTCGAACTGATAAAAATGATCAACAAAGCCGGGATAGCTGTAACACCTGAGATCAACAAGAAGATATATGCCCAGTTCGGCAAGACAATATCGTCAGGAATGGCTGAAAGGATAGTGGAGGCGCTCAAAAAGAGTGTTTATCCATGCGCAACCGATATTGACATGGCCTGTGGGAAAAAGCAGGAGGCGGTGAATAATGGGTAAAACCTGCCTAAATCCCCCTTTATCCCCCTTTGCCAAAGGGGGAAAGACAGAGGAAGTCTTTGCTAATGGGGGAAATAATGGAAAGACCATCCTGCTCAGGCGCCTCATGCTTGATTGCGGGATAACCGTGCCGGAGATGGCGGCTGCCGTCGGCTGCTCTTACCGGGGGATGAATTATCTGCTTTCAGGAAGCGGTATATCAAAAGGCGCGAAATCAACAAAAATAACGAAAGAAGCTGTTCTGAAATATCTTGAAAATATCCACGGGGAAAGAAGGACGCCGGAAAGGCCGTTTAAGGAACTGGATACCGGCGTTCGCCGGTATGACGGGGTTGACTTTTTACCCCCTTTGGAAAAGGGGGAAGCCGAAGGCAGGGGGATTTTTAACCCAAACCTCGTCATGTCGCCAACAGACTGGCTGAAAAAGCATTCCGTCAAGCCCCAGGCCCTCTTCGGGCCCGACCCGAACCCGATAAAACGCATTACCACGGCTCATCTTTCCAATCACAGATCAAGGACAAAGGCCGGAATAGCCTGTGCGCAGGGCACTGCCGGTTTTGCAGCCGTCAACATAAACGAACCACCACGAATAAAGGAGGAACATAGAATGAGCATGCTTTACAAACAAACATTGGACAAATTCAAGTTGCCACCGTTCAGACAGCCCTTTGCAGAGGCCTGCGGAGACCCGAAGGATGTCTACCTGACCCCTGACCATGTGCTGATAAAGGAGATGATTATCCAGACCGCGAAGCAATCGCATTTCTTAGGTGTGTGGGGCGATTGCGGCAGCGGAAAAACGACTATTCTGCGACTGGCTCTCAGGGAGCTTATCAATGACGGAGTTGAGGTTGTATATCTTGATACCATCAATGCCGCAAAAGCAACTCCCAGGGATCTGGCAATAAAAATAATCGAATCAATCAGCAAGGAAAAACCTCAGCGTGGGCTTGAAAAAGTGAGCGAGCAGCTTTTTAAAACGCTTTTCAACAGGGCCATGCACGGCAAAAAGCAGGTTATTGTCATTGAAGAAGCCCATCTTCTGAGTATTCAGACGCTTAAAAGCCTTAAAAAAATACATGAATACCAGGACATCAAGACAGGCCACGGCCGGTATATCGGCATAATATTAATCGGCCAGAGTGAGTTTGAAGAGCTGCTTGATGAACAGGCTCATCCGGAGATCCGCGAAGTGTCGCGCAGGGTGCTCAAGATAGGGATATCCGGCCTGGGTGAACATGTAAGGCCCTATATCGAACACCGATTGAGAAGGTTCGGGGTTAATCCTTCGGATGTATTTGATGAAGCAGCCTATGACGCACTGATGCTGAGACTTAGGGCCAATGCCAGGGTAGCTGAGCGCGAGCAGGATTGTCCGCTGCAGGTAAATGAACTGGCGGCGGCAAGCATGAATGCGGCTGTGATGAACGGGTTTGATAAGGTAACAGCGGATGTCATGGAGCTGATATGAGAAATCAGGGCCAAAGAATCGGCGATGCGATGAACCGGATGATTTACAGGCGCTATAAAAAGGATGGCCTGACGATGAGAGAAGTCGCACGGCTGTTTGGTGTGAGCGATTCTCATGTTGGTAAGGTTATCAGGGAGATGGAGAATAAGGAACTGGGTTCCGGCATTTGCCGGGATGACGCCGTTACCATTAATAATAAGGAGGCCGCATGAACACTGAAGCAAGAAATGCGAATATTCTGATGAATGCGAACAGGGGCATGAGCATTACAAAGATTGCATCTATGAACAAGCTAAGCCGCAGACAGGTGGGAAGGATACTCAAAAGCGAAAGCGTTAAAGAGGCTGCAATTAATGCGGTTAAAAATCCTCATTTATCCCCCTTCAAGCCAAAGGGAAAGAAAGGCAACAGCAAGATTTCTCACCCGCAAGGGGTTCGAAATGACAAATCTTCTGTCACCCCGCTCAAGCCAAAGGGAAAGAGCGCAGCGAAGGGGGATTTAAAACCTGCCGCTTCAAAACCGAAGGCCGAATCATCCCTGATTGAAAAACAAAAGAAGGTAGCTGAAGAGCTCTCACTGAAACGTGACATGTCAGCAAAGAGAAAGATTGAACATGACTCAAAAGTTGCAGCTGAAAAGCATAAGGTTCTCTCCATCCTCTCAGCTCACATCGGCTCACATAAAGCAATCCACATGCCTGACCTCTATCAGAAAGTCTATAACAAGCCGTGGCATGACAAGATAAGCGATACCCGGCAAATCCGTGAAATCATCAATGAAATCAGAAATGAAGGTATTGCAATTTGTTCCAAAACCGACATGTCACACGGTGGTTACTATCTGGCATCCGCTGACAGCGAACTGATTGAATACCTGAACAGCATCAAACGCAGAGCCCTGAAAGCATTGGCCATGTACTCAAAAATAAAGAAATGCGCCTTAAGCGAAACGCTGGGACAGCTCATGCTCGAGTATAAATAAGGAGCTTATCATGGCGAAAAAGAAGAAAGAGATCGAAATTCCGGAAGGGCTGAGCCTCAATAAATATGCTGAAAAGCTGCTGATGGAAATTGCCATATCAGCAGCATTACTAAAAAAAATCGATATTGAGATGGAGCATGAGCTTAATAATATCAGGATGAAATATGAACTTAACAGAAGCCAGGTTCATGCAAGATGTGCAGCAGCAGAAAGTAATCTTACAGAATTGATGAAACAAAAGACACAAGACCTGTTTGGAGGCCTTGACAAGCTTGTTTTGAAAGCCGGCATTTTGTTTCATAGCATTACGAAAAAGCTATCCTTTACCGGCAAAGGGCATCAGCCAACGATAGATTCTATCAAAGCTCTCGGCTGGGCAACTCCAGAACTTATCCATGTGAAAGAATCTCTTGAGACTGAAGAACTTGAGAAATGGAGTGATGAAAAACTGGAAAAGATCGGTGTGAGCAAGAAGGATAATGAAGATTTTGCTTATGAGCTGACCGTTTCTGAAGCAGTTGTAAGCGCCGACCTGAGCGGGATCCCGGAGGGATAAAGATGAAGTTCGACTATCAGATATTTTTATTAAAAGACGGCAAAGTGATCGAAAGCAAAGGATTTTCCGGGCCTCGATCTCTCGATATGTATCGCAGGGCGAAGGCTGCTGCTCAAAAAAAGTACGATATGTTCCTGCTGGCCGAACAGCTTAAGCCGAGCGGATTTATCAAAATATTTACGAACAAAGACGGTTTGAGGATGGAATGCATCATAAGGGTCAAAGACGATCAAAAAAAGGAACCGCTTTTTATAAACCCACCATCTGCCAACGAGAATTCCACACTTGGAGCTTCCGCATGATTACACCAGGTCAGACGAAAATGATACACACCGCAAAAAGAGCACTCGGATTATCGGATGAAGATTACCGGGACATGCTTGAAGAGCGATTCGGCCATCGAAGCAGTAGTGATCTGACCAGCAACCAGGCTCGGGTATTCATTGATGAACTGATAGTCAAGGGTTTTGAAAGCGCTGGAGCGAAAATAGGAAAGCAGGTTGAGGGAGACAGAAGGCAGGAGAAATCCAAAGGCAAGAAAAATCGCCCAGTCATGAAAGATGGAAAAGAAACGCCTTTTGTTTATGTCAATCCTCACAACCGCTGGGGTATCTGGCACAATGACATGCATGACAAATGTGTTTCATTGCCATCACGAGACCAGCTTGATTTCATTGATGAGATGAAAGCGCTGGTTATCTGGAGAGAAGTAAACGGGTTTGAAAAGTGGCTTTTAAAGCGGTTTAAGCTCAATAAAATCTGCACCAGCCGCCAGGCTGCAGCCGTGATTGAGGCTCTTAAGAGAATGTCGAAAGACTCGCTACCTGAAATCAGGAAATCAGAAAAGGAAATCGCAAATGGCTGAAGTGACCATAAAGATAATAGATACGGATAAACCTGGCGAAGTTGAAGTAACTTGCGAATTCATACCCCCAGTTGAAATCGAGAAAATAATGAAAGATGAAATCAAGCCTACAATGGCGCAAACGGCAGGTGCACTACTGATGGGGATATGTCAGACACAAATGAAAGGAGCATCTGTATCATGCTCATAGGAGTCGGCATTATAGCTTATGTGCTGATCCTTGCGGGATTTAGCTGCATTTTTGAGCCGACTGACAGGGAGATATAATGCAATGGGCGTTACCGAGGATTGGTATAGAACAGACGGCGGCAGGTTTAGTGAAGCAAAGGCTGCTGCAATAGCAACCAAGAATAGGGATCTAAGCGAAAAGCTCAAAGGTATTGCAAGGGGCGGGAAAAGAAAATCATCTGAGACAGAAAATAATCATCAGGAGGAAACGAAAATGCCGAAATTTATTAAATGCCCTGAATGTGGGAAACAAGACAAACACTATTCCAGGGGGCTGTGTAGAAAATGTTATGACCGTTTGTATTTGAAAGAAAAAGCGCTAAAAATGCTGGAAGCTACTAATAATCAGCAACTTGACAAAAATAGCGATTTGAAGATTCCTGAAAAATCAAATCTTCCGGAAACCAATGAATCACTTTTTCCTGATACCGGACATGCCGCAATGAAGCCAAAGAAGCTAATCAAGATTATGCTCGATCTGCCGCACAACTTCTCAGGCCTGGTGAATATGATTAATCAAGAGGCATCAAACGAACTTAGAACAATGGAGAATCAGATAATATGGATACTGGTTCAGCACTTCAATCCTATGAGCAGAAGGGCATAACAATGCAAGATTATCTATTTAATATATTGACTGACAATGGGACCCATATAATTCGCGTAAGAGATAAGGAAACATATCATGCATCGTTAATAATGAAACGTGGGGACAGAACCAAAGCCTTACCGGGTGCAAAATATAGATGTTCTGCCACGAGCGGCCCACTAAATGCGCTGAGAGCTCTAATCTATAAGATATGGAATTGCGATTTTCCTTATGAAGCAGCCAATGAAGCAGCAGAACATGTAATCAAACGAGGTTATAAGAAGTTTACATATATTAAACATAATCTCTTGTTCGTATGCGTCCCCCTTGTAGGAAACGCAAGGAAAAGGGTTTGGCTAAATTCATCAGATATCCAGGCGGTTGAATATGAATCAAAGGATAAATGCATGGTCATCATGAAAAACGAAAGAGCTTATGAAGCAAGCATGAACTGCGACGAGCTTGTAAAAAGAATATGCGAAAAGGAGGATTGATATGCATTTTAAAGACTTTGAATTCAAAAAGGGCATTAACATGACAATGAGACGGGGAGTGTCTTTATTCCCTACTGAAACCGGGAATGATGCATCAATTATCCTTACCGGACCAGATAATAGAGAAACAAAAGCGATGATATACAAGGTTAAGGTAAAGCGCTTTGAAGACGTTACTGCCGAGGACTTGAGACATCATCACCTGGGAATTGAAAGCTGGGCGGATATGTTCAGGGAGATGAAGCGGCATTATCCGTGCTTTGACCGGTTGGAAATCGTGACGCTGGTTTATTTCAGGTTGGTGTGAGCAATGACGCCTAATATTGCAAGCATATTATCTATGGCTGCTGAATGTGGAATTGATATGAAACAAAAAGAAACTCCTGTTGCTTTTGTACAGCGTCACAGCACACTTTCAAAGATTCAGAGAAAAAAAAGAAAGAAGCTTAATAAAATAAAAGCAGCATCCAGAAAAAATTAAACAACGGGTGAAGCAGGCGGGGGGCTGACACCCCCCACCGGCGCGTAGTTGACGCTACGCACCGCAGTCTAAGCTGCTGCAGTTTTTATAATCGGCAGCAAGGCGCAGATACTTAAAAAGAGGAGTCTATGAACAGTCCTTTGGCTTACATTGGTGGCAAAAGTAAACTGGCGCAAACCATCATTGATCTCATCCCTGAACACAAAACGTATTGTGAAGTATTTGCAGGAGCAGCCTGGGTGTTTTTCAGGAAGGAACCTTCTAAATTTGAGATTATAAATGATCTCGACAGTGATCTGATAGCTTTCTACCGTGTGCTTCAGCATCACCTTGAGGAATTTTTAAAGCAGTTTAAGTGGCTGCTTAGTTCGAGGGAGTGGTTTGAAGATAGTAAACGTCAGCAGGAAGCAGGCGGACTTACTGACATTCAGCGTGCTGCACGTTATTATTACCTGCAGCGGCAAAGCTTTGGTGGTAAGGTAAGAGGTCGCGTATTCGGCTGCAGCAGCGATCGCGGTCCGCGAATCAATTTCTTAAGGTTGGAAGAGGACCTTTCGGATCTTTATTTACGACTGGCCGGAGTGGTCATAGAAAACTTGCCCTGGCAGGAATTTGTCAGAAGGTATGATAAGCCGGAGGTCTTCTTTTACCTGGACCCACCGTATTACAAGGCTCCTTTTTATAAGCACAACCTGCTCACACTTGAGGAATATATTGAAATGGCTGATATACTTTCGAATATACAGGCTAAGTGGATATTGAGCATCAATGACTTGCCGGAGACAAGAAATGTTTTCAACAAGTTCAGCATAAAGCCTGTAACGCTTAATTATACGGTAGGCAAGAACGCACAGAGTACAGGCAAAGAGCTGATTGTGGCAAATTTTGATTTGAAGGGGAGGAAGGATAATCATGCAGCAGGTAACCCTTGAAGGTGGAGCGCAAGTATTTGTAAACTTCAATGAAGAGAAGGGCAAATGCCTATCATGTAACAAGGTTATTTGGTGGGCGACTACAATAAAAGGCAAGAAAATGCCGATAGAGAAAATAGGCAGTGGTTATGTTTCGCACTTTAAAACCTGCCCGGCTGCAAAAGAATTCAGGAGATAGGAGGGATTATGGCCTGCAAACGAATTACAATTTCACTGACCGAGGAAAAGTATGAGGCCTTCAGGGAAGCGTTGCCAGCAAAAGCAAATATCAGTGAGGTGTGCTGTGACTTGGTACAGATGTTCATAAACGCAGTTGAAGAGTATGGAGATGATTTTATCCTGGATGTTATGCGAGGGGGGAATAGCTATGGCATCCACAGGATTATGAAGAAATGAAGCGGATCTTAATTCTTTCCATACTGATAATATTACCAGTGTTCTTAGCCGCAAATACGGTTGATAAGAGCATACACGGCAAGGTTGTTAATTTTGTCGACGGGGATACCATTGATATATTGACAGCCGGGTATGAGACTGTGCGTGTCAGGTTCGCCGGCATCGATTGCCCTGAGCGCAGTCAGCCTTTCGGCAAAATAGCGACGGAATTTACTATTAATTTATGTAAGGGAAAAGAAGTAACTGCGGTTTTACAGCCCAAAGACCGTTATGGAAGACCTATTGCCGATATCATTCTACCGGATGGCAAGAATCTGAGCCAGGAGCTTGTCAAGGCGGGGCTTGCCTGGTGGTACCGTCAATATGCTCCAAATGATAAAACCCTTGAAAATCTCGAAGCTGAAGCCAGGGCTGCAAAAAGGGGACTGTGGTCTGAACCTAATCCGGCCGCTCCGTGGGATTACAGGAAGAGCAGGAAGAAATAAGAGGAGGCTCAATGGATAAGATAATTGAAAAGATCAAAGAAATCATGAGCAGGTCTTTTTATGGACGCCTGACAATCTGGTTTGAGGGTGGCAAATTCAGTCATTTTGAGATTACTGAGACCTTCAAACCGGATAAAAAGTAAGTCAACCAGTCAATAAACCATCTTGACTTTACCAAATGATAGAATTATTTTTATAAAATAACTTTAATTATTAATTTATTTAAAAATGAGGAGGGACTACTAATGACTGAACAAGAAATAAGAAAATATGACACACTTCATGAATCTTTTATCAATTGCTCTAATCTAAATGGTTTTCCACAAGAATTTAAACAAACTAGGTTTGATGAATTAATACTAGAATTAAAGCTTTATCCTTTTCAAAAAGAAATTGGAATGTTTTGTTTTTCTACACCAGAAACCTGTAAAAATGATTATGGCTTATTATTGATCGGAAATTCAGGCTCAGGTAAAACAGGAGTTGCATCTGTCATATATAATGAAAGATCAATTCTTAAAGCAACTAGCATGAAAAACGATAGAATCCCGATTAATAATGAAACATTACATAATAATATGATTATGTTACCTAGAAGATTTTCATCAAAAGACATTCTTAATTGTCAGAATTTGTCAGTTGGCATTGCCACAAGAGAAATGTACGTACTTGATGACTTTGATATCGCATTGCAAACAAATCCTCTTTTAGCTTTTAATTTTTTAGATGAGTTATATGATTATCTCTCATCCGATCCTAAAAATAAATATAAGACAAAGATACTCATAACAAGTACCGAAGATATAGAAAACATAGGGAATCAAAGAATTATTTCTAGGATAAAGAACATGTGCACCCGTAAGATTTTATTGCCGGAGATTAATCATAGAAAAGCATTAATATAGAAGTGAATGAATACTCTCGATTGAATAATGATGTGTGATAAAATGTATAATGAACTCGGGGAAATAAATATGAAAAAATGGAAATTAAAATTAATTAAATGGATATTGGGTAATGATCTGTTGGAAATTGCATTTGAGCAAGAGACTCCACAAATGATAAAACCTATACGTTATCAACCAGAATATAGAGGCTGGATATATACAAGCTCTATCAATTTAATTCGAATCTTAAAAATACCATTGGCTTGCACCTGTGATGATCCAAGACCGCAAAAAACCCAGTATAACATATCAAATTTCTGTGCTTCTTGCGGTAAACCTATAAAAATATAATCCTTGACAAATTAAGCTAACGCTTTAATATTGACGATATAAAGAAGTAGATTCAACGGTATCGGAAAAACCGGGCCGGACAGAGGTTAAATCCTCTGCCCGGCCTTTTCTTTTTTCATCAGGGAACTGGATTCCGGCTTTCGCCGGAATGACGACGAAAGGGGGTAAATATGCTTCCGGATCAGTTTTATACCGAGCCTTATGAAGTCCTATACGAGAACGACGCCCAGGGCAGACCTATGTATCGCGGCTTGTACGTGCCTGACGTCAATGTCAATGCCACAGACGCGGTGTTCCGAATAATCAAGTGGGTCTATGACGCTAACGGAAACCTAACCGGGATATTCCACGCAAACCATACGACATCTTACACAAACAAATGGTCCGAGAGGGCTAATTATGAATATGGAAACAACATCTAAGAACATCCTGAAAATCCTATTGATCTGCCTGATTGTTGCAGGTATTTCAGGGGAATCAGTTGCCGGATCAGCTGAAAACAAGCAGTCTCCACGCAAGGAATCTGTTAAAAAAGTTGGCTTTGCCGCCTCTGCCAGGTATCTAATCAATCCTTACACCGGCAAGCAGGATATTGCCAGTGACGTACTTATCGAACTTGAAGGTAATCCAGTAATACAAAAATCTCCTACAAAGATAAATTTCACTGGTTCAGTAAATGTAACATCAGACGGAGAAGGCGGGGTAGAAGCTCATATAACAGGCGGATCCGGATCGACCGAATGGAAGGATGTCAAAAACAAGCCGACACTCCTAGATCCGATAAAAAACCTCACCGATGCTCTTGACTCAAAAGCGGAAAAGACAACGCTCGATGCTTATAAAATCAAGTCCGCTAAAGATGGCAGAAATACAAAGATTACTATTACGGATGGAACTCTTCAGGTTGACGCTGAAGGCGGCAGTGAACCTTACAACATCCAGGGCCATGTAATATCTTCAGACAGCAGCATCATGGTTGAGCCGGTTGCTCCGGATATGATTGATCTCAAATTGTCTGCAGACGCTCAGATTATCAAGGATATCAATCAAGGATTGACCCAGCATGGTGCTGCGATCGTTGAGCTGACCAGCAAAAAAGCTGACAAAACAGAGCTTGCAAACTACAAAGTTAAGAATGCTGCAAACGGGACAAACACAACGGTCGAAATTGATGCTGGTGGCGTTCTCAGGGTCAATGCTTCAAGCGGCGGAGCCTCTAAATTCGAAGATTTGACCGATGTCACGAAATTTACTGGCAACAAGGGTAAAGTCCCGGTTGTAAGCCAGGATGAAAAGAAGCTCGAATATACATCCATCAATGCAAAGCTCGAATCCTACCAGTTTAAAAAGATCATAAAAAAAGGCCAGACTATCAGATGTGACAGCAAGGGAGCTCTGACAGACAAACGCTACAGCATACTGGTTTATGAGGAGATGAACGAAGGGATCGAGGATTACACACAGATGTCAGTGGGATCTTCATCCAACGCCGTCAATGATTACACCGTCGACATGTCTCCAAACTACTCCACATTCAATGTGAAAAAAATAGGCGGAACGGACGGCGTTAATGTCAATATCCTGGTTATAGCTATGGTGCTTGAGCCGGTCAACATTCCTGACAGTGTGCCTGAGTTTGTCGTACATTTCAGATACGACAATCCGGATGGAAATCTCTGCAACATTTTTGTCAGGGAAGCGGACTCAGGCGCAGGAATAAGCCTTTGGAGATCAGAAGAGCACAAAGAGAAGATCATTGATCTTGTGACACCTTATATCGCCAACACTGGCAAAAAGATCGAGGCTTTCATCTATGACGTAACCAGGCAGAAAACCGTCGCTGCAAAGATAATCGACGGAAATGACAATGAATATAAGGTGGGCACGAAATGATGATCAGATACCTGAGAAGATTTTTCCTAAGGCTTGGCGGAGTAGATATCGAGATCGGCGGTAATGATGGCGACATCTGGGTAAAAAACGGTGGTCCAGATCCAGCAAACGACAAACATTTCAAAAAGATAAACGACAAGGCAATTGCCGCTAGGGGCGGCTATCTCTATATCAATTCCACAACACATCTTACGGAAGTTCGGGATGTCCCGATCGTCACTGATGAACATATTCGCGAAGTGGTCAATGCCATGTCGCTCGATGCAAAAAGTCTGCAGGGTAAAACTCTCGACCTTTCCAGTATGCTGGAAAAGCAGGGTATATCCCTGCAGGACGGCAAATTAAAACCCGCAAACCTCGGCGAGAACAATCTATTCAACTGGGTGCTCGATGCAAAGATCGATATAGGCGGCGATCCTCTCATTCTCAAAAATGATCTTTTCAAGAACTATTACACCCAGGTCGAGATCAAGGCTGAATACCCGGAAGGGACAGGCAGCTATGTGACGGTCCAGAATGGAGCTGACCTCTGGTACATTAATGGCAATGAATTCCGCATCGAAAGGCCTGCCGGTTCGAAGATTGTTTCAGCAGACGGCAAGGAAATAAAGACCAAGACATTCAAAGTTTACATCCAGATTTTCAAGCTCACCGGCCAACCGAAAATTACAAAGAAAAAGAGAGGAGGAAAATAGAATGAAAAAGACTGCGCTGACATTCATTATAATACTACTGTTCGCATGTTCCGCCTTCGCCGGCATCATAGTTCCATCAGGAGGCGAGACTAACCACGTCCTGGTCTATAAGGGCAAGGATGCTGACGGCAACATGATATTCGGCTGGCTCAACGAAGGCGGGATCGGGAATGTCTTTATAGGACTGAACGCCCAGAAAATGACTGAACTGATACCATACGCCACATTCATCACACGGACAGAGCTCGACGCAAAGACCTGGACCACACAGCAGATAACCGACCTCGTTCAGTATGTGCCAGCCAGGGCCGTGTTAGCAGATAAGGCAACCGAAGCATATAAATCCGAGACTTCAGTTCACACCCTGACAGCTGATCTTGCGAGCGTTGCTACATCGAGCGGACTTGCAACAAAAGCGAGCGTCGCCGATAGGGCGCTGAAGGCGGACAACGGCCTGGCCGATAACCAGAAGGATGGTGTATCGCCCCTGTTTAAGGGTGGCAAATGGATTTATGTTCCTGCCGTGCTTGCCCCGGATAATCATCCGAATACCCTCTACGCAACTGATAAGGATATGAACATGTACTGGAGACCCCAGGACGATGTTGCAAAAGACGTAGTCAACGAGGTCAAAGCGGCCGTGGAAGCCACAAGGAAAGACCTTGACGCTGCAAAGAAAACCCAGGGGCAGTTTCAGGCAGTGTTCTGGTGGTATTTCGGCGGTATAGGAGTCATCAACATCGCCGCCTGGATTGTTTTCTGGATCAAATCCGGGAGGAAGCAGGCATGAAAAGTAAAATATGGATCATTTTTACGATTCTTAATTTACTTTTGCTCGTTAAAGTAAATCCCGTCTTCGCTCTGCTGGATTGGTGCGAGGATGGCTGGAAGACTGATTACATCGTCGGCAAGCATGGTGATCCATCCCCAAAAAATGATTATCATCTCTGTCACAATATTTATGACACGGAGGGCTCGGTAATCCCGGAATCAATTCTCGGGATCGGAGCGGACAAAAAGACCGCCAGCACTGCAAAAAACATATTCGTCCTCTCCAACGATTTTAAAAAAATGACCATCACCACATCCAGTATCCGTAATATCGGCGACTGGATTCCGGCGAAGGCAAAGCTTGGCGACCATGCCGCAATGGCATCTACGACCCCTGAAGCCCAGAAGGCCGAAAAGGCAGATTCGGCCATAAAGTCGACGACAGCACTATATGCGACAAGGGCTCTTGAAGTGGATTCCGCGCTAAAGGCGGACAACGGCCTGGCTGAAACTGCCCCTGAAGGCTCCATGTATATAGCGTCCGATGAGGCCTGGATGCTCTGGGTTCCCCTGGAGCTCCCAAAACCGGATGCGGGGCTGACTGTGCTGGTGAGCGATGAGACCAATACTGTCAAATGGAGCACTGTCGATGCAGCATTTCGCAAGGTTACGAAGCCTCTCCTTGATGCGTGCACTCAAATGAAGGTTGAAATCGCCAGATACGCTGAAAAGGCGAATAGCTTGGTTAACGGCCTATTTTTGGCTCTGGGTGGGGCGGTGTTTTTTTTCAGTGCGCTCATCCTTCTGCTCTGGGCAATATTCGGTGAGTTCCACATGGCGGGACTGAGAAAACTGCCAAAAATCAATACGGGAAATCAAAACAAAAGGGGGTAGCAAATGGTTAAAGCAATAATGATTGTAGCACAGTTTTTAATGATCAGTTTGAGGATCGTCATCGGGGCGATCGAGGGCATCAAAAACCAGGTCAAAATTGTTGAGTATCTGAAGAATGCGATCGATCTGATGGCCGAGAACTTCAAGACGGCCGGCTCTCCAACTGATAGCTGGGAGACGATCAAGGCGATCGCCAAAAAACTTCTGGTCCTTGTTCTTATCGTTCTGACAATTTTCAACATTCGAAGGAAATAATGAACGATCGCTGCAAAGAAATCATCATAACCATGATCATGGCGCTTGGCTGCGCCATGATCTTCTGGGTGGCGGTCTCAAGATGAAAGTAATCTCTATCATTATAGGATTCATAATCGGTGTAGCCGGAATGTTCTTTTTAGGTTCCAATCCAGCCACGGCGGAATGGGTAAAAGTAGCGATAGAACTTGCCAAAGAAATAAAATGGGATACCAAAGATAAGGCCATTGTAACACCATCCGGGTCGATACCATCCGGGCATCCGTTTTCATTTTACATTCCCCAGCCGTCCAATGATGACTGGTACAGCGACAATTACATAATGTTTCCGGTGTCGGCTGATTTATATCCCAACGGCATTACCATCGAGCGTATAGGCGGTGTGATAGACACAGCAAGGGCTGTGGCTGTCGTAGAGCTTAAATACTGGATGTATGATGAGAGCAAAGAAACCTTTGCCGCCAAAAATGTCTATGATCTGACCTTTGTTAAAACAATAATTGCAAACAGCGGAGTCATTAACAAACCCATCCCTGCCGGTGCCCTGGTATATCTTAACCTTCCTAATGAGCCTGTACTGCGCTGGCTCAATATCTGGGGTTATTTCCGTGTCAATCCCCCGATGGCAAAACCTGAGGTGAAAAAGTGATGGAACTTGAGCGCCATTACAATGAAGAAACCTATCAGGCCCGCAGACAGGTACTGTTCGGTAATAAGGCGTTGCCGGATAAAGCCAAAAACACTCTCAATCTAAATAAAACAATACCTCAAACCCTCAGGGCATTTATGGCCCGCTTAGGATGGAAATGAGATGAAACTACTCAAAGAGATTTGGAGTCTCGTTACAAAGAAGGTCAATAAACTCAAGGCCAAATCATTTCCGGTTGTCGAAGAGACATATTCCAAGAAGGAATTGATTAAAACAAGGATGCCTATTTGGATGACTCCATTAGGGGTTATGGCTGTTAAAGGATTGCTGAAAAAGGCTATCAAAGAAGATCCATTATTTTATCAAATTCTGCTTGAAGAAATAGAAGATCATGAAACTATCGGCCTGGCGAATCTTAAACACCACATAAGATTGCATGAACAAATGCTTGAACGGTTGAAACATGATGTCGTTAAGAAAATGAAAGATGAAGCCGGGGGAAATAAGTGACAGATATAAGCAAAAACTCTCCCGCCCAAAACCGGGAACATGCCTACAAGACCTGGCGTGCATGCGGACAGAATATAACTGAAACTGTTCGTGAACTTGTTAGTGTTGGCTTCAAATTTTCACGGAAAACTATCACCGAATGGTGTGAAAAATATGACTGGAAAAACAGGGCTGCAAGGGCTGAGGCCGAAGAAGCCAGGTTAAGTACCGAGCTTGATGAAACCAGTATATTAACTGACCTGCAGCTGATCAGAAAAAGATATAAGGAAGCTTTCGACAAGATGGCTACAGGAGCCCCTGTTGATAATCAGACCGCCTATGCATTTGCTAAGGTTTGCAGGGCTATTTATGATATCAGCAATAAGGAAGACAAGAACGGATTCAGAACACCGCAAACAGAAGAAAGACCTGTTGATCATATAGCAGGCGGCATTGACGAACTTAAAAATGCCATACGCAAAGAAATAGGAGCTCTTTTAGCCGATCCGGCCAAAGTCAATCTTAAGCGTGTTAAAGAACTTAACGATGCCATCGATCTAATCGAACACATGACACCGCCTGTTGAAAGACAATCAAAACCTAAGGGTCTTAGCGATGAAACCGCTGAACAGATCCGCCGCGATATCCTGGGGGTTAAGAAGTGATTAAACCATTAATCATCCCGCTTTCACCTAATCAAATAGAAATTCTTAAAAATAATGATTCGAAAAATATATATATTTGCAATGCAAGAAGATACGGAAAAACCCTTCAATTAAAAAAGATGATAGAAATCTTGGAGGGTAAGTCCTGATGAAGAATGGCTTCCTTCCAGGAGAAGAACCCAGAAACCGCCGCACGCCGATGGTGCTGCTTCCCTACCAGCAGAGGTGGATTGCAGACCAGTCACCAGTTAAAGTTGGTGAGAAAAGCCGGCGCATCGGGTTTTCCTGGGCTGAAGCTTCTGATGATGTAACTCTTGCTGCATCCGCAAATGGAATGGATGTCTGGTATATCGGCTATAACAAGGAAATGGCCCTGGAATTCATTGAGGACTGTGCCGACTGGACCCGCCATATATCAAAAGCAACAGCGGATGTTGAAGAAATCATGCTTGAAGATGAGGACAAAGACATCCTCTCTTACCGCATAAGATATGCATCCGGATATAAAATAGTAGCCCTGTCATCCAGGCCGAGCAATCTAAGAGGAAAGGACGGCAAGGCGGTTATTGACGAAGCTGCTTTTCATGATGATCTCCCCGGGCTTATGAAAGCTGCCCTGGCGTTTTTGATGTGGGGCGGCCGCGTAGTTATATTTTCATCGCACAACGG
>Ga0172379_10003881_pt1 | contig 23067 bp, 18 predicted proteins | sample GrowelOW334metaG_FD_119756 | JGI IMG/M metagenome (GOLD analysis project Ga0172379, IMG submission 119756) | Groundwater microbial communities from an aquifer near a municipal landfill in Southern Ontario, Canada - Groundwater well OW334 metaG | ecosystem: Environmental > Aquatic > Deep... | reverse complement strand
TCTTCTCCGGCTGGGGAGGTCTCACTCCCATCCTTATTCGTTTACGCATTATAAAATCAACAAAATAAATGGACAACGCCAAAGTTACCGAAGTCCTCACCAACATTCTTACCCTCCTCAATCTCACCGAAGACCAAATCAGTATTGAATGTCAGGAAGGAGATAATATCAATATTTTTCTTACCGTACCTCTCGACAACGCCGGTATTTTTGTCGGCCGTCACGGAGAAGGTCTGGCCTCCCTCAGAATGATCTTTTCCCTTATCCTCTTCCAGAGATTTGCTTTCTGGCCTAAACTCCATCTCAATGTCAACGACTACCAGGAACGTCGCGAAGATGCTCTCAAAGATCTGGCCACCAACGCAGCCCAAAGAGCAGTAGATCTTCAAAAAGAAATCATCCTCCCCAATCTCAGCTCCTACGAGCGCCGCATCGTCCACATGATTCTCTCCGAGTTTCCCGGTATCAAGACCGAGTCTCGTGGCGAAGCGCCCTACCGTCAGATGTACATCATCCCCTCTTAAGTAAATTTTCCTATTAAGCAGAAGTTCGTCTTTCTTTGCGCGACGCTTGGCATATAAAAATCAAAACATAACCGTTGCGAAGTCTGTTAATGGCCAATGCCTACTCCTTTTGAGACAGGATTATGCAAAGTGCGTAAAGCCCGGCGGATGCCAAAGGCATCCTTTACGCACTGCGTACCAGAAAATTTTGCGCCGGCAAAATATTTCGTCTGGCGAAAAAGCGTGTAGGCAACAGGCCGATGGACTCCGCAAAAAGGTTGTTTTGAATATTGCGCCGGCAAAATAGCGTCCGGTTTTCAAAATGGATAAGAGCGGAAGGAAAGTAAAAAACCAATTATCCGGTCGTGTACAATCCGACTTAGTGATTAGCCGAATTCTCTTATTCCTCATCATCCTCTTTCTCCCAACTCAGTTCGGGAAGCACTTCTGGCCATCATTCTCCTTCGTTGCCGGTTTCCGCCTCGACTATCTCTCCCCTGCCATCTACTTCACCGATCTACTGGTATTCTCTTACATTATTCTTAAGCTCAAATCTCTTCTCGTCTTTCTCTGCTCTCATCTCAAACCGGTTATTGCGGCTCTCGTCTTTCTTATCCTCAATATTCTTTTTTCGCTTTCCCCTCTCTCTAGCCTATTCCTCTGGCTCAGATGGATTTTTTACTTTCTGTTCCTTATCAGTCTCCGTCTCAACAAGGTCAAGTTGTTAGACATCTATATCCCCCTTTCACTGTCCGTGCTATTTACGGTATTTCTGGAGTTACTTCAGCTTTTCCACCAATCTTCAATCGGAAGCTTTTTCTATTACCTTGGCGAAAGAACCTTCAACCAGGCTACCCCTCAAGTGGCCAAGATCCCATTTTTTGGACATTTGTTCCTTCGCCCCTATGCCACCTTCTCCCACCCCAATTCCCTGGCCGGCTATCTTCTGCTTTCCCTATTTCTTCTCCAGCGTCAAACAAAAAATAAATTCACCCAAAGCATCGCCTTCATTGGGATTCTTCTTACCACATCTAAAACAGCTATATTCACCACCTTGTTCTACCTTTTCGGTGCCTTTAAGAAAAATTATCTTCTCTTAATTGTCTTAATTCCTCTCGTTATTTTCTTCCTTGTTCCGCGTCACTTTCTCTCAGACTCTCTCGCTATTCGTCTCACTCTTCTTTATCCGACCATCGAAATCATTCTTCACTACCCTATCTTTGGTGTTGGTCTGGGTGGCTTCTTTACCGCCCTGGTCAACACGCTTCCGGATAATCAGATAGTCCCCTCTCTCCTTCAGCCGGTTCACAATATATTCCTCCTCTATATAGCCGAAACCGGCCTTGCCGGAATCGTATTTCTAGTCTATTTATTTCACCGAGTTTTCAAGACCAAGCTTACTGTCCCCATGCTTGAGTTCCTCTCGCTTATCTTTCTCACCGGCGGACTTGATCATTACTGGCTTACCTTGCCTCAAAACAAGCTGATCCTTTTAATTACCCTCTTCATTATTTACAATAAGGAACAATGACCCAAATCTATCCGCTTATCGAAATCCACACAGACGGAGGCTCACGGGGAAACCCAGGGCAAGCCGCCATCGGTGTTCATGCTCATACCGAGGATAATACCGCTCTCTTCACTCTCTCCGAAAGAATCGGCGAAACTACCAACAATGTTGCCGAGTACACTGCCGTGATTCGGGCTTTAGAAACTCTAGGGGAAAAAGAGCTTGTCTCGGACAAACTTCGTTTTGTTCTCGACTCGGAGCTTATTGTCCGTCAGATCACCGGCCTCTACAAAGTCAAACAACCCCACCTCAAGGAACTACGTACCAAAATCGTTTCGCTTATAAACGACCTGAAAGAAAGAAAAATCATTGGCAAGCTAACCTTCATGAACGTTCTCCGCGAAAAAAATAAAGTCGCCGATGGTTTGGTAAACGAAGCCTTGGATAGTTAGATATTTTCAATAAATTAGTCGGCACTGTCATTCCCAAAAAGGAGGGAATTTCTAAGAATTTCCATTGATAATCAGTGTGGATAAGTTAATTGCCTTCTGTGCTTACATTTTCACATGAGCGAAGTTATAACAAAAGACATAAGTAACCAAGGCTAAATGAAAACCAATGACGTGCGTAAAATAGAGAAAGAAAAAAGTAATAACAAGAAAGAGATAAAGAAAAATACGTGACTTTTGCTTTTCGCTATACTAATATCAATGCCCCGAAAAGATACTCCGATATCTGTCTCCTCAAACAACGAAAAACTTGTCGAGCTTTTTCTGGCCTATCAAATTCCGGATATAAAATTTGTCAAAGACAAAGATCTTCACCAAGCCAAATACGCTATATATATTGCCGATCTCAACTCCGATCTCTTGGGCTTGAGCCAGCAAATCATCAGTCTTCTACAGCTAGGGCTAGAAAAAAAAGTCAAAACAGCCATCTGTGTCCTTTTTCAAGATCATTTCGACACCGAGAAAATCACCTATCTTAGAAATCTCCTCGAATCAACCTCTCATGGTTCATCTCTCGTCAGGCTTTGTTTTATCAGAGACCTCTATCAGGATCACTTCTCATTCCCAGTCACCTATCTTGACGACCAGTTCTCTACCGCCTCTCGTACCCGCAGGTGGAAAGCCTCTGTCAAAGGAAAAAATGCTCTTTTCCCTCTTCATCTTTCCGATCTAATTCCCGCTCTTCTCAAAATTCTCTTTCTGGATAGCACTGCAGGCAGAGGCTTCTTCCTCTGTGGCGACAAAATCTCCGATGTCGAGCTTGGCTTTCTCATCAAAAGAATCCTTGGTGACGAAGACGATCACTTTGAGATTGAAACAGTTCTGCCCGATCAGCTGGAAAACTCAGATTATCTATCTTCTGCCAACGAAACTCAAATCTCTCTCAACTGGAGACCTGACGTGGATATTTCCCAAAAACTCAAGCAAATTTTCGCCCACAACTCTCAAAGCTCAACCGACTCGGACTTCCTGCCTCAGCCGGATTCTAACGGTAAGCCGCTTGGCAAATTAATATCAAAACTACGCCTGCGCCTGTCCAGCTTAAGCCCACACCACCTGCAGATCAAAATCCAAAATCGTCTGGTTGCATATATCGTTAAGCTTCTCGGATTTATTCTTATTGCCTACCTAATATCCACTGTAGTTTTTGTCTGGTCTCTCACTCAAGAACTCGGCATTCTTGGTCGGTCACTGGAACATGTTAGGCAGGGGAGACTCAATGACTCCGTCACCGAAATAGAAAAAATCAAGTCGATCGAAGAAATTCGTGTCTTTGCTTTCGAACCTCTACGACCTCTGATTCAGCTCCTCAGCCCTACAACCAACGAAGAACTCAACAATCTCTTTGCTTTTAACAAATACGTTTCACTTAGTCTTGAAAATCTTCAGCAAACCTATGTCCTGGCCGAGAAAATCTACTTAAGCCTCAACGACAGTCAGTCAAGTCTTGACATGGAAGGCTCTATCTTGGCACTTCAGTCAAATCTTGGCCTTGTCTACGGTAATATTCATCAAATCAAGCTCACTCTCGATTCCAAGCGTTTACCCGCTTCCGTAACCAAGAAAATCAACGCCAGTTCTCAGATCAAACAAATAGACCTCATCGAATCTCAAGTCTCCCAAACCATGAAACTGCTTGAAATCCTACCTCAAATCCTAACGTCAGACGGCACCAAAAAAATCGGTATCCTGGTACAAGATCAAGATGAACTAAGACCAACCGGGGGAGTCATCAAACAACTCATCGTTGTCACTCTGGAAAACGGCAAAATTACCAACAATGCAATTCTCGACCCCGCAGTCATCGATTCTTCTTCCGAAGGAATAGCCAAGGCTCCGGAAATGTTGTCGCGGGTCTTAGGAGAAGATGAATATTTTTTCAAAAATATGAACTACGCGGCCGATTTTTCTCAGACCGGTAGATATATTACCTCTTTTCTAAACCGAACCCTTAGTGTCGATCTGGACGTCTTGATTGGTCTAAACAAAAGCCTCTTTGAAAAATTACTTTCGGAAGACAAAGCAATAGAAATAGCCGGAAAAAACTATACTGCTTCAAGTCTAAGATCAAGTAGCTCGGATACGGATGTCTCTTTGCCTGTTGTACAGTATTATCTAAATCAATTCAAATCAGGCAGGCTTTCCCTTATTCCGCTTGGCAGGACTCTTCTTCAGGAAATCGAGCAGGGGAATCTATTGCTATTCTCTCGCAACGAACAAATACAAACCGTCTTGTCCCGACTTCCTCTCTCCGGTATGGTTACTCCTTATGCATGTCATTCCGGGCTTAGTGCGGATCAAAACTGCCTTAGCCAAACCACCTATCTCAGCGAAGCCAACTTAACCCTTGCACCTCTCAATCATTCTATAAAACGCGACACGGTTCACTCCATTATCATCAACTCTCAATCCATCACCCATGAATATTCGCTCACCTACAATTTCTTCTCGGACTTCTCTATTCTCAATCGGTCCTATCGCGTCGTCTATCAGCTATTTGTTCCAATCTTTTCGTCTCTGTCCAAAATCGAGCTTGACGGAGCCCCACTGGTACAGGAAAGTAGTCCAATCAATCTCAAGCACGGGACTCTTGAATATTTCCAGATACCCATTTCATTTGTGGCAAATGGTAGTCACCAAGTAAAAATCACCATCGAAACGCCTCTCCAGGAAACCCTTGATCTAAGCAAAACAGCTCTTTCCTTTACCGAAATCCGACAGCCAGGTCTCTCCGATCAGGGAATTGTCCTAAAAATCAAAACCCCTGAAAGTTTAAGACCTCAAGTTATTTCTCATCCCATCAAAACGGATCAAGGTTTTCTTGTCCTTCAGCTTCCTCCCAAAACTACCACTTTTGGCCTCCGCCTCGGCTTGTAATGATAAAATCAGAATAATATGCCTGAAACGGAGCAAAATATACAAGAGCAGACAGCGAGAGTTAGAGCTTCAATTGTAGATAAATTTGGAGCAAAGTACTCAGAAGAGCCCATGGTCAAGGTCGGGGATTACTACTTCTACTCCGATGCCCTTGGCGGCGCCGGAGACTTGTTTGGCAGTCTATATTTCGGTGAAGACCAGATGAGTCGTCGATCAAAATTTTTGACTTCAAATAAGGAGACGTTGGCTGAATTTGCCAGAATCTTTTCTCGCTACCACGTCAAACAGGAAGATATTACGGGAATTGGTGTGTGGGGGAGTGTTCTTTATGTCTCACTCTCCCATGGGAAAGAAGGCCAAGACCAACACGAAAAACCGACCTCAATCAAAATCTTGTGTTTTGATCACGATCTCACATTAGATGGTAAAACATATTTTAATGTAGAGGGAGGAGATGCTGAAAAGTTTGGTATTAAAGTCATAGATGAAGGAATTCAAAGACAGGTCTTAGACACACAAGAGGAAAATGTTGTTACTTCGGAAACAAAACCTGACAGCTTCTTAATTGATAAGATTCACGATAGATTGAGAAGGCGGGAACATCAATTTAGTGATCGGGGAATAAAAAATGTATGGCTTGAAAAATTAGCCACGTTATCCGGTTGGCTAAAGAAACAAGACTCTAAATCCAGCCTCCGTCCTGATGAATGGATTTTTCTAGTTCTAAAAGAGATGGATCTTATTGCTCTCAAACCAGACGTTGTGTTGGAAAGAAAAAAATCCGACTCATTTTTTTCACCCGAAGCGCGACTATTAGATGTCTCCCTTACGAAAGTTACGGACTTCATCCATATTCGGGAAAGATTTAAGGAAGACAAAAAAAGCTTGGAAAGAGCCATGGACTCAGACAGTCGTCAGTTATGGCTTTCTATCGAAAACATTCTCATCGAAGGGGATGAAAACATATATATACCTATTCCAGAATCTACTGCTGTCCTACCCGCGATCTATCTTTTGGTTCAATGGATGGCTCAATACTATTCGCCGGGTGAAGAAATGGCCAAACGTGATCTCGTCACCTACTGGGATAGAATCAAGCCGGTAAACCTGAAGGACATAAAGGAAATACAAGGGGAAAAAGCCGCCTTCATTTTACCTGAAGTCAGTGATCTGGACGACAAAATTACCCCAGAGGCAAAGATAATAACTCAGGCTTTCCCCAAGAATTATTGCATCATAGACATCTTTGATCAAAAGATCATCAGGCCGCACACCACCTCTCCCTGAACCAGAAACTTGCTAAAACAGGTACCTGTAAGCTACAATACTTGCCATGGCTAAATTCAATCTTGTGGCAGAGAAACGTGATCTTTTTGGTAAGAAACTCAAAAAACTAAGAAAACAGGGGATTCTCCCTGGTAACCTTTTTGGCAAGGACACCAAAAGTGTCGCTATTCAGGTTAAAACCAAAGATTTTGAACGCCTCTACAAGGAAGCCGGAGAAACCAGCGTCATCTATATCAAGATAGAGGGTGAAGAAAAAGAGCGCCCGGTTCTCGTTTCCGATCTTCATTTCAATCCAATCACCGATACAAAACTACACGTCGACTTTCACCAAGTAAACCTCAAAGAGAAAGTCACCGCTCACGTCCCTGTCGAGATTGTCGGTGAGCCCGAAATCGTCAAATCAGGCGCCGCCATTCTAAGCGTTACCCTAAACGAGATCGAAATCGAAGCTCTTCCCACAGACATTCCGGAAAATATTACCTTCGACGTCAGCAATCTAAACGAGATTGGCGCCATGCTCAAAGTCTCCGATGCCAAAGTATCCTCAGACGTTGAGATCAAGACAGATCCGGAAATTTCCGTAGTTTCTGTCTCCGAGCCCCAGAAAGAAGAGGTTGTCGAGGCTCCTGTAGCAGAAGTCACCGAAGGTGAGCCCACCAAGGTTGCCGGCGAAGAATCCGTCACCGGAGCAGAAAAAGCTCCCGCTTCCGAAAACGCCAAAGCAGAGTAACCATCAATTTTCAGCAATTTTTCTGACCATTTTAGGCCAAAGCCTACTCCTTTTGAGACAGGATTATGCAAAGCGCGCAGACGACTAGTCAGCAGATAATAAAGTCTGAGTCTGTTTTTCTTTGTGCGACGCTTCGCAGGCTTGAATTGCTTGGTTCCCCGTAAGGCGGGGAAATTCAAGCCGAGAATCGAGATAATCGGCTTTCGCCGGAAAAGCCGAATTATCGGTCGCCAACAAAGAATGCGGACGAAAAATCTTTGTATCTGCTATTTTGGCCAGCTTTGCGAAATCAACAACCCTTCCTCAGGATAAAGTTCCTGCCAGACAGCCTCGGTCACAAACGGAACGAACGGATGAAGTAGTTTAAGGAAACTTTTGTAGATCTCTCTCAATACTTCAATACCAACCTTCGAATCTTTATGCGATTCTATCAATTGATCGCAAAACCAGTGCCAAAATTCACCGTAAACAGTTTCAGCAGCCAAACCAATTTTTAATTCATTCATTAGTTTTGATACCTCAATTATTGATTTCTTCATTCTGTCTTTTGCATATCGATCTCCGTTTTGTCGAGTTTCACCTTCATTCTCGACTCCGGCGAATTTTCGTGATATTAACTCAGGATTGTTTATATTTTTCCACCCTGATTCAATGTATCTCCCCGCATTCCAAATCTTATTGGAGAAATTTCTCATTCCTCTGATCTTATCCTCGCCTGTATTACTGTCCTGCCCGGGCACAGTACTCATCACCAAGGCCATCCTCAGTGCGTCTGTACCGTATTTATCCGTCAGCACCAGTGGGTTTATTACGTTGCCTTTACTCTTGCTCATCTTCTGCCCTTTTTCGTCTCGTACCAATCCATGAAGATACACATACTTGAAAGGAGATTTCCCGGTAAGATAAATCCCTAGCATCATCATTCTCATCACCCAGAAGGGGAGTATCTCGTATGCCGTCTCCATCACGCTTGTTGGGTAGAAAGCCTCAAAATCTCCCGGCCTATTTGCTTTCAAAGTCAGCACCGGCCACTGTCCGGATGAAAACCAGGTATCAAAAGTATCGGTTTCTTGAATATAGCCTTCTCCCGGACACTCCTTCGCCACCACATAATCATTTTTGTCTTCTCCTTTGTACCAAACCGGTATTTGAATTCCCCACACTATTTGCCGGCTGATATTCCAATCCTTAATATTTTTCAACCAGTGTCGAAGTATCTTTTCTCTTCCTGCTCCTAAAATCTCTGTTTCTCCTCTATCCAGTGCCTCAAGAGCTTTCTCTGCCAAGGGTTTTGTCTTGACAAAAAACTGACTCATTGGCAAGGGCTCAATTACCCTATGACATCTATAGCAAGTGCCCACGCTGTGAGTGTATGGCTTTGTTTCAACTAATCTTTCTCCCAGATCAACCAACACCTTTTCTCTAGCCTCAGTGATATTTAATCCGGCATAAGCTCCCGCATTCTGATTCATCTTTCCGTTTGTTTCGATCACTTGATGATCTTTGACAATCGCTCGCAAATCCATCCCCGCTCTTTCCGCTGTTTCCCAGTCGTTTTGATCATGTGCCGGGGTAATCTTAACCGCTCCTGTCCCAAACTCCATATCTACCATTTTGTCCGCGATAATCGGAATTTCTCGGTCGGTTAGAGGCAGTCTCACCGTCTTTCCGATCAAATTTTTGTATCTTGTATCCTCAGGGTGTACCGCCACGGCTACGTCTCCTAGCAAAGTCTCCGGTCTGGTCGTGGCTACGGTAATTTCATCGTATTTTATAAAATACAACTTGTCTTCCCTTTCCTCGTGTTCTACCTCCAAATCCGAATACGCCGTACCGCATTTGGTACAGTAATTCACCAGTCGTTCGCTTTTGTATACCAGTCCGTCCTTGTGGAGTTTGATAAATGTGTCCAAAACCATGTCTACAATATCCTTGTCCAGAGTAAACTTAAACCTCGTCCAGTCCGCACTCGCCCCCAATTTTTTCATTTGGTTTATCGACAGATTTGAATTTTCCTGCACATAGTCCCAAATCATCTGGTAGAGTGTCTCTCTGTCAAAATCAAATCGGCTCTTTCCCTCTTTGGCCAATTTCTTCTCAAACACAAACTGCGTTTCGATTCCGGCATGATCCGTTCCCGGCAACCATAATGTAGCTTCTCCCAGCATCCGGTGATACCGAATCAGGATATCCTCGATCGTTACAAACATTGCGTGCCCCACATGAAGTGGATCATTGGCGTTTGGTGGAGGCATGATGATAGTAAATGGTTTCTTCCCCAAGACTTTTACTTTATTACCATCACCCGGGGTAAACACTCCACTATCCTCCCATTTTTGATATAGCTTATCCTCGTATGCTTTATGATCAAATGTTTTTTCCATTGTGTTTATATATAAAAATAACCCTCGTCAATTTTCATTATTACAGAAAACTGGCGAGGGCCATTTCAGGCGGTACCACCTCGTGCATTCTACTTTTTGGAGTTCTACTCGATTTCTCTTTCTTCTCCGGTGCTCCCGGGTGACTGGCCCGATCACTGCACCTCTATTTTACCAAAAAATAGCACTCGTGTACAAACGAGTGCTTGGTGTTGAATTTGAACTAAATCTTATATCTTAGTTTTAGGTGAAGCTATCGGTTTTCACGCCTAACCACAAATGATTTAGCAAGACACTTTTTGTAGTGCGTACTCCATATTCTCAGGGGGATCTTCACCTTCTTTAATCATGCTGGGATGAACGAAGCAGAGGTTGGGTTCTTTTTTGTAGCGTCCACGATAGTACTCAGCGGCCCTCTTTATTTTATCGGTTAGCGACGTATTTTCATCATTATCAAACCACAACATGCCAACGTCCATTTGTCGCCTCCTAATTCTTTGATTTGAATTGAAATGTTCTCCGGCAATTTTACCACACTATAGGAAGACTACTCTAAAATCATCAATCCTGGCTCCGGACTCAAGTTCGAAATCTCGGCTTTCTCCGGCTTTAGGATCGCCGCCGCCCCCACCATCGCCGCATTGTCACCACAATACTTGATCTCAGGCAAAAAAATATCAACTCCTTTGCTCATAGCCATCTCATGCAATCTCTCTCGGATTATTTTGTTTGCCGCCACTCCACCTGCTACCAGCAGTGATCTTGGCCGAAACGAATCCAAAGCAAGCGCTGTTTTTTTTACCAGCACCTCTGCCACGGCATCGTTAAATTCCCTGGCCATAGCCTTGGTTTGTTCTGCCTCTAGTCCGCCGTGGGCCAGTTTTGCCACCGCCGCTTTCAATCCGGAAAAGCTCATCTTCAGTGTCTTGTCATTTATCATTGGTCTGGGTAGTTTGCTCACCACAATATTTTCGTTCGCTTCCTCCGCCATCTTTTGTATTGAAGGTCCGCCAGGATAGGGCAGTCCCAATACCCGCGCCACTTTATCAAATGCCTCTCCGGCCGCATCATCCATAGTTCCACCCACCCATTCCCATTTTTTGAAGCCTTCCATCTTTACAATATCGGTGTGCCCTCCGCTAATTATCAAACCCACGGCCGGTAGAGCCGGCACACTCATTCGAGTCTCTCCCACAATCCAGTTTGCCGCCACATGAGCCTCAATATGATTTACCTTTATCAAAGGCTTGTTCCAGGCCAAGCACAGCGCTCTCGCCGTTTCTATTCCCACGAGCAAACTCCCAATCAACCCTGGGCCATACGCCACCGCTATTGCCTCAATTTCGTCTATCTTTGTACCCTCAAGCGCTTCGGTCAAAACAGGCAAGATTGACTTGATCTGCTCTCTGGCTGCCACCTCCGGCACGATTCCTCCATACTTGGTATATATCTGTGCCGAACTTGCTACTACATTACTCAATACCCGTATTCCGAATACATCGCCCTCCACCACAGCCGCCGCCGTTTCATCACAGGTACTTTCTATTGCCAATATCTTCATTCCCTCTATTTTACTTGATTAACCGTTTCCTTATTAATTCAAAAGTGAAAATTTGTATAGATTCCCGATCAGGTCGGGAATGACAAAAAAGAAACTATTCATCACTTTCAAAAATTACCGTTGCGGATGTTTCTTTGGAGCGAGATATTGCCACACTATTAACATCGATTCTCGGAGTCCATTAAAGGCTGTAGCCTACATGCTTTTAAGACAGGATTATGCAAAGTGCGTAAAACCCGGCGGATGCCAAAAGCATCCTTTACGCACTGCGTACCAGAAAATTTTGCGCCGGCAAAATATTTCGTCTGGCGAAAAAGCGTGTAGGCGGCAGGCCAATAGACTCCGAGATCAAACTCCTTATTCCTTTGTCCCCACCAAATACACCGCCTGCCAAGGCTGATAATTACTGTAAAAAGTCTTTTCTATAATCGTCTCTCCATTTTTCTCTACTTTGTAATCAAACGACACTTTTGCCCCCCAAGCCGACCAATCAATTTGTTTCTTTGTGCCTTTGGGCAGGGAAGGATCATCCACATACATGGTCGCCGGAGGCGCTATTTGCCCTGATACTCTGGGTGTGGTCAGGGTAACTTTTCTACCGTCTTTTGCCCCAAAAATATCCACTCTCATTTTCAAACTCTTTGTGTCCACAGAAGTCTGCACCAGTATATGTGCTCCGGTATCATTCTTAAACTTCAAGTCGGCCGTCGGGTTGTAAACGGTAGCATCTATCCCCGGCTTGCTGTCTTGTTCATAATAACCGACGCGATACGCGTGAGCCTTTCTTTCGGTGATCGGCAGTCCTGCATCAAGCGCCGCCCTAAATACGGTAGTCGACACCTGACACACTCCTCCGCCGTCTCCCAGCACCGTTCTCCCTCCGCTGATAATATACGCACTCTGATAGCCTGTCTCTCTGGATATCTCTCCAACGGATTTGTTGAAAGAAAATTCTTCTCCGGGTGGTATCAAAACTCCGTTTATTCGTGACGCGGCCAAATTTACGTTGTACACTCTTCCGGGAATAGAGTGGGCAAACTCCGATTTACCGCTACCGATTAACTCTTTTATTCCCAAACTATTTATATCTCCGGTGGTGATATCCGGATAACTTAGTATCAAGCTTATCTCCATTTCTTCTTTTTCCGGTTGGTAGAGGGCTTCTCCCAACCTCTCTTTTAGTTTTGGTACATCTATTTTGGCGCCTACTATTTCAGGTTTAAACTCTTTTACTTTTTCATTTTCAAATACAAAGACAGCATTCTTCGCCTCGGTTTCGATCTTAGGAATAATTTCTTCGATCAGAGCAATAAAACCGGTCTCGTTTACTATCTCTCCGGACAGGCCAAAAAGAGGCAGAATTTCTTTATCGCTCAGTATTATTTGTTCTCCGTTCCCTTTTAGAATCAGTTTCTTTCCCAGCCATTTCTCGGCCGCCAACCTAACCTTGGGTGCTGTGTTTTGATCTTCTTCCGCAATTACTACCAGCTTGGGTACATCAAGCAAGTGTTTTCCGGGCAAAGCCAAATGAGCCAGCACCAACTTCTTTAATTGGTCTCTGTCCACTGTCATTCCGTTTCTGCCTTCATTTAAGACAACTTCGTTTTTGAAGATAGACAAACTTGGCCAAACCGGTTCGATATTCATTTCGCTCTCAATCGAATCAAGGATTCCCTCCATCTCGTCCTCGTCATATTCTATTGGTAGGGCAATCTCACGTTGTCTTATTAGCCCATTTATCTGATCGTTTAGTCTTGTCAGCACGTTGCCCGTCCTGCCAATTCCCAAGGCCTGATCCACAGCCCAAACAAAATCATAATTAACTTCAAACGATTCAAATCTTCGATTTTCTTTTTCTCCGTTTCTTAGTGTTACACTATTTGGTTCTCTGGAGAAGTGTAATCCAATAAGACCCAAAGCACTTTCTTTGTCCATACCACTGACATCTATTCCGGCAATCAAAGTCCTTGGGAATACCAAATTCTTAAATGCCAGGTTGTATCCTACTACTGCCGCCGCTGTCATCAAGAGCAAAATCAAGCTAAAAATGAAAAAATTCCGTAAAATGGTCATTAAATTGGTATACTTTAGATGTAAATCATTTTAACCTGAAACTCATCAATTATGGATAATCAATTTCCTCTCCCTGGGCCGTCAGCTTCACCGGAAACCACTTCCGCTCCTCTTCCTGTGCCTGAAGAGGCTTCTCCGCCGCTCCCTGGGTATCAACCTCCCTCGGCTCAAGAAGCTCCGGTGATCAAACCTTCACCTCTCAAATTATTTATTCCTATCGGTATCGGCATTGTCATTGTCGGTCTTCTGATATTCCTCATTTCCAGAATCATTTCCTCACTTCAGCCCAAAGAGGGTAGGGTCACCTCCGGCCAGCCGGTTACTCTTACTTACTGGGGTCTTTGGGAGCCATCGCAAGTAATGAAGCCTCTGATAGACGAATTCGAAAAGCAGTATCCCAAAATCAAAATCGATTACCAGCTCCAATCTCCTCAGGATTACCAAACTCGTCTCGGGACCGCCTTAGAAGGCACAAATCCGCCCGATATTGCCCGGCTTCATACCACCTGGCTTCCCATCTTCGCCAACTCTCTCCTTCCGGCTCCTGCCAATACGATCTCGGCCACCGAAATGTCAACCAATTTTTACCCGATCGTCAATCGTCTTTTGGTAGTCAACAATCAGGTTTACGGTATTCCTCTCACCGCCGAAAGTCTGGCTCTTTTTATCAACACCACCATGTTTCAGCAAAAATCTCTCCAGCCCCCCAAAACCTGGGAAGATCTCGATACCTCGGCCAGAATTCTCAAAGATGTAGATCCTCTTACCGGAAAAATCACTCGTGCCGGAGTAGCCCTCGGAAATACTACAAATGTCGATCATTGGCCGGACATAGTTACTCTGATGTTATTTCAATCGGGGGTTAATCTTTACAGTCCGAAAGGAGATGAGCTGGAAACCACCCTTCGCTACTATACCCAGTTTGTCACCAAAGATCACGTTTGGGACGACACGCTTCCAAATTCGACGGTAGCCTTTGCCAACGAAAAAGTCGCCATGATCTTTGCTCCGTCCTGGCGCGCTCGTGAGATCAAAGAGATCAACCCCTCACTCGCCTGGAAAGTAGTTCCGATTCCTCAACTGCCCGATTCAGACGTAGTCAACTGGGCCTCTGTCTGGTTTGAAGGTGTACCCAAGAACAGCAAACACCCCAAAGAAGCCTGGGCATTTCTAAACTTCCTGGCCTCGGCTCAAGCCCAACAGCTTCTTTTTGAATCGGCCGCCAAAGACCGCGAATTTCCTCAGCCGCCGGCCAACAAAGCCGTCGCTGTAGTGGCTCAAAACAACCCTGTGCTTGCCCCCTTTGTCACCGGCCTGGAAACAGCCAAGTCCTTTTATACCGCCTCTTCCACTCAAGACTCGCCTAATGGCCTAAATTCACGTTTGATCAAGTATCTCGAAGACGCGGTCAATGGTTTTGCCCGAGGCCAGTCCGGAAATCAGACACTTGACACTCTCAACAGTGGTTTTGCCCAAGTATTAAGTCAATACGGAATTTCTTCTTCGCCGCGCACTACTCCGTAATTCTATGCCAACACTCACCGGGGCAGTCAAAAAAACTCTCGCTTACTCCGCCTATTTTGGCTTTCCTCTCTTTCCTCACGAAGTTCATCGCTGGCTGATCTCTTCTCGCCGGACGCCTCCAAATAAAGTTTTGGCTCAAAAAATTCCGGCCTTGTCTACCCATGAAATTAACTACCGTCACCAACTCGAGATCTCCGCTCGAGAAAAAATGTCTCAAGCCAAAAAAGTTGCCTCATTTCTCGGTCGTATCCCAACAATCCAACTAGTCGCCGTTACCGGTTCCGTTGCCGTAGGCAATGTCAGAGATAATGATGATATTGACATTCTCATTGTCACTTCCGCCCACGCGCTTTGGCTGACTCGTCTGCTTGTTATATTCTTGCTTTCCGTTTTTTTTCATCGCCGTCTTCCTCGTCAGTCTCATCGCCAGGCCGCAGGGTCAATCTGCCCCAATCTCTGGCTGGAGACAGGCTCTCTCAAAGTACCCACGAATCGCCGCAATCTCTACACTGCCCACGAAGTTCTCTACGTTACCCCAGTGTTTGATCGCTCCTCAATTCATGAGAATTTCCTGCGGGAGAATCATTGGGTATCTCGTTTCCTTGCTAACGCCTATCCGGCCGTGCCGGAAAAAACATCTGCTGATAATCCCGTGTCTTTTTCTATTCTATTGTTCCCTCTCAATCTTCTTGCTTTTATCATCCAATATATTTACATGAAACCAAAAATCACCCATGAAGACATTACTCTTCACTCTGCTTACTTTCATACTCAGAACTTTGCACGCAAAATTAGCCGACATCTCTCAAAGATAATTAGGATAAGATAAATATAGTTATGGGAATTTTTGAAATTTACATCTACCAACCCTTTTTCAATATCCTGGTTGGTCTTTACTGGCTTGTTGGCCAGATTATGCCCGAGCCGGACATGGGTATTGCGGTGATATTATTCTCGGTCGCCGTTCGCCTCATTCTCCTCCCTCTTGACATGGCCGGTTCGCGCTCGGACAAAGACAAACTTAACATCGCTCTCAAAATCAATCGGCTCAAACACGATTTTGCCAACGACCCTGTAAAAATCGCAGAGGAAACCAAAAAAATCATGCGCCAAAGCCCCGGAGCAATCATCTCCGAAATAATCAATATCATAATCCAGATAATCATCATCCTCATGCTCTATCGCATTTTCAAAACCGGGCTTGAGGGTGCGGACTTCCATCTTCTCTATGGCTTCATGCCTCATATTGCCCAGCCTGTCAATCTTATGTTTTTGGGACAATACGATCTTTCTCAGACCAACAGCACCCTGAACCTCATCCAATCTCTCATGATTGCCCTCAACGAAGTTTTTCATCTCTATTTTTCCCCGGTCAAGCCTTCTCGCAAAGATTTTATCTCCCTGGTCATCATCTTTCCTATTGTTTGCTTTGGTGTCTTTATCTTCCTTCCTGCCGGCAAAAAGGTCTTTATTATCACTTCTCTTGCTTTCTCCATCATCAAAAAACTGGTTGAGCAGACTCTCTTCCTCTACTACTCCTTCACTCACAAGCCTCAGGAAGCAGTCGTGGAGACTCCTCCGGTTGTCTCTCCTCCGGCTCCTCCCTTAGCTCCGCCCATACCACCTACCGCATAAAAGTTATATAATACAAACACCTATGGCTGATTTTGATAAGCTTGTTGTCTCTTTTCTGGTAGATGAAGTTGTCGGTGGCTTTTTTATCTCTGTCCCTCCCGGACATATTGCCTGTGTTTACGATAGGGGGTTGGGCGTGCTCAAGCGAGTCTGGGGCCCCGGCCTTCATCTCAAGATTCCTTTTTGGCAGATAGCCAAGCTTTTCAACGGCCAAATCCTCGAATACACCATTCGCCATGCCTTTGATCTTAGCCAAAAAGAAGCCCTTGGAGACGAACCCATCGTCGTTTCCACCAAAGACAATCACATTGTCTCGATCGAAGGCTCAATTCTTTTCAAAATTGACAAAGCCAATGCCCCCGAGCTATGGGAACAAATTGGCGACAATTTTGTTTCCAAGGTTGTCCGCCCTTACTCCCGCAGTCGTATAGCCAGCATCGTGAGCCAGTACAATGCCAAAGAAATCGGAGTCAAACGCAACGAAATAGAAAAACTCATCAAAGAAGAACTCAATAAAGTCTTCTCGGACAAAGCTATTGTTGTTGAAAATGTCCTTTTCTCGGAAGTCAAAGAAACTAAAGAAGCTTCTGCGGAAGGACACCCGGTTCTCTCAAACAGTCAAACAGAAACCCCTCTTCAGGGTTGATCTTGTTATACTTTATCTATGGCCTCGCCCAAATACTCCGTTTTGCAGGTAAAGCCCGCTAAAGATTCCCTCATCGGGCAGTCTGCCTTTATTCAATTTTTGGCCTCTCTCAAGTCCTCTCTCAAAGCCAATTTGATTCATCGTCTTTTGGGCACCTATGACACTATCTGTCTTGAGATCATAAATCTCAACCAAACCACTTTCTTTGTCATTGCCTGTCCGGAAAAGCTCGAGCATCTTGTCCGCTCTCAGCTTGCCTCCCAATACCCCAACGCTCTGATTACTCCTATGGAAGACTACCTTCCTTCCTGGCTTGGTACCGACCAGCACCTCACCGGCCGCCTGGTACTATCGGCCCCGTCATATTTGCCTATAAATGCCACCGACGATGCCGCCGTAGACCAGCTTGCATCTGTGTTGGGTGGCCTGTCTCGTCTCACTCCGGGGACTGCCGCCGTAATTCAGATCTGTCTTTTTGCCGCCCCCAAAAATTGGCAAAAAGCTCTTCGCGGTCTTCTTAGCGCCGGCGTGAGCAAAGATCCTCTCAAATTTGAAGCCCATCCACTCAAAACTCTTATCGAAACAAAAATTGCTTATCAGGCCTTTTCCGTCGACGTCCGTCTTGCGGCCATCGCCCCCACGGAGGAGCTCTCCCGAAATCTTCTCCACCAACTCTCCGCCGCCTACGGTACCTACACCTCCTCCGAGGGCAACAGTTTCAAACTAAAGATTCCTAATGTCTACAATCAAAAAAAATTGACCAAAGCCATCGTTGACAGGTCAGCCAGATACGCCTCCCAACGACAATACCTAAATTACTTTGAACTATCCGCCCTTTTTCATCTCCCGAACACCAATCTTTCCTCAATCAAAAACATCGCCTGGGGGAAAACTCTCAAAGGCGAGCCACCCGTAAACCTACCGGTAGAAGAAGGTCTTACCGACAAAGAAAAACAGGAAATCAACTTCTTCGCCAAAACGGAATTCAAAAATCACATGAACGTCTTTGGTATGCGCAAAGGCGACGACCGTCGTCGTCATGTGTACATCCTAGGGAAAAGTGGTACCGGTAAATCTACTCTCATTACCAACATGTGTATTAACGATATTGTTCACGGAGAGGGGATCGCTCTGGTCGACCCTCACGGCGACACGGCCGAGCATCTTCTGGACTACATCCCGGACGATCGCATCAAAGACGTGGCCTATCTTGACCCTTCCGTGGTCGGTAAATCTTTTCACCTCAATCCACTTTACGTCAAAAATCCGGCCTATGGTGAGATGGTCGCTTCCGGTATTGTTTCAATTTTTAGCAAACTCTATGGCAACTCCTGGGGGCCTCGTTTGGAATATATTTTGCGCAACTGTTTGCTCACCCTGGTCAATCGGCAGGGTACTACTCTCCTGGATGTACCTCGCCTGCTCACCAACAAGCCCTTCCGCGAAGAGTATCTTCTCAGTGTCAAAGATCCCGTCTTGATCAATTTCTGGCACGATGAATACGACAAATACTCGGAAAAATTCCAGTCCGAAGCCATCTCACCTATCTTGAATAAAGTCGGTCAGTTTATTACCTCTCCTACTATAAGAGATATCATCAGCCATCCGGAATCCACCGTCGACTTCGAAGAGATGATGAACAACGGCAAAATTATTATTCTCAATCTTCCTCAGGGCAAGATTGGCGAAGACAATGCCGCTCTTCTTGGTGCCATGTTCATTTCCCAGATCCAGATTGCCGCCATGAACCGAGCCAACATTCCCGAAGAACAACGTAAAGACTTTTTTCTCTATGTGGATGAATTCCAGAACTTTGCCACCACCTCGTTTATCAAAATTCTCTCGGAAGCTCGTAAATATCGTCTCAACCTCATCCTAGCCAACCAGTACACCGCCCAGCTTCCTGTTGAAATTCAGGACGCCATCTTTGGTAACGCCGGAACTCTCATTAGTTTCGTCGTTGGTGCCGCCGACGCCAACAGGCTTATGAACGAGTTGGGTAATCTGTATACCCAAGATGATCTTGTGAGTCTTCCCCGTTACCAGGTTCTCACCAAGATGTCCGTCAATCAGACAATCTCCATGCCCTTTCCTGCCTACACCCTTCCCGTACCAAAGCCTACCTCGAACAACAGAGCCCGTGTTTTGGAGCACACGATCGAAAAATTCTATCGGGAAACCAAGCCCATGGACATGTCTCAGGTAACTCAAAGTCTCCAAGTAGCTCAATCGGAACGGCGCGACTACCCTCCTCGACGCGAGCCTGCCCGCTACCCTTCCCCGGAGCCTCGCTACGAGCCTCGTCCTCCTCGTCCCCAGCCTGTCTCGGAACCAAGTCGGCCACAACGCCCTCAAGTCTCTCCTCAACCTCCGGCACCTCTAGTCGAACCTCCTCGACCTTCAACCCCCAAGCCGGCAGATTCGGAATCGGCTCCCAAAACTCCAACCCTAGAAGACCTTGATCAACTTCGTCGTCAGGGACTGCGTCCCAGTGTTGTTGGCTGTTTTCTCGGCGACAAGAAAATTCTCCTTGTCTTCCAAAAAATTCACAATATGTGGACTCTTCCCCAAGGGGGAGTGGAGAACAAGGAAACTCTTGATATTGCTTTTAAAAAAGAACTCTCCGGAGAAGTCACCGAAGAATTCGTCAACACCGTCGAAAAACCAACACTTGTGGCGGAAGACAAAATCGAATTTCCTCCCGGCAAACAAGGGCTTCGTGACATGAAAACAGACTCGGGTGAATCCGTCACCATGAAAGGAAAATACTATTATTTCCTGGTCTCTCAGGCAAAATCACCAGAGATTACCATTTCGGCCACCGAGTTTGACGATTACAAGTGGCTAAATTATGAAGAAGCGTATAAACTGATAAAAGAGACCAATGCCGGTGGCAAACTTAGAATCCTAACCATGATTCTCGGTAAGCTAAGAGACAAAGGTCTACTTCGTACGGAACTTCCTCCGGAATCAAAAACAAGTTATCAAGAAAGACCAAGATACAATGGACCCAAACCTTTCCGATCCTATCCTCCAAGACGCTTCCCCAACTCCAACCGCTCCGATTCAAAGCCAGCCGGAACCACAGCCTCCCCAAGCCGGAACCTGGCCGGAAACCGATCTGATTCCGGCACCTCGTGACGAAATCATTACTCAGCCGGATACTGCCCCTATCGATCCGAACCCGGCTCCACCTGTTCCTCCGGTAACTCCTTCGTATACTTCCGAAATTCCTCTTCCCGAACCGCCTCAAACAAACGAAACACCCACTCCTTCGCCGGAAACTCTTTCGGTGCCGGCTCAAACTCCGTCAAAATCAGGTGCCGCCAAAATGATTCTAGTTGGCATTGCTCTTATTCTTCTCGGTATGCTCATTGGCGTTTTCGCCTCCGGTTTTGTCCCCACTACCTCAGCACCCACCCCTTCTCCGCTCCCTGTCCCCACTGCCACCCCCGTACCTCAAACTCAATCATTGGAAAGTATCGAGAATAACTTCACTATTCAGCTCCCTGTCGGCTGGAAAAAACAAGAAACTGCAACCGAAGTTCCTTTTATGTTCCAATATCAAGCAGGGGACAACAGTACCTTTGAAATCTTGGTCAGAGACTTGGCAAAAGGACAAGATCTTGAGTCATATCTTGCCGAACAGGACAAAATCTCTCTCACTGCCTTTGAAGGCAAACCCAGCAAACGGATTCTCAGCTCCACCCCGATCACCCTGAATGGTCTTGTCGGAGTAGAACGTGAAGAAGAATTCCTGGCCGCCGGACTCTTGGGTCGTGTCATCTATCTTCCGGGAAATTCCAAGATCTTTTCATTTAGTTTCATTCCGGGAGACAACACTACTTTTGTTTTAGAAACTCAGGTTTACAAAGAGAGACAAATAATCTTTGATAGTTTTACTCTCATCGGCGACCAAGTACCCCTTAGTTACACCTGTCCTCAGGGGGAGTGGGTCGATTGTATGCCCGGCCCGGACAGACCCTCCAATTTTCAATGTCAGGCAGATTTTCTCACCTGGGCCAAAGCCAACTGTCCCGGTTTCAAAGGCGCTGCCTTGTAACAAGATATCAACACTCTCATTAAAAGTGTTGTAGCAAAAAAAATGACACTATAATATCCCTTATGGAAGCAGAAGGAATTGGTCAGCCGCCTGAGCCTAAACAATCACGGGAACAGAACAGAACATTTGGAATAATCGAACCTCATATTACTGGTCCGAAAATCTCAGAGGAGCGAATAAAGGCGCATTCTGGCGAAATATTGAAACAAATTGACAAGGTCAATGAGCGTTCACTATCCACTGTAAAATTTCAGGAATATCTAAATACAGCCAAGGCTGACGGATTCCCTATAGAACAACTCACAGAATTATTAGAAAGTCACGGTGTAAAGGTATATCATTCAGAAGAACTTTCGGAAAATAAAACAATTATTGATACGGAAATAAAAGGAGGCTCTCTTTCTCAGGAGCTAAGAGTAAATGAGGAAGACGCCGTGGAAATAGTACAGCAATTTCTTGATAATGGAGACTATGCTTCACTTGGCAGTTCAGATATGAAAACCGGAAAAGAAGCAATTGTTGGTTTTGTTCAGCATGAAGGACGTGAATATGTTATTAAGGAATCTCTCTCAACAGAATATATTGCTGACGTGAGTATTCCTGTATACGGACACCCGTATAAAAATTACGGACAAAAAATAGAACAAGCTCAAATTAGCCTAGATGAAAAAGGTGTCAGCGGCTACGCCCCGATGACAAAAGTGAAGGTTGGTGAACGAGAACTTTTCGTTCAAAGAAAAATCAAAGGTGATCCTGCGACCCAGAATGAGGTTTTTGACGCCTACAAACAGGCAGGGGTCGATATTGTTGATCCAAAAGGGAACATAGTCCTTTACAAAGACAAGGATGGAGTTATCAGACCTGTACTCATCGATTTGGGCTGGGTAGCGAAATAAGAAAAGAAAATACCGAACACTTGACAAATGCTATTAGTTTCTGTAAAAATAGCACTCGAGGCAAATGAGTGCTATATTTAAGCATCATAACGAAGTTATGAGCAAATATAAGAGGAAGCGCAGAAGCAATATTTCAATAATGCAATTATTGAAAAGGCGACGAGCAAACTCTTACATTTACTCTGACTGTTATCTTCTGTAGTATACTCAAGCTCGCCTCTGTTACTAATCAATTAGTAAAAAAATATGGTTAACTCTCTCTCCGTTAAAAAATTAAAACCGGCTCCTGGTTACGTTTTGGTCGAGCCCGCCAAACAAGAAAAGAAAACAGCCTCCGGTCTCTATCTTCCCGATTCTCATGAGGAAAAACCTCAATACGGCACCGTCCTCGCCGCCGGTGGTGACATGGTCAATGATCGTGGTGTTAAATCCTCCTCTCCCGTAAAAGCCGGTGATACCGTTGTCTACAAAAAATGGGGTGGCAACGAAGTTCAGATCGGTGACACCGAATATCAATTCTTAAGATTCGACGACATCCTCGCAATTATTATCAAGAAATAAAATTAATATATGGCAAAACAAATCATTTTTTCGGAAGAGGCTAGGGGAAAGCTCCTCGCCGGTGTTAACAAACTCGCCAAGGCAGTAATTACCACTCTCGGTCCCAAAGGACGCAACGTCGCCATAGACAAAAAATGGGGCGGCCCCACAGTACTTCACGATGGTGTCTCTGTCGCCAAAGAAGTCGAGCTTCCCGATCCTTTTGAAAACATGGGCGCTCAGCTGGTCAAAGAAGCCGCCAGCAAGACCAACGATATTGCAGGAGACGGAACTACTACCGCCACGCTCTTAGCTCAGCAAATTGTCGTTTC
>Ga0172379_10003880_pt1 | contig 23081 bp, 20 predicted proteins | sample GrowelOW334metaG_FD_119756 | JGI IMG/M metagenome (GOLD analysis project Ga0172379, IMG submission 119756) | Groundwater microbial communities from an aquifer near a municipal landfill in Southern Ontario, Canada - Groundwater well OW334 metaG | ecosystem: Environmental > Aquatic > Deep... | reverse complement strand
GCAAAGAAAAAATTAAAAATTATCTTGACAATGATTTTTGAACGAAGTAGTTTTCAGTTGTAGATAGGAGGTCTTTTGACAGAAGGATGTAAAAAACCAGTATTTTTTAAAAAGAATAGACCCTCTCCGGGAAATACCCGCATCCCAATTGCTTTATCTTTTCGCATTCCCGATAAAAAATTTCCATCTTCAACGCCACCCTACCGACTTACCATCAATTTTTCAAATTTAGTACAAAGATCAGCGATTGAGGATGAAGAAATTTTACGCGATGATGGGGAAACTTTTGAAACTACTGCCGAAACTTTTATTCCCTCAACTCTAACTTCCGCATCCGCTACCCCAAATTTTCTCTTAGTTACCAAAATTTCTTTTTCCGCCGCTAAAATTTTTAATCCGGTTGTTAAGATTTTTGACTCTGTTGCAGAAACTTTTGGCCCCGTTGCTCGAACTTCCGGCTCCGTTGTCCGAACTTCCGGCTCCGTTGCTCGAACTTTTGGGTCGGTTGCCCGAACTTTTGGGTCGGTTGCCCGAACTTTTGGGTCGGTTGCTCGAACTTTTGGGTCGGTTGCTCGAACTTTTGGGTCGGTTGCTCGAACTTTTGGGTCGGTTGCTCGAACTTTTGGGTCGGTTGCTCGAACTTTTGGGTCGGTTGTTAAAACTTTTGAGTCGGTTGGGATGGAAAAGCTTGTTTTTAGCTTAAATTATGGGAATTTACAGTATGGGGGTTTGGTATGAGCCACCCAATAGCATATCAAGTTATTCATACCTCAAATACATTATTTCATTAACTTATTAGAAAGGTGTTTATATGAACACAAAAATCAATTATAATTTGCAGGACGGAAACGCCCTTGAATTAGCCGTAACCAGAAACTTGCCGCTGCTTACGGAAAAAGGGTTTCAAACGGAAACCCAAACGTTGCTGAATGCCGCCATTGTAGAGCTTACGGCAAAAGAGAGGGAGCAGAATGTGGCAGTTAAAGCTTTGGAGGATTTTTCCGCCGAACAAAACCTGGCGGTAAAGGAGACCAAAGCGCTGATCTCCAAAATTTATACTGCTGCAAAAAGCGCTTATGAAAATGATAAGAGGAATCTTAGTCAGTTTAAGGTTGGTGAGCGAATCCCCAATTCTGTAAATGGGCTGCGTTCTCTCTGTGAATATTTGCAGGTTGTTGTTGCTGAGCGAAGTGTTCTGCTTTTGAAGAGCGGATTAGTGCAGAGTGATATTACTGCATTAAACGGAGCGGCTGCAAGGATAGTGGACGCGGATAAGGCGCAGGAGGATGCGAAAAAACTGCAAGAGCAGGCAACGTTAGTACGTGACGCGGCGGATAAAGTATTAAATGGCGTAAAAACCAAATTGCGTAATTTTGTTAAAGCCGCCTTCCAGGGAAATGAAGAGATACTTCTTCAATTTGAAAAGATTCCTAAAGGGGGAGGCGGGAAAGGGAAAGGTGATGATGGTGGAGATACTCCCCCGCCGGACACGCCGCCTTCGGCGAGTTGAAAGTAGAAAGTGAAAAGTTGAAAGAAGTGCAACTTTCATAAATTGTGTATCTTTCCCCGCTTTTGGCGGGGGAAGATATTTTTACCGGTGTGTTGATGAAAGGGAAAATTAAAGAATGAGTTTAAAATGAAAGAATCTCAAAACAAAATAATAGTTTTCGATGCTGTTGCAATCCAGAAGAAAATTTACACGATCCGCGGCGAACAAGTTATGCTTGATAGTGATCTGGCATCATTTTATGGTGTTGAGACAAAAGCATTGAATCAAGCTGTAAAAAGAAACATAGAACGTTTTCTTGAAGAATTTATGTTTGCGTTAGATGAAAATGAATGGGAAGCTTTAAGGTTCCAATTTGGCACCTTAAAAGAAGAGAATAATTCTTTGAGGTACCAAAATGGCGCTTCAACCGATGAATCTTTAAGGTCACAAATTGTGACCTTAAAGAAGAGAAGAGGAAAGCATCGAAAATATTTGCCCTTTGCCTTCACCGAGCAAGGAGTTGCCATGCTTTCGGGTGTTTTAAAGAGTGAGACCGCAGTAAAAATGAGTATCCAAATTATCAGCGCATTCGTTGCAATGCGTAAATTTATTATCAATAACGCTCAACTGTTTCAACGGATTGATACGGTTGAAAGAAAACAACTTAAGTACGAAATGGAAACGGATGAAAAGTTTGAAAAAGTGTTTAACGAATTACAGAGAAATGAATTAGATCCAAAGCAAGGAATTTTTTTTGACGGTCAAATTTTTGACGCGTATAAATTTGTTTCGGGTCTTATCAGAAAAGCGGAAAGATCAATTGTTTTAATTGATAACTACATTGATGAAACAACATTGGATTTGTTTAGTAAAAAGAGGAAGGATGTTGTTCTAACTGTCCTTACGAAGAAAATCACTAAAGCAATATTGCTTGATGTAGAGAAATTTAACGCGCAATATCCTTCTGTTGTAATAAAGGAATTTACTGATGCGCACGATAGATTTATAATAATTGATGATAAAGAAGTTTATCACTTCGGAGCTTCACTGAAAGACCTTGGTAAAAAGTGGTTTGCGTTTTCTAAATTTGACAAGGCTGCCTTCTCACTTTTAGAAAATCTTAAAAAAATTAATGAAGGATGAACCGATGCCGCCTTCGGCGAGTTGAAAGTAGAAAGTGAAAAGTTGAAAGAAGTGCAACTTTCATAAATTGCGTATCTTTCCCCGCTTTTGGCGGGGGAAGATATTTTAACCGGTGTGTTGATGAAAGGGAAAATAAACGAATGAGCACAAAAGAAATAGTACCAACTGAGCGAATTGAAAACAAGATACTTTTAATCCGAGAACAAAGAGTAATGCTTGACCGCGATCTTGCGGAGTTGTATGGAGTGGAGACTAAAAATCTTAATCGGCAGGTTAAACGAAATCCGGAGAGATTCCCTTCAGAATTTATGTTCCAATTGACTCTTAGCGAAAAAACCGAACTGGTGACAAATTGGCACCGGTTCAATGCTCTAAAACATTCAACAGTTTTGCCTTTTGCTTTTACAGAGTATGGCGCGTTAATGCTGGCGTCTGTTCTTAATTCTCCAAGAGCGATAGAGGCAAGTGTTTTTGTTGTGCGCGCATTTGTTCATCTGAAAGAAATGCTTTTAACACACAAAGAGTTGGCGCAAAAATTAAAAGAATTGGAGTATAAAATTGAAACGCATGATGAACAGATAACTGCAATCTTTGAAGCGATAAATCAATTGTTAACTCCTCCTCCGGCTCCAAAAAGAAAAATTGGGTTTGAGGTAAAGGAGAAGAAGGTTAAGTATGGAGCTAAATAATGGAAGTGAGATTTAATAGTTTGATGAGCGGGGGAAAATGGGAGATGGAAGCTTTAAAAAACCTCCGACGTTTTGGAAACACCAGAGGTTTGGAATAAATAATTGTTTGAATCGATTGCATAAACAGCCCGCTCCGATGGAGCTAAAATAATTGTGCTTTCTAAAATGCTATAAACAGAAAACTCCTACGGAGCTAAAAAGTAAGATTACTTCTTTTTATTCGGGCGTTGAGTTAAAGCTGAAGCCGCGACACTTTTAACTGCTTTTGGTGTTTTAGGATTGCTTAAAAGTTTAGCCGCTTTTGTAGCAACTTTTTTTGAGGTGTGTTCATTACGTACCATAATTAATCCTTGTTTTTTATTTTAGCGAATTAGTTAAAATAATATTGTTAATCTATATCCAGATCATAATTTTCATACCCAATAACTTCGTTAACAAGAATATAAAAAATAGCGTGAAAACAAGTTTCATCTATTTTACCACAACGATCTTTTATATACTTTAATTCTAATGGTTGATATAAAGGAATTATGGCGCATGAATCTTTGTCTGGTTGAAAATTCTCTACAATATCAATATAAGATCTTTCAATTGGGAAAATAAATTTATCTAACTGAGTTTGTGTGCTTAATGGAATTGCGTGAATGAAAGGGTAATTTTTATTGGTAAGATATATTTTTGAAGAAACAATCAACACAGGTCGTTTATGTTTGTTAACTCTTCCATCGCTATGCATCGTAACTTGAGAGTCTTCCACAAACCAAACTTCCCTTTGTTGCGGGGGAATATGTTTTATTAATTCGTCTCCGAGTGTGCCCATTCCGGTCGAAGATTTTTTAGAGGAGATAATTCTTCAGCTATTTTTTTATGTAATTCAAAATTAATAAATGGATATTTTTTCAAATGTTCAATGGCCATTCTTCTACCTTCGGTAACTGGATTTTTATAATCTAAAAATCTAATGCAATCAGCTAATACATATCCACCTATATTCTTTTTAAATCCCATTTCCATTTTTTTTATAAGGTTTATCATTGGTGGGGTTCTATAAACAACCGCTTCAAGTTCTTTAGTTGATAAAGTTCCATATTTATATAAAATCTTGTGAAGGAAGTTAGACAAAAATTCATCATCAAGAACCATCTCTTGTGTTGTTTCGGTACGAAAAATATTTACTTCCGTTTGGTAGTCATCCCCAAGCATTCTTTTTTGATTTAAAAGATCGCTATCAACTTCAATGAAACCTTCTTTTGCAAGCGAACCAATCTGTTTCTTGTAATCTGTTATAACAGGGCCGTGAGGTAGTTTTATGAACTTTTCTTGTGTGAATCTTTTTCCGAAATTTTTTATGTAAAAGTATTCAAACAAATAAACAAGTTTGTTGTAATGAAAAAGATTAACTTTCTCCAACTCATATACTATGGAGGCAGTAACTCTATCTAATGGGCGGTTTGTTGGGTTTTTAGGTGACATATTATAAAACCAAGGGCAAAGTTATTCTAATTTCATGCAAATGTCAATAATATCTTATTTTAATTTTACTTCGCACCTCATCTAATTATCGAACAAATCCGGGTCGAATTTAGTTCAACTTATTATTATTGTTTTTCTTTTCAAAGTGAGGCAGAATAAGGTAATGATTTAATATAGTTTTCCATAAACTCGAAATCGGGTTGACCTCCGTTATCAACGGGAAGTTTTATTAACGATCCTTTCATCCTTACTAAGTGCCATTTCCTCCCATAATTGAATCGGTATTTTTCCAATTTAATAACTGATGCAATAAAAAGAGCATTGTATACATTCATACTAAACTTCGGATATAAGACATTAACATCATCTGATGCCCAAAATGGTTTGGGTTGGTAAAATGCCTCTGCAACCGAGCCATTATAATTGACTGTGATTGTATTGCCAGTGTGAATTGGTTTTCGATTAATATATTCGCGATAACCATTGTTTGAAGCTATTGAACCAATAAAGGGTGTTTTTCCAAAAACCATATCATCCTTAGTCAAGCGTTTTCCCTTTTTAATCTCAAATAACTCTTCAATCTGAAACCAGTTCCATTTTTCGTGGTGTAATTCATTTTCCCAATGCATCATAATAGGTTCACATTTAGGAATAGAGATTTTATCAATCATTAGACTTTTAAAGTTGCTTGGCATTTCTGCTGGTAAGAGAATCTCTTTTAGCGTTCTATTTGCCCCTCTCCCATAATTGTATTTGTATCGATTTGCCTTTATGCAAACTGTATAAAATATCATTTCTTCTGTACTCATATTTCTCTTAGGAACTAAATAGTACAAATCCCTTCCACTATAATATTCACTATCCTGATAAAATGAGGATAAAACTGAACCACTCACCGCCACTGAGATAGTATGTGCTGGGTTTGGATTAACTTCATTCATTTTTTTGACATAAGCAGATACACCATTATTAGCCTCTGTTCTCGAAACAAATCTTATGCTATCTTGAGCATGTTTTGAGCAAACATTGAGGTTTACTAATTCAAGATTAGCACCATAAACTGGTGTAAACAACTCTCTAAGCGGAATCAATTTAGACATCTTTTAGAAAAAGTTCGTTAAATAAAACATACTCTTTTATGCATTTCAAAAAATCTTCCGTTGTTAACTTGGAATAATCTGTTTCCATGTATGCTTCAGCACACCATTCATCTTTTGCTGTAACTTTTCTTAACACACTTAATCCGGCAATTTCTTTCTTTGTGTGATATGAGTCCAACCATCTTTTTTCAATTTCAGCCCAATTGCCGTTATCAATTCTTCCCTTTGTTTTGGTCTTAATAAATCCGTCATCCTTCCAGTAACCGAACCAAGTTTTGTGATACAAATTTTGTTGATGAGGGATATGTGCTGTAAAAACCATTATACAAGTCACTACGCCTATTGGATAAAAAATCTCATCGGGCAATGACATCACGGCATCAAGACGATGATATTTTAATATTTTCTCCCTAAGTGGGTTAGTCTGTATTGCACAAGACATTGGAACAACTGCTATACCTACTCCATCCTTTTTTAGACAATTAAGTAGATGAAATACATAGTTTAGTTCTTCCAATCCTTTTCCTTTTTGCGAATAAGGAGGATTAAGCATCCCGACATCTGCTTTATTCTTAATGCCCTTCGTAATGTCCGGATCAAAACAACTTCCTTGATAAAAATTTGCTTTCCCATCTCCCCGTAGAATCATATTTGCACAACCCATCGCATACATATTAGGTTGTTGCTCTACTCCATACAATCCGTTTTTTCTGATACGTTTTTTTTCGCTTTCAGTCTGTGCCTTTTTAAGCATCTCAGACATGGCAGAAATTAAAAACCCCGCCGTTCCTGCACACGTATCGAGCACTATTGATTTTGCAGTAAGAGTTGCAATTTTAGCAAAGATTTCTGTAACGTGTTTAGGAGTAAGAACGATACCTAGTCCCTTTTTATCACCACCTGTGTAACGCAAAAATTCTCCATAAAACTGACCGATTACATCGAAATCATTATATACAGTTATAAACGGTTTTACATGTTCGTCAATATCGCTTATTAATCTGGACAACGGTGTTTGATTTGTATCTGTATCAATCTTGCTTAATTCAGGGTGAAAAACAATAAAAGAATACGGCTGTAGCATGCTTTTCTTTTTCCCCATTGGTATTTCAGCTTCTTCAATAACATCTTCAATGGCAGTGAGCAATTTTTTTGCAAGTTCAGTCTTCTGCTTATACTTTGGATAAGTTAAAGAAAAAGCATTATTAAGTAAGCCGATCAAAATACCGCTGACAAGGAGCGGCTTTTCGGTTTCACTTAACTTCGCATAATCTCGCATGTAATTGTGTAACTCTTTTGAGAAGGAGAGTAATTCATCATATTGAATTTTTTCAAGTTTTGGATCACGTAAAGCAAGATCAACATAGTTCTTAAAAGTTACAATTTCTGTAATAGGCTTGTTATCTAACGTTAATAGATCAACATATTTACCCGCACCTTTTATCCAAAGGAAAGAAGAAATCAAAATATCATTTTTGTTTTCTCCGCTAACTGCTACAGCAATAACATTATATGATTTTGACAAATATGAAGCATAATTCAACACACCATCGACAGCATAATCTTTATATTGGTCACGTACGATACTTTCGTGATATTTTTGATTTGCCTTACATTCAATGACAATCATAAAATCAGAATAATCACTGTGTGTAATTACAAACTCTGGTTTCCCGATCCCTTCTCCTCCCGTCTTACTACGAAGGAGCTTCTTTATCGCCGGATTCTGAATTATCTGCTCTTCATTTAAAATCTTCTTGTCTCGTTTATAGCCTAGACTATTTAATTTGTCTCTAACAATATTTTCTGTTTTTTTTTCGTTCATCTTCTAATAAGTGTTTTATAAATTAATTTACTCGTTATTATCTGCAACTTTATTCTAAGGTTTCGGACATTCAATTTTAAAATTCAGGAAGCACCACTCATTTGTTCTCCTTTTGGCTTGTAAAAATAATTAATTTTTTAAGTTTCTAAAACATAGCTCTTTTCCTGTACAATTCTTGTTTATTTGTTCCTTGCAACCTTAAAAACCACCTCCATATAAAACAGACCGCTCCGATGGAGTTAAAATAATTGTTCATGCTAACATGCTAAAAACAGAAAGCTCCTACGGAACTAAAGAACAAAATAATAGTACGGTTATTTGTACAAAAATAATTTAACTCCATAAACAATGGAGATTTCTTATCGACCTCTTAATTTGTCCAAATCACCTACAGCTCTGCAAACGGAATAATAACTTACAATACTTTTATATACCGCTTGAATATTAAAGAGCCGCGCTTGCGTTAAAGAAGTTTCGGCGTCAAGCACTTCAAGGTTTGTACCCACACCTCTTTCATATTGAAGTTTTGCCCGCTCAAGTGATTTGCCGGCATAATCAATTTGTTCGGCAGTCGAAGATATTTTTGTCATGCTTGATTTCAAATCTGCTTCAGCCTGATAAACCTCTGTTGAAATAGATTGTTTTACCTGTTCAATTTTACTTTCGGAAGCGTCGAGTACAGCGTTGGACTCGTTAATTTTATTCTCGGTAAGTTTTCCGTTAAAGATCGGAATGCCTAATGAAACATTTGCGAACCAATTTCCCCGCAATACTTCAATGTTCGGTTCAAATCCATTTTTAAAACCGTAACCGAGTGATCCGCTTAAGGTAGGTTTATCAATTTGACTTATCAACCCTTTTTGCAGATTAGCCGAGGTGCGCGCATCCTTAACCATTTTTAATTCAGGTCTTTGGTTGTATGCTGCGTTAAGAAGTGAATCGCTGTTCAACGTGTTTTCCGGTAATTCAAAAGTACCGGTGATATAAAGTTCTTTGTTCCTGTCTTGACCAATCAATTCTTTAAGAAAGAGTTCCTGTTTATTTTTTTCGTTCAGCAGGTCGATCTTCTCATTTTTGATTTCCAACATTTTTGTCTTTGTACTCAGCACGTCATAATCGGTCGCGGTTCCGTTTTTAATTTTCAGTTCGGTAATCCTTAAATGTTCTTGAAGAGCCGCGTATTGAGTATCCTTAACGGCAAGACTTCTTTCAATAAATAAAATACCGTAAAACGCCCGAACCGCTTGAATGGAAAGATCGTTCTTTACCAGTTCTTCATTATCTTTAATTGAAGTTAAGAAAGAGGAGGAAACATCTACTTGTAAATCGCGCTTTCCGAAATCGTACAATGTTTGATTTACAAAAACACCAAAATTATAATTGTTGCCGGGAGCGAGTTCCAGATTTTGTCCGCCGAAACTAAACGCCGGAATGGGACCAATTCTTGTGTATGAAAGTTGAGCGCTAATATTCGGGAAGTAAAAACTTTTTTGCTGTTCAACGCGAAATTGGGCAGCGCGAAGTTCATCCTGCTTCTGTTTAAGCAACGGATGATTTTCCAGAGTAAGTTTAATAACTTCTTTAAGAGATAGGGCATCTGTTCCCGGCTGCTGTGCAAACGAAGCGGTAAAAAGTAAAAGAACCGGTAAAAGAAGACGGTACATAAAAATTCTTTTCATTGTTGATCCGTAAAATTATTGTTACTCAAGTATTTCAATTTTTTCTGTTTTGTTTACTTTTGAAATTTTTAAGAAGAAAACCGGGATAACCAAAACAAGCGTTAACAGTGCCGCTACTAAAAAGTCATCGTTCACTCCCTGGATAAACGATTGAGAAGAAAGATTAAGAGCGATTAACGCTTTAGCGCGCGCAGCTACTTCAGCCGGAGAACCGCCCACCGAATGCATGACAAAATTTTTCGTATGACGAAGTGTATTCTGAAATGCGGGAGAAGAAGCATCAACGGTTTGAGAAAATGCTTGCAGATGAAAGATTGTTCTTCTGGTTAAAAGAGAACCGAGCAACGCTACACCGAAACTTCCGCCAACCTGCCGGATTGTATTAAATAAACCGGAGGCTTGAGCAATTTTATGTTTCGGAATATTCAACAGTGAAATGGTAGACAAAGGAATGAAGACCAATCCAAGTGCAACGGCTCTAATGTATAATGGAATTTCTATTTGCGAGTTCTCCGTTTGAAGCGAAAAAAATCCGTATGCATAAAGCGACCAGGCAAGCATAACAATTCCGCTCAACACCATAAACTTCGGATTAATTTTATCCGTTAATCTTCCGGCAATAGGTGAAACGAACGCTTGAATTATCCCGAGCGGTAGAAACACCAATCCGGCTTGAAAGGCAGTGTACCCCAGAGAATCTTGAAGATAGAGCGGCAGTAAAAAAGTACTTCCGAAAAATCCGATACCGAAAATAAAAAGGATGATATTTGCCGAGGCAAAATTTCTATCTCTAAAAAGAGTTAAATCGACGATAGGATGTTCAATATTAATTTCAGTAACGATAAAGATGATAAAACTAATAGCTGAAATAAAAAAGCATGATAAAATAAAAGGTGAATTCCAACCACCAGTATTCCATCCGGCGTTACCATCTGCAAGGGCAAGGAGCAGAGATGTTAAAAACACCGTCATACTTATAAAGCCGATAAAATCAAAATCTCTCGTTTTTTCGGTTTTAAATTCTCTTTGAATAATCATGACCGCAATAAATCCAACAATTCCGACAGGAACATTAACATCAAAAATAGCGTGCCATGAAAAAGTATCAATTAAGTAACCGCCGACAAGTGGTCCGAGTGAAATGGAAGCGGCGGAAGCAATTCCCCAAAATCCGATCGCGGTTCCTCTTTGTTCCGGCGGAAATTCGCGAGTAATAATCGCCATTCCAACGGGCATAACAAATCCCGCACCTGCGCCTTGAACAACTCTGAAAAAGATCAACGCATTTTCGTTCCATGATAAGCTGCACAAAAGCGAACCAATCGTAAAGAGAAGCATTCCGCCGAGATACGTTTTTTTATATCCAAGATGATCAGCCACCCAACCGGAAGAAGGAAGCATGACCGCAAAAATTAGAAGATAGGCAGTAAGTACCCATTCGATCTTATCAACGCTTGTTCCGAAAGCAGCGGTCATTTTGGAAAGCCCGACGTTTACAATCGTTGCATCAAGCACCGCCATAAATGTTCCTATCATAACGCTGATAAGCACCCACCATTTATAATGGGTGTGCTCGTGATGCAGCGACGGAGCCATTTTGATCGCACTATTCCGGAGGAATTTAACCATTCTTCTTTTCCTTGATTTTCACTTCAACCGACATACCCGGAAGTAATTCAAATTTAGATGCGTTAGTTCCCACTTCCGGCTGAATCGAAATTTTTACCGGAATCCTTTGTGTAACTTTTGTAAAATTACCGGAAGCGTTTGAAGGTGGAATTAAAGAAAACTGTGCGGCAGTGTTCGTTCCAATTTGGTAAACTTTTCCTGTAAATTTTTGATCGGGATAGGCATCAACATTTATTTCTACTTCATCATTTATTTGAATTTCGTGAATTTTTGTTTCTTCAAGTTGAACCGTAACCCAAATATTTTTCAAATCATAAACAGTAAAAACCGGCTGCCCGGGTTGCACCACATCTCCTTCAAGAATCCATTTTTTTGCAACCACGCCGCTTATCGTAGAATATAATTTTGTGTTTTCAAGATTCGACTCGATTACCTTCAAATCAGCTTGAGCCGTACCAATGCGGCTTTCACCGATTTTATATTCGGCTTGTGCAGCTTCTAATTTTTTCTGAGCGTTATCAAATTCGGCTTTCGGAATGATATTATCTTTGTACTGAGCTTTGGCTCTATCAAAATCAATCTGCGCTTTATCAATATTTACTTTTGCAAGTTCGATGCTGACTTGCGCGTTATTCAAAACGGCTTTTGTCTGATTAAGCTTTGCAATCAAATCAGTAGAATCAAGTTCCACAATTAATTGTCCGGCTTGTACACTATCCCGTTCATCAGCGTAAAGCTTAACAACTCTTCCCAAAATTTTAGCGCTGACGTCCAACCTATTCCCGTCAATAAAAGCATCATCGGTTGAAACAAAACCTAAACTGCCGACAAACCAATAAACCCCGGCGGCGAGAACAAGTACAATAAATAGAAACCCGATCCAGGCGCTTTTCTTTTTATAAATCGGAACAGTATCAATGGACTGTTCAAATTCCTCTTTATTTTGATTTTTAATTTTATCAGTATCAGCCATACCGTTTTCTCCTCTTCTAAGATTATTTAGAAATTCCTTTAATAAAAATTTTTGTGATTATATTCATTTCCGTTTGCAATTCGTTCATAGTCTCATCGCTCATATTTAATTCTTTCAACCGCCGCAGGGTTCGTATCCTCAACCCATGGAGTAAATGAAGGAGAACCTCTCCCGTTTTTGCATCAAGTTTTTTTTCAAATTCGCCTCCGGACTTTCCTTCGGCAATGATATTATTAATAAGTTTTAGTTCTCTTGATTCAAAATCAGCAAAAAATTTTTTGTAGAATAATTTTGTATCGAGGAACGTATGGAAGCTGAGCGTACCAAGATTTAGGAAATGCCGGAAAAAAGTCAGCCGTTTATTTACAAATTCGGTTAGTTTCCCCGCGGCAGAAAGTTTTGTGTCTAGAAGCCTTTCCATTTCAAGGATAAATTCATCCTGTTCCTGGTTCAATACAACTTGAAAAAGTTTTTCCTTCGTTGGGAAATAATAATAGAGAGACGCCTTTCCCATAGCAACATCGAGGGCAATTTCATCCATTGTAACTTTTGAATACCCGTAATGCGCAAACCGTTTTCTTGCTGCATCAACGATCAATTTTTCTTTTTCTTGTGAAATATTATCTGTCATAGCTTTTCCATTTTTTCGACTTATTTACTTTAACAGTCGAAATATAACAAAAGTTCCCAACCCATCAAACTAAATGTCCGCGCAAAAACCATTGCCAAAATCTTTTTCTTTTTCGGGATTTGTTATGTTTTAATTTGCCGGAATTGTAAAAACCATTACTCAACAGTCTGAAATTTTTTATATTTGTTTATGAGAATTTCAGAAGCACAAATAGAACAAATAAGAATTTCAGCCGATATTGTCGATGTAATTTCGAACAGCGTTCAGCTCCGTAAACGGGGAAAGAATTTCATCGGACTCTGCCCTTTTCACAATGAAAAAACACCTTCGTTTACCGTTAGCCAGGACAAACAAATCTTCCATTGTTTCGGCTGCCATACCGGCGGAAATGTTTTCAAGTTTTTAATGGAGTATAAAAAAATATCGTTTGTCGAGTCGGTACAGGAAATGGCTGCCGAGCTTGGTATTACTCTTGAATACGAGGATCAGAAAAACGAAGCTGAACAGAGTGAAACGGAAATTCTGTACGATATTAACACATCGGTCGCGAAGTTTTTCAGCGATAATCTTTTAAAAGAAGAAGAAGGAAACATCGCCCGCAACTATTTTGAACAGCGGAAAATTAAGCCGCAAACCTTACGCGCCTTCGGTCTTGGCTATTGCCCGGATCATTGGGACGCAACGGTTAACTACCTCAACAAAAACAACATCGATCTTGAAAAAGCGTTACAACTAGGTATTATCGGGAAATCGGAAAAAGGGAAATTATACGATAAGTTTGGCGGAAGAATGATCTTTCCAATTTTTTCTCCGAATGGAAGAGTTGTCGGTTTCGGCGGAAGAATTTTTGATGCACGGGAAGGCGCCGCAAAATATCTAAACTCACCGGAATCGAAAATCTATCACAAAGGAAGAACACTCTACGGACTTTCGCACGGGAAAGATGAAATCCGCCGGCAAGATCTGGCTATTGTGGTTGAAGGGTACATGGACTTGATTTCGCTTCATCAACACGGGATTAAAAACGTTGTAGCCGTTTCCGGCACAGCATTTACGGATGAGCAAGTTCAACTTCTCTCGCGTTACACAAAAAATACGGTTCTCATCTTTGATGCTGATAATGCCGGAGTTAAAGCTTCGATGCGGAGTATTGAAATTCTTCTAAAACAAAACATGAATATAAAAATCGCGACACTTCCGCGTGGTGAAGACCCTGATTCTTTTGTACAGAAAAACGGAAGCGACGCTTTTCTGAATGTTATTTCCCGCGCAGTCAATTTTTTAGAATATCAAACCGCAATTTTTGAAGAGCAAGGATATTTTAATGACGCGGCAAAATCTGCCGAAGCAATCCGTGAGCTTGTTAAACCCGTAGCGCTGCTGAATGATGAATTGAAAAGAAGTTTTTTGTTAAAATCAATTGCGGAAAAATTCGGTTTACGTGAGAAATTGTTGGAAGCTGAACTTGAAAAAGCTATTTCAGGAACAAATAAATTTGCCGGGCAGGAACAAAATCAAAAAGAAAAAATCCAGCAGAAAGAAATAGTTGAAGCGCCTGAGGCGAAAATGCTTCCCGCAGAGTTTAGAAATGAACAGGAAATGATCATTCTTTTATTTGAAGAGAATGAGCAAATCACCCGCTATTTACTTGACCATGTTGATCCGACAGAATTTCAAATCCCTTACCACAGAACGCTTGCTCAACTAGTCTATAATGCATTAATCAATGATGAACCGCTCCATATCAGTACTTTGCTTGAGAAAATTGAAGATGAAAAACTTCAGGAATACCTTCTCAAAATTACATTTGGGGAATACGCCATCAGCGATGTGTGGGATCAACGAAAGCCGGAGAATAAAGAGAAGCGGTTCTTAAAATACGCGAGTGATCTGATAAAGTCGTTCAAACTTTATAACCTTGAAAAAGAGATTGCTGAAAATCATTCGCTTGTGGAAAAAGCCGAAGATGAAGAAACCGCGCTGGAGTTGATGAAAAAAGGGCATCAACTATATGCAAGAAAAAAAGAACTGGAAAAGGGGAATTATTAATGCCAGGCGGCAAATATCAAAAATCAAATAACAAATCCCAAAAACCAAATAACAAATTATTATCCAAAATCTTTTGAAATTGAATTTTGGGATTTGTCTTTTGGGATTTAATTGCTTCTCTTCCCTCCCCCAAAAAGAGGAGGGAGAAAGGCATAACAAATTTTATTTTGCTATTTTCATTAACAATTCAACACAACGGTTTGAGTATCCCCATTCGTTATCATACCAGGAAACCACTTTAAAGAATCTCTTTTCGCCTTTAAGATTATTCTGCAAGGTAGCGAGAGAATCATAAATTGAAGAGCGTTCGTCATGAATAAAATCTGATGAAACAACTTCTTCATTTACATAGCCGAGGATACCTTTTAAATATGTTTCGGAAGCTTTTTTCATAAAGCCGTCGATTTCCTCAATCGAAGTATCGCGTTTTGCGGCGAAAGTTAAATCAACAACAGAAACATCTGCAGTAGGAACGCGGAAAGACATTCCGGTTAATTTCCCTTTTGTTTCAGGGAGAACTTCGCCAACTGCTTTAGCAGCACCGGTTGATGAAGGAATAATATTGATTGCAGCCGCACGTCCGCCTCTCCAATCTTTTTTGGAAGGACCGTCAACAGTTTTTTGCGTAGCTGTGTATGAGTGAATAGTAGTCATCAAACCGGTTTCTATTCCGATTCCTTCTTTCAATAAAACATACACAACAGGAGCCAAACAGTTCGTTGTGCATGAAGCATTAGAGACGATATGATGTTTTGCGTCGTCGTATTCGTTATCATTAACACCGAGCACAATAGTTTTAACATCGCCTTTACCCGGAGCAGAGATGATAACTTTTTTTGCACCGGCAGCTAAATGTCCTTTAGCTTTTTCTGAATCTGTAAACAATCCGGTTGATTCAATAACATAATCAACGCCTAATTCTTTCCACGGTAATTGGCTTGGGTCTTTGGTCGCCAAAACACAACGTACTTTATCACCGTTTATAACCAACACGTCATCTACTTCTACCGCAGCGCTACTTTTTTCAGTAGTAATCGTTCCATTAAATCTTCCATGCACAGAATCGTATTTTAATTGATACGCGAAATATTTTGCGTCGGTGGTAACGTCAACAACCGCCACAACATCAATTGCTTTGCCTAGCAGACCTTTATCAACTAACGCGCTAAATACTAATCTTCCGATTCTTCCGAATCCGTTTATTCCGACTTTAATTGCCATGAGAAACTCCTTAATTCTAATAATAAATAAGTTACACAACAAATTTAGCTAAGATTGAAAATAATATCAATTAAATGAGAAGATTATTTCTCAAGTTTGTATTGATTTTCGTTCTCCATGAAAGTATATTCACCATAGAAAAATCAAAATATAGGAAAGACCATGGCAACAAAAGACGACTTTCTTAAATACGTCCCTATTTTTACAGATTTAGACCAGGAAACATTAGATAAAATTGCGGACCTCGGTAATTTCCGGAAGTTCGAGAAGGATGCTGTAATCCTACTTGAGAATGAAACCGGTTCCGCTCTTTTTGTTATTGTTAATGGAAAAGTAAAAGTATCGCGTACCAGCGATGACGAAAGAGAAGTGATTCTTACCATTCTAAGTGATTCTGATTTTTTTGGTGAAATGGCTATTCTCGATGGTCAAAACCGTTCTGCAAATGTTACAGCAATTGAAGACACGGAATTATTTCTGATCCAACGAAGCGACTTTCTGGATTTGCTTTACAATCATCCGGAAGTGTCTATCTCGTTACTGCAAGAGCTTACTAAACGGCTTCGCGGTGCAGATATGAAAATAAAATCACTTTCCTTAAAAGATGCAGAAGGAAAAGTTGCAACCGTGATCTTGCAGTTAGCTGATGACCTCGGAAAAATTAAGCAAGGTGTTGTTGAAATTGACAAGCTTCCTTTTCAGCAGGATTTAGCAAATATGGCCGGAACTTCGAGAGAAACGATTTCACGCACTCTCCATACCTTTGCTAAAAAAGGATTGATTGAACTCGAAGGGACAAAACTTCGAATAATTAACTACGAAAAATTTAAAGAAATGTTCGACTAAGAAATGATATAATGCCCTCAAAAATTGATCTTCATTCACATACGAAATTTTCCGATGGGTATTTTACTCCTCAAGAACTTCTCGAAAAAGTAAACGAAAAAAATATTTCCGTTTTAGCTATAACCGATCACGATACCATTGATGCGATCCCATCTGCCATTCCGTTAGGAGAAAAGTTAGGAATAACTGTTGTCCCGGGAGTTGAATTGAGTTCTCAAGACGGAGAGCGGGATATACACATTCTCGGCTACTTCATAGATATCGAAAACGATAAATTCAAAAAATACCTGGCTATCTTTAAAGCTGAACGGGTTAAAAGAGCGGAAAGGATTATCGCAAAGTTAAATACCCTGGGGTTTCCGATTACCATAGATGATGTATTAACTCTTTCAGAAACTTCGGTTGTTGGGCGACCCCATATAGCAGACGCACTGGTTAAGTTGGGAATTGTGAAATCTTTTTACGAAGCGTTCCAGAAATATCTTGGGAATAATTCCCCCGCTTACGAAAAGAAATATTACATCTCTCCGGCAAATGCTATTGGAATAATCCAGGAAGCCGGTGGAATAGCTATTATAGCACACCCCGGTGCATTACCGGAAGAAACTATTAGCGAGCTAATCAAAGCAAATGTTGATGGTTTCGAAGTCTATCACCCTTCACACTCAACTCAACAAATGAAATATTACGAAGGAATAACAACAAATTATTTCCTTTACGGCACCGGCGGTTCTGATTTTCACGGTGGAACTCGGTCGGACATAAATAATATCGGGAGATTTTATACTCCGCTTGGTACGTATGAGTCAATGAAGCGGAAATCTCTTGAAAAGTGTGCGGTTAATTTTTAATCATCCTTTTTTAATTAAACCGAATAGAATATTTTTGAACTAACGATTTTAACAAAAACGAGATAAAGCATGAAAATTATTGAAGGAAACCTTACCGCTAAAGATTTGCAAATCGGAATAGTCTTAAGCCGATTTAATGATTTTATCACCACCAAACTTTTTGAAGGAGCTGTTGACTGCTTAGTCCGTCATGGCGGAGAAGAAAAAAATTTTACTACGGTAAAGGTCCCAGGGTCGTTTGAGATACCTCTGGCAGCCGCAAAACTTGCCGAACAAAAAAAATATGATGCTATAATCTGTTTAGGAACCGTCATCCGCGGTGCTACACCTCATTTTGATTTCATTTCAAGTGAAGTTAGCAAAGGGGTTGCAACCGTTTCTTTGAAACATGGAATTCCGGTAGCCTTCGGAGTACTTACAACCGACACGATTGAACAAGCAATTGAAAGAGCCGGAACAAAAGCAGGGAATAAAGGCTGGGACGCAGCCCTTACAGCTATGGAAATGGCAAACGTAATTAAAAGCCTCTAAGCTTTGCCGGTTGATACCCAGCGGAACATGAGGTTTTATCAACATCTTCAGAACATAAGCGAAACAAAAAAAGATTATTTCTTTTTTATCGTGCTTATGGTTGGGGGACTTTTAATTTTTGCACCATCTCTTCAAATTCCTTTTATCAGCGATGAGATTGCTTTTGTAAAAAGAAACACTGTGTCCACTATTTCTGAGTTACCGGGATTATTTGAAAAAAAAGAATATGACGGATTTTATTACCGTCCACTTGGCAATTTCGTTTCCGGAACCTTGACCCTCATTGCCGGAGACCATGTTCTGCTTTACCGGCTTTTTAATATTCTTCTTCATATTGTTAACACCTTTATTTTCTTTCAATTTGCAAAAATTATTTTTAGAAAAATTAACAAACCTTTCCTTGCCTATTCGGCGGCAATACTCTTTTTAGTCTTTCCGGGGAATGATTATGCCATACTGTGGCACACTGCATTATTTGACCGACTTCTGTTTGGTCTTTACTTTTTAGGCATACTAAGTTTCTTGAAAAATTTTCAGGTTACTGTTCCATCCATATTTTTTTTCATTTTGGCAATGCTCTCTAAAGAAGCGGCTTTCAGTTTTCCGTTGGTAATTTTTGCTGTTGACTATTTCCTTAATGAAAAAGAGCATTCATTAAAGTCTGCTGCAAAAAAATCGGGCGTTTATATTCTCTTATTAATCGCATTTCTTGCGCTCCGCATTATCCTTTTTAACAACAATGTTTTTACCGCGCACGATGCTCATAGCAGTGCTACCCTCTTTACGATTATTAAAAACTATTTTTTCTTTGGAGGATTTCTCCTCTTCCCTTTTTCTCCAAGAACAATTCAGCAGTTACTCATGGAGCATCAAATAATCGCGGTTATTGGTGGAGGACTGGGACTCCTTGCCTTCTCATTTCTCCTTTATAAAAAAAGAACCGACACACTTTTTTTGTTCCTTTTATCTTTTATAATTCTTGCAATTTTACCTGCCAGCAGATTGTTTATGCGCTGGTATTTATACCTACCTTCGGCGGGTTTTGTATTGCTGGTTTGTTATTTAATCTTCACTTTATTCAACACAAAGAAAACTGCCGTTCTCGCTTCACTTCTGCTGATTTTTTCAATTTATACTTTTTTTCTTGTACAAAAAGAAATGGAGTGGTTGAGCATTTCAAAAAAATCAATTGCAGCGATTGAAGAACTAGGAAAAGAATATTCTGCGGACGGATATACTTCAATCACTTTTCTAACAATTCCGGCAAAAGTCGGAGATGTGCCGATCTATCAACTCCAGTTTGAACAACTTGCACAATACTATTTAAAACGACAAGTTCAAATTCACGTGTTGAGTAAATCTTATCTTTCCGGCTGGAATGAAAAAGTTGGAATGATTACTACCAAAAGCGGGATGATTATTCTTCAGCATAACAAGGATAATTATTTTCTACTTTTTGATAACAAAAAAAATCTTAACTTTGATTTGAAAACCGGAAAGCAATTGTTTTTTCCGCTTAATCAAAGGAAAGGAACACTTTGCGTTTTCTTTTCCAACGGGAAATTTCATAAAATTAGTGGTCAGCTATGAATTACAAAAAAATTATCTCATTCTTTTTTCTTCTTTGTTTCTCGGTTAACGCTCAATTTATTACCGGGTGGCAGAATTATTCAAGTATGAACAAAATTTCTTCCGCAGTTGTAACTGCAGAAGGAATTTGGGCAGGAACGGAAGGCGGCGCCTTTTTTTATGCTTTTAAAGATTCCTCATATAAAACCTTTACAAAAACCGAAGGGATCAACGGTTCACCGATAACTGCCACAGCAAAAGATTCTTCAGGCAATATTTGGTTCGGTTCGCAAAACGGAAAAATCGATGTATATAATCCGACAACTAAAACATTTAAAAATATTTTTGATGTTTATAACTCTGATCGGACAGAAAAAAAGATCAACGCAATTGCTATCTATGGCGATACCGCTTTTATTTCAACTTCATTTGGACTTTCGTTGATCAACACAACATCGCTTAGCTTTTATGATACTTTTTTTAAACTCGGAAATTTCGCATCAAACATTGGAGTGAATTACAGTTTCAAACAAAACAATATCATTTATGCCGCAACTTCCTCCGGAGTAGCAATACAAAAAACCGGAACAACAAATTTGGTCGCACCGGAATCATGGAACACGTTTACAACTGCAGATGGATTGAGTTCAAACATAATTTATAAGATTGACGCTTATCACGATACTATTTTCATTTCTTCACCAAAAGGCTTTTCAATCTTTACTACAAATGGTTGTGAGAGCATCTTCCCCTCTTATGCAAACAGTTCTATTACTGATTTTGTTGTTTCGAATGATTCACTGTATTTTTTAAGTAGTGGGAATATTTATTCTTATGCCAATAACACAATCTCAACCTTAATTGCAGAATCCGATACTAATGCGGTACAAATTGTAAAAGTCAATAATACTGGAATAATGTTAGCTTCAAATTTCGGTATCGTTTTGAATTTTAGAAACGGATTGGTTAAGAATCTTTCCCCAAATGGTCCTACAGGAAATATTTTCTTTAATATGGCTGTTGACGCCCAGAGTAATCTTTGGGTTGCTACAGGCGAAGATGCCGGTGGTATAGGATTCTATAAGTATGACGGCACTTTATGGAAAACTTATAATGTCAATTCAGCGCCGTTGCTTTCAAACGCTTTCCATACGGTTGCAATAGGTTCTGACAACTGCGTCTACTTTGCAAATTGGGGAAGCGGATTTGTACGAGTAAAGAATGATTCAACATTCCAATCTTTCTCAATTAACAATACTCCATTAATCGGCATGCCAGATTATCCAAATTTTTTAGTTATTGCTGATATGAAGACCGATTCAAAAAATAATTTGTGGGTATTAAATCATGATCCGGCAGACAAAAAGGCTCTAAGCGTTTTAACTACTGACAGCACATGGTATCTTTTTTCTAACCTTCCAGGTCCCAATGTTAATCAATACAGAAAACTTGCAATTGATCAATATGATACAAAATGGTTTACTTCTTCCGATCCAAATAAATTAGGTCTGTATTACTTTAACGAAAATTCTACCCTGGCGAATTTATCCGATGATCGATCCGGTTATGTCTCAGGGTTAAACAGCAATAGTGTTTCATGCTTAGCTTTTGATAAACGTGGAGAGTTGTGGGTTGGAACAAATGCCGGCGTGAATATTATTTCTAATCCTAATGCAATATTAACCTCATCGGCATCGGCGTTAAAAGCCACTTCCGTTTTCACTTTGCGGCAGCAGGCAATAAATTGTTTGGCAGTGGATGCTATTAACAGGAAATGGGTTGGAACAAATCAAGGATTAATTGTTGCGGCAACCGACGGCTCTTCGTTGCTTGCGACATTCGACAGCAAAAATAGTCCGCTCCTTTCTGATCAGATAAAGTCTCTTGCAATCGACGAAAAAAACGGAATTGTTTATGCAGCAGTAGAAGGAGGATTGACAGCATTTTATACAACCGCGTTGGCGCCAAGTTCAACTTTTTCTTCGATTGAAACTTCTCCAAGTCCATTTTTAATTGGTAACAATGCTTCATTACTTACCATTGACGGGTTGGTAAAGGACAGCGATATAAAAGTTCTTTCGATTTCCGGTAATCTGGTACGCGAGTTTAGTTCTCCCGGAGGAAAAATCGCTTTCTGGGACGGTAGAAACGATGAAGGAAAATTTGTAAACACAGGCATTTATCTTATCGTAGCTTATGATAAAGAAGGGAATTCTGTAGCAACGGGAAAAGTTGCAATTATCAGACAATAATATTCTATGATCGATCTTCAAAATATTTCGCTTCAGTTTGGCGGGAATTATCTTTTTAAAAATATTTCTTATAAGATAAATGCCGGAGATAAAATTTCACTTGTCGGTGCAAATGGAACCGGAAAATCTTCTCTCTTAAAAATTATTTACGGGATCCTCCAACCGGAAAACGGAGTAGTTGCAAAACAAAAAAGAATTTCACTCGGCTATCTCCCGCAGGATAATATTCTCCACAAGGGAAAAACGTTAGTTGAGGAAGCGGCTTCAGCCCTTACCGATATTAAATTTCTTCAGGCAAAAGAGCATGAACTAACTTCACTCCTTTCCAACTCTGCGTTAAGCGACGAAGAACAGAACGACCTTGTAAATCAACTGGGAGAAGTGCATCATAAGCTGGAAGAGTTGGACAGCTACTCAGCAAATGCAAGAACGGAAAAAATTTTAACGGGACTCGGATTCGAAGAATCTGATTTTTCGCGAATGACGGATGAACTTTCCGGCGGCTGGCAAATGCGGATCGCTCTTGCAAAAATTCTTATCTCGCAGAATGATGTTCTACTTATGGATGAACCAACAAATCATCTCGATCTGGATTCACTCGAATGGCTTATTAGTTTTTTGAAAGGATATAAAGGCGCGTTGCTTCTTGTTTCGCATGATAAACATTTTGTAAACGAAGTTACAAACAAAACGCTTGAAATATTTTTGGGGAAAATTACTCCTTACAACGGAAAATATGACGCTTATTTGAAATTCGCACAGGAACGGAATGGAATGTTGGAACAGCAGTATTTGCTGCAACAAAAAAAAATAAAGGAGACGGAAAATTTTATTGAGCGCTTCCGTTACAAAGCTACAAAAGCGAAACAAGTTCAAAGCAGGATAAAACAACTTGAAAAAGTTGAGTTGATCGAACTCCCGGAAAGCAAAGACGATATCTCGATCCGTTTCCCGGAACCACCACAAAGCGGAAGAATTAATATAGAGCTAAAACAATTGCGTAAATCCTACGGGGAAAAAACGATTTTTAATAACTTAGATTTCACAATTGAGCGGGGGGAAAAAATTGCTCTCGTTGGTCCAAATGGGGCGGGAAAAACAACACTGGCAAAAATTATTGCAGACAAAATT
>Ga0172379_10003879_pt1 | contig 23084 bp, 20 predicted proteins | sample GrowelOW334metaG_FD_119756 | JGI IMG/M metagenome (GOLD analysis project Ga0172379, IMG submission 119756) | Groundwater microbial communities from an aquifer near a municipal landfill in Southern Ontario, Canada - Groundwater well OW334 metaG | ecosystem: Environmental > Aquatic > Deep... | reverse complement strand
GTTTTTGCCGCCAGCATTGGATATATACTAATTAGTTAGAAGTATAGAAATTTATTTTAGTCCCACCTTTTTATATACTTCGTCAATTTTCTTACTGGCAAGTTTCTTAGCTTTTTTGGCGCCATCAGAAAGAACTTTTTTAACTTGAGTATCAGAAATTTTATTGTATTTACTTTGAAAACTGGAAAGGAATTTTATTAAAGTGTCGGCAACATCCTTTTTAAACACTCCGTAATTTTTTCCTTTATACTTAGCTTCTATTTTTTTAACATCAGAGCCGGTCACAAGAGAAAGAATGGTTATTAGATTGGATATTCCGGGTTTATTTTTGAAATCATATTTTATCTCACTTCCAGAATCAGTAACGGCTCTTTTAATTTTATCCTCTATAGTTTTTGGCGAGTCAGTAAGGGCTATGTAGTTGTATTGGGAAGAGGCGCTTTTAGACATTTTTTTATCCGGGTTATCAAGTCCCATAATACGGGCTCCTGATTTTTGAATTAACGCTTCTGGTTCCGTTAAGTTTTTCCCGTATGTATTATTAAAATCTCTAGATAATTCTCTTGCCAGTTCCACGTGTTGGATTTGGTCTTCTCCAACAGGAACGGCATTGGTGTCATAAAGAAGTATGTCAGAGGCCATCAAAACAGGATAATTCAAAAGACCAGCGTTAGCGATTTTGCCTTGAGCCACCTTGTCTTTATATTGAGTCATCAGCTCTAACTCGGAAACCTTAGTTATGGTGTTTAAAATCCAGTAAAGTTCCAAATGCTCGGGAATGTCGGATTGTGAAAAAATTATTGATTTTTTAGGGTCAATTCCCAGAGCCAAAAGTGTTTTTGCCGAGTTTAAGATGTTTTTTCTTAATTCTTGCGGATTCTGGTAAACCGTAATGGCGTGTAAATCAACTATGCAAAAAATTGAGCTATATTTTTTTTGAAGCTCTACCCATTGTTTTAGGGCTCCCAGATAATTGCCTATATGAATGACCCCCGATGGCTGAATGCCTGAAAATAAAATCTTCTTTTCCATGTCGTAATTATACCTCAATTATTACCGGAATAACCATTGGCCTTCTTTTGGTTTTATTGTAAACAAATTGGCCAACTTGGTCTCGTATCATATTTTTAAGATAATCCGATTCAACCGATTGAAAACGGGGGATTCTTCCTATGAGATTTTTTATCTTTTTTCTGACTTCTTCAACTACTTCTTTGTTTTCTTTAAGATAAATAAATCCTCTGGAGATAATGTCGGGATTTTTCAAAAGCTTTCCCATTCTTCTATCAAGAGTGATGATTAAAACCATCATTCCTTCCTGGGCTAATACTAATCTGTCTCTAACCACAATCTCTTCTACATCCCCAACCCCAAGTCCATCAACCATAACGTAGTAGGCCGGAACCGAATCTTTGGAAATTTCCACCTTGTCTTTGGTTATATTTACTACCTGTCCGTTATCAACCAAGAAACAATTTTCTTTGGCAACTCCAACTTCTTGAGCTAAGCGAGTATTAGCAGCTCTCATAAAGTACCATCCATGGATCGGAATAAAGAATCTTGGCTTTATTATTCTTGTGACCATTTTTAAGTCCTCCGCAGGTCCATGTCCACTGGAGTGAACATCAATGTGTTCTGTTTGTATAACCCTGGCTCCTTGGCGAGTTAAGTTATCTTTTAGTATCTGAATAGGTCTTTCGTTTCCCGGTATAACAGAAGACGAAAATATCAGTGTATCTCCTTTTTTAATCTGAACTTGTTTGTGTTCGCCGTTGGCGATCCTGGTTAAGCTGGCTCTGGGCTCTCCTTGAGCTCCTGTACTAAGAACCATTATTTTTTCGTCTTTATACTTATGAAGCTCTTCTATTGGTAAAATCAATTCTTTCTTTGTTTTTATGTGTCCCAAGTTTCTGGCTATTTGAACGTTGTTTTTTAAAGAAAGTCCGCTTAAAAAAACTTTTCTATTATGTTTTTCGGCTAATCTAATAATAGTGTCTACTCTGGTCAAAAGAGAAGCAAAGAGGCCTATTATGAGTCTTCCTTTGGCGTTGGCTATGAGATCATTCAAATTCCTTTCAACTAGTTCTTCAGGAACAGATCTTCCGGCTCTATCGGCGCCAGTGCTTTCTAAAAATAGAGTATGAATTCCTCTTTTGCCGATATTTTCATAAACTTCCAGATCCAGCGGTTTACCATCCAAAGTGTAGTCAACTTTAAGATCTGATGTATAAGCCATATTACCTATTGGGGTTTTTAAAACTACCGAGACCGAATCGGGTATAGTATGAAGCGTCTCAAAAAACTCGGCTTCAAAATATTTTCCTATTTTTATTTTATCTCCCCCCTTAATGACCTCAAAGTAAGGTTTTGGAGAATTGGGAAAATCGGCTTGCCTTTTTAATATAATTTCTTTAGCAAGGGCTGGAGCATAAATAGTCATGTGGTTTCCCAATTTATCTATTAAATAGGGAATAGCTCCAATGTGATCGTAGTGGCCGTGAGTAATAATAATGGCCTTAATGTTTTTCTTTTTAGGAATTAAAGAATTAACGTTGGGGATAATAAAATCAATTCCGGGTGTGTCGTCTTCTGGGAATTGAAGTCCCATATCAAAGATAACTATTTCGTCGTCGTACTCAAAAACAGACATATTTCTGCCTATTTCTTCTAGACCTCCCAAAGGGATAAATCTTAATCCGTCCTCTTTGGTGGCATCTTTTAGACTTTTGTGATGAGTTGTCTGTCTCGGGTTTCTTTTTGTAACCATATTTTTTTATTAATTATTTTGTGCCCAGGGGGAGAGTTGAACTCCCAAGACCTTACGGTCATAGCGACCTGAACGCTACGTGTCTGCCAGTTCCACCACCTGGGCGTTTAGATTTCTAAGAAATGAAACTTTTTTGGGCTTTTGACAAATTCTTTATAGAGGGAAGAGGTTTTGGAGGGGGTGAATCTTTTTGGAATTCTACTTTCTGGTTTTGGAAAACTTTTATAATTAGGGTTTCTTTCGAAAACAATTTTATTTCCTTTAAGAACCGGATACCAAGATGGCCCATGATGTTTTTTAAAAGAAGAGTAGTCAGAAATGTTTGGTTGATTGGAAAATATGTTGGCTATTAGAAGGGAATTTTTATCAGAAGCATTGGCTGTGATATGGCCAAATCCTTTTGGGATAAAAACTCTTTGCCTTTCTTTTCTTGGAATAATAAATGTTTTCTTGGTTTTTATGTTTTGGAGAATAAAAAGTGCGTTTCCTGAAATTACCTGATATTCTTCCCTAAATTTCTTTTTTATAGTTGATTTGTGAAAATGTCCTATGGTTCTTATGGTTTCTCTTCCAATTTTTCCAGGAAAAATCAGCGTTAAATCATATCTTAACCCCTCTTTTTCAAAAAGGGGCTGATCTTTTCTAGTACAAGCGTTACGGTAAATATAATATAGTTTTTTATCTTTTGCAAGCCCCTGATTTTGGAAGAACTCTTTATATTGGAAATAACCTTTAGATTCAAAAGAATAATTAGAAGTGTTTTTACTGAAAACCAAGCCGTTTTTTGTAAGTTTTATGGGAAGTCCGGAAGTTTTTAAAATGTTTTTATTCACTTGAAAATTCTTTTTGTTTTCACATACCAATCGGTTATTTGAGAAAATCTGTCCTCGGGAAGAGATATGGTTTTTATGATTATTCCCGGACGACTGGTCTTGTGGATGTAGAGATATTGAGGAGAAACCAAGAATATAGCCGACAGTTCTCCCGAAATTATTTTTTGTATTTCTTCAAGCTTCTCTATTCTCTTTGAGTCATATTCTGCGATTTTTCTTAATGATTCTAAAAGTGAGTCAACGGTACTGTTTTCGTAAAGCGAAAGATTAAGCCCCGGATAAAATTTTTGACTGGAGTGCCAGAAAGAAAATAAATCTGGTGTTGCCGAGGATATGTTTCCAAAGAGCAATATCTCATAATTTCTTGTTTTTATAACATCCTCATTGATTGTTTGGGGGTCAATCTCTTTGATCTTTGTTTGTATTCCAACCGCTTGCCAATCGTCTTTTATTTTTTGGGCAACTGATTTTAAGAGATCGTTTGATGGAATGGTAATAGTTAAACTATCCTCATTATATTTCCATTTAATTTCCTCAAGTATTTTTTTTGATAATTCCTGATCAAAAGAAGTGTAATTTTCAATGTTTTGAGAATATCCATTAACTGTAGAAGGAAGCGGTCCTTTTTGAGCGGTTGCGTAGTTATCAAAAGAGTCGGTTATTATTGAGGATATATTAATAGCTGACGCCAAGGCCGTTCTCAAATTTTTGGAAGCCAGATTTTTATTGGCATTGGGATTTATAAACAGGGCGTAATATTTATTTGTTGGTATTTTTTCTATGGAAGAATTAATAGTTATTCTGTCAGTGGCTATCCCTTCTGTTTTTAAAAACCCATCAATTGTCCCTAGGTTGTATTCTTTGATTAAGGAATCCTCGTTTTCAAAGAACTTTATTACAAAATTATCTATATTGGGCAATCGTCCTATGGACCTATAAGCATCGTTTCTTTCCAGTTCGTACTCTGTTATAAAACCGTCCTTTTTCTTGTCTAAACTCTTGTAAGCAAATGGCCCGCTGACAAATGGCTCTAAATTATATATAGAAAGCTTAATATTGGAAGCTGAAAGGTCGGCAAATATCTTTTTAGGTATGGGTCTTAATTCCTTTAACAAGCTGTCAAAAAGGGCGTAAGATCCGGGAAGAGAAAATTCAACCTCTCTCTCGCTGATTCTGGAAACTTTTATATTTTGCCAATCAGAAAATAAAGGAGAAAGGGTGTCTGGGTTTTGTATGGTCTGAACCGTAAATATAATATCGTCACTGGTGATTGGCGTTTCATCCTGCCAACGGGCATTTTCTTTTATTCTTATGGTCCAGGTTTTAAAACTTTTATCATTTTTTATATTTTCTGATATGTCTTTGACGCTGGCAAAAGTTAGGGCTACAAGGTCTCTGTCGGGTGTGTTGGGTTTAGCTAAAACCGGATTAATAAAAGAAGGTTGCCCTACTACTCCTTCAATATAAGTTCCTCCTTCTCCGGCGGTGCTTAAGGTTGTTGTGGCGATGATTTGAGAAAGAAGCAAAACAAAACAAACAACAAGAACAACAAAAGATCCGATAAAAACCAAGCGCTCTTTTGTGGAGAAACTTTTAACAACGTTAATAAGGGGTCTTATCATTATTTGGAAAAAACTCTAACCTTAGTTAATTACAAGAAGAGCAACAGAAGAAACAACAAAAAGAAATAAAAATATAACTGTTATAATGAAGGTAGATTTCTCTAAACCTCTTCTTTGGCTGGAAAACCCTCCGGTGCCAGAGCCCCCGATAGATTCTGACATTCCCTCACCTTTTTCTTGGAATAAAACCAAGATTATTAGTATGGCGGAAATAACTAATTGGGCGATAGCAATGACTTCTTTCATAATTTTAAAATGTTTAGTTATAAGCTCTTTTAGCTGAAAAGTGAAATACTAAGTTAATAACACTGATAATCAAAGTAGCATAGATTAGAGGATAAAGTCCAGATATGGTTATTTGCACTAGGAAGTAATCAAGCAGGTACAAAATGATGGCGTTTATGATTATTATTCCCAGTCCTAAGGTGATAATGATTATTGGTCCTAAAAACAATTTGAGAAGCGGTTTTAAAAAAAGATTTAAAGCAGTTAATGCTACGGCTACCATGAGATAGGATTTAATGTCTTGAGTTATGGAAAAACCCGCGACAAAATAGACGGCTATCCAAAGAGCAATTAGGTTGCATATTAAAAGGAATATAATTTTGCCAATAAGCTTCATATCTTAATTATACCAATTAATTAACTTTATTAAAGTCCTATTACTTTATGTTATGTGCCTTGTGTTTTGTGATTTAGCGTTATCCACAAATCAAATTGGCTTTATAGATAATTTAGTTTATAATACTTAGGTAATCTTTAAAAAAGAATAAAAGGTCGAGATTTTTGGTTGTAAATTCTAAAATATTATGGCTTATCAAGATTGGTCCTCATTTTTTCTCAACCCTCTTCAAGACGCCTGGGCGACCGTTATAAGGTTTTTGCCTTCATTAATAGGAGCTTTGATTGTCCTTTTTGTGGGGTTATTGGTGGCTGCTTTACTTAGAGCTGTTTTTGAAAAAATTGTTGGAGCTTTGAGAATTGACAGTTTATTAAGAAAACTTGGGGTAGAGCCCTTCATTGAAAGATCCGGATATCACCTAAGCAGTGGTAAGTTTGTCGGAGGATTGGTTTATTGGTTTTTTGTAGTTGTGGTAGTTTTGGCCGTTTCTGACATATTGAATCTCTGGGGTCTTTCATCTTTCCTTAACAGCGTTTTGATTTACTTCCCCAATATTATTGTGGCTGTTCTTGTAATGATAGTCGCTTTAATTGTTGCTAATTTCTTAAGGAATTTAGTTCGGGGATCTATAATGGGAGCTAAACTTCACGCTTCCAAATTTTTGGGAACGTTGGCCTGGTGGTCAGTAGCCATCTTTGGATTTTTGGCAGCTTTGCTCCAATTGGGAGTAGCCGCTCAATTAATTGAGATGATTATTACCGGAGTGGTAGCTATGCTGGCTTTGGCTGGAGGTATTGCCTTTGGTCTTGGCGGCAAAGAATACGCTTCTCACCTTATCGGAAAATTCCGAGATCACACAGAAATGTAATTGTGATTTGATTTGAAAACTCCCCCGGCTCTTTTTGGGGGAGTTTTTGTTTTTAGTTGACATTTTAGAATGTGTTCTGATATAATCTTTACAGTGAAATCCGCCGAACAAGCGGATATTCTTTTAAAGAGCTTTGTAAAAATTAAATAAAACACGGCATGTTAGATGTAAAAATATTGGTAAAAGCGGCTGAGCAATTGGCCAGCGAAAAGGACTTAGACGTTTCTTTGGTTTTAGAAGCCATAGAGGCGGCTTTGGCGTCGGCTTATAAAAAGGAATACAACAAAAAGGGAGAAATAATAAAATGTGTTGTTGATAAAAAAAAGGGAGACGTAGATTTTTTTCAAGTTAAAACGGTCGTTGATAATGACTCTGTTAGATTTGATGGAGAATCAGAAGAAACAATTCAACCACAAGAAGGTGAGGAGATGATCCCTCTTTATAATCCAGAAAGGCACTTAATGATAGATGAAGCCAAAAAAGTAAAGTCAGATGTTCAAGTTGGAGATGAAATACTTTTTGATTTAGAAGCGCCATCTTCCGAATTTGGCAGAATTGCCGCTCAAACGGCCAAGCAGGTGGTTTTGCAAAAACTTAGAGAGATAGAAAAAGACAGTGTTAAAAAAGAATTTGAAGGAAAGGTTGGCAACTTAGTAAATGGTTTAGTCCAGAGGGTTGAAAGAGGGAATGTCTTTATTGATATGGGTAAGGCCTCTGGGGTGATGTTTTTTTCTGAAAGCATTCCCGGGGAACACTATCGCTTGGGAGAGAAATTAAAATTTTATCTTTTGTCGGTCCAAGAAAATACTAGGGGGCCAGGTTTGATTTTGTCTCGTTCGCATCCTAAATTTGTTTCTAAACTTTTTGAAATTGAAGTTCCGGAAATTGCCGATGGTATTGTTCAGATAAAAGGAATAGTTAGAGAAGCCGGAAGCAGAACTAAAATTGCCGTGACTTCAACTGCCGATGGAGTTGATCCTGTGGGAGCTTGTGTTGGCCAAAGAGGAGCCAGAGTAATGGCGGTTAACAATGAGCTTGGAAATGAAAAATTGGATATTATTGAATGGTCGGAAAATGCCGAAAAATTTATTGCTTCTGCTATTTCTCCTGCCGATGTTAGTTCGGTTGAATTGATCTCACAAAGAGAGGCGTTAGTTTTGGTTCCCGACGACCAATTAAGTTTGGCTATCGGAAGAGGAGGACAAAACGTGCGACTGGCGGCCAAATTAACTGGTTGGAAGATAGATGTCAGGTCACAGTCAAAGCCAGAGGAAGTTTTAGAGGGCGGGACTGCCGATATTGAAGAAGAAAAAAACGAAGAAAGTGATAAGAAAGAAGAGGAAGAATAAAAAATAAATTTATAAAAATAATATGAATAGCATATATTTAATAATATTTGTTCCTGTGGCGTTGGCGGTTATTTACAGTTTGTATTTGATTTTGTGGTTGAAAAAAAAGACAGTGAATGACGCTAAGATGGAAGAAATATCCAAAGCCATACAGGAAGGTTCCTCAGCTTATTTAAATCGTCAGTATAAAACCGTTGCCGTTGTGGCTTTGATTTTAGTTATTCTTATTTTTATTTTTTTAGGATGGAAAACGGCTTTGGGGTTTTTGGTGGGAGGACTGGTATCGGCTCTGACTGGATATATTGGAATGGGAGTGGCGGTCAGATCCAATGCTAAAACTGCCAGCGCCGCCAAAGAAGGAATGGGATCTGCTTTGTCTTTGGCTTTTAAAGCCGGCTCTGTTACCGGTTTTTTGGTGGCAGCTTTTGGACTCTTAATTGTTGGACTTTTTTATTTTTTAACAAAAGATTTAGGAGCTCTTATCGGGCTATCGTTTGGAGCCAGTTTAATATCTGTTTTTGCCCGACTAGGAGGAGGAATTTACACTAAAGCGGCTGATGTGGGAACTGATTTAGTCGGGAAAGTTGAAGCCGGAATTCCGGAAGATGACCCAAGAAATCCTGGAGTTATTGCTGATAATGTTGGTGATAATGTAGGAGATTGTGCTGGAATGGCAGCTGACCTTTTTGAAACTTACGCGGTTACTTTGAGCGCTGGAATTATTTTGGGACTGACTGTGGTTGGAACCGGAGCTTCGGCTGTTTTCCCGTTGGCGCTTGGAGGAGTTTCTATTGTGGCTTCTATATTAGGGTCTTTCTTTGTTAAATTGGGTAAAAGCGAAAATATTATGGGAGCTTTATATAAGGGACTTATTTCTTCTCTTGTTTTTGCCGCCGTTGGATTTTATTTTGTCTCAAGATACTTTTTTGAAGGCGGATATCTAAAAATATTTTTAGCTTCTTTAATTGGTCTTGCGGTAACCGGGCTTATTGTGGTCATCACCGATTACTACACAGCCAAAAAATACAGACCAGTTAAATCAATTGCTGAGGCCTCTAACTCGGGACACGGAACAAATATTATTATGGGAATTTCTGTTGGGTTTGAAGCGTCTCTGCTTCCTATATTAGTTATCTGTTTAGCTATTGTCGGATCTTATGCTTTGGCGGGAATTTATGGTGTAGCCATAGCTTCTGTCGCCATGCTTTCTGTAACAGGAATTATTGTTTCAATAGACTCATTTGGTCCAATCACTGATAATGCCGGAGGAATTGCCGAGATGACCAAGCAACCTGAAGATGTCAGAAAAATAACCGATGCCCTGGATGCTGTTGGAAATACTACAAAAGCTGTAACCAAAGGATATGCCATAGGTTCGGCAGGACTTGCGGCTTTGGTTTTGTTTTCTAGTTATGTAAACGAAATAGGCGGAATGACATTTGATTTAAGTGATCATACCGTTCTTGTCGGACTTTTATTGGGAGCCGCCATCCCTTATCTTTTTGGAGCGCTAACATTAAAGTCGGTTGGTAAAGCTGCTGGAGCGGTGGTTGCAGAAATAAGAAGACAGTTTAAAGAAATCCCGGGGATTTTAGAAGGAACGGCAAAACCCGATTATAAGCAGGCAGTTGATATTGTTACAAAGGCGGCCATAAAAGAAATGGTTATTCCGGCTCTTATTCCTATTGCCGCAGTTTTGATTGTTGGATTTGTTTTTGGGGCCAGAGCCCTTGGAGGACTTTTAATGGGAACTATAATCTCTGGACTTTTTATGGCTCTTTCTATGACATCGGGGGGTGCCGCTTGGGACAATGCTAAAAAATATATTGAGTCGGGGAATTACGGAGGCAAAGGATCAGACGCTCATAAGGCGGCTGTTACAGGAGATACAGTCGGAGATCCTTATAAAGACACAACCGGACCGGCTATAAATCCCCTAATTAAAGTTATAAACATTATTGCTTTGTTAATTGTTGGGTTCTTGAGATGATTTTTTTAAAAGTGCTATAATTGAAATATGAAAACTAAAATTATTAAAAACGAGTTTGAAGAAGAATCTATGAATTTAGTTCCAATGGTGGTAGACAAAACTCCTTTTGGAGAAAGGGCTTATGATATTTATTCTCGTCTCTTAAAAGAAAGAATAATCTTTATTGGTGGACCGATTAGCGACGCAGTGGCTAATTCCGTTATTGCTCAATTGCTTTTATTGGATCACGAAGACCCCAAGAAAGATATTATTATGTATATTAACAGCCCCGGAGGAGTGGTGACGGCGGGACTTGCAATTTATGACACCATGCAACACGTTAAGCCGGACGTTTCCACTATCTGTGTAGGAATGGCCGCATCTATGGGAGCTGTCTTGGTTTTAGCTGGTAAAAAGGGAAAAAGATTTGCTCTGCCTAATTCGGAGATTTTACTCCATCAGGTAATGGGAGGAGCCGAAGGACAGGCCAGCGAAATAGAAATAACCGCCAAGCAAATACTTAAAATAAAAGAAAAATTAAACCAAATAATCGCCAAGCACACAGGGCAAGCGGTTTCTAAGGTTGAGAAAGATACCGACAGGGATTTTTACTTGAGTACCAATGAAGCTAAGGAGTACGGAATAATTGACGAGATTATAAAATCAAAAGGAACAAAATAATTTTATGTATGGTAAGGGCAAATTGGATGGAGTGTTTGAAAAACCCAAAAGACAGCCAAGAGAAATGGAAGAACCAACTCTCCCGTCTATTAGAGAGGAAATGGAAGATATAGAAAAGAATTATATTGAATTGGCTTATGATATTGAGGGCTATTTGAAATTTTTAAAAGCCAAGGCGCCCGAGTTTACCAACTCTGAGTTTGTTCATAAAATTATTGAACCGGTGAATAAATTGGTTGATCTTAGAAAAGAGTTGGACAGACGGGCATCTGAAAACATAACCGATGGTCAGCAACTCCTGGAAATGTCTAAATCGCTAGTTGATATTTTTAGGGAAACATTTAACGATAAAAGTATTTTTGACGAGTTCTGTTCTTTCCATGCCAGAGCCGGTAAAATAAGTCCCGAAATTGTTTGGGAAGGAATGAGGACTGCCTGGAAGAAAAAAATTATTAAACTTATAGAAAAAAAGGGTCAGGAAGGGGGACTTAAAGAAGAAGACATAATAAAAGCCGAAGTTCTTATTATTAAAATCAGGATTTAATTTATGGGTGATTTATTCCATTTTCCGGATAGAATCAATAAGCCAAAACTAGTTCGTGAGCCGGAATCCCTAGATAATTCGGGTGGAAATGTTGTTAATATTGAAACCAAAAAAAATCTTACTCCAAATCAGGTGGAGGACAGGATAATAGCTGGCAAGGTTTTTGCTGAAGATGAATCAACCAAGAAAAAGAAAAAAGCTTATGAAGATATTCCAACAAAAGAATTTGATTCATTTCTGGGTTTTTGTCTGTTAGAAGGAAAAGGGAATAAAGTTTTTGCTATGTTTAAAGAGGGTGAATCTACATACGCTCTTCCTAAAGGAGAATGTTTTAAAAGAAAAGCTCATTTGAAATCTAGAAATATAGCTAGTAAAGTTATTGATAAGGCCTTAAATTCAAGATGGCCCGAAAAACAAGAAATCTTCTCTTTAATAAGAAGAAACCCATTTAATTTTATAATTATTGAAGAAACAGATAGGTTAGAAAAATGAAAATTGCCATATTTCAATCAAAAGGATGGGAACAGGAGTATTTAAAGAATGCTCTGTCCCAAAAAAACATAGAAGCCGATTTTTATCCGGAGAGTTTGAGTAAAAGTAAATTACCGGATAAAAACGATTATGACGCTATCTCGGTTTTTGTGGGTTCATTGGTTGATAAAGAGGTAATTGATTATTTTCCTAATTTGAAACTTATTACTACTCGTTCAACTGGATTTGATCACATTAATAAGGTCTATGCCAAAGAAAAAAATATCGCCTTAGAATACGTTCCTTTTTATGGAGAAAACACAGTAGCTGAATTTGCTATGGGGCTTATTCTAACTTTATCTAGAAAGCTTTATTTGGGAATAGATAGGATTAAAGAGACGGGAGAATTTTCATTTGACGGCTTGGAAGGATTTGATTTAAAGGGAAAAACATTGGGCGTGGTGGGAGCCGGAAGAATTGGGCAGCATGTTATTAAAATGGCAAAAGGCTTTGACATGAATATTATTGCCTACGACAGAACCTTAAAGCCGGAACTTGCCAAGGAGCTTGGATTTGAATACAAAACATTTGACGAGGTTTTGGGGCAATCGGATATTATTACCCTTCATTTGTTTTATGCTCCGGAAACTCACCATATAATAAACAAAGAAAATATTTCCAAAATAAAAAAAGGAGCTTATTTGATAAACACGGCGCGTGGTCCGATTGTTGACACCGAGGCGTTGGTTTTGGCTCTGGAAAAAGGAATTTTAGCCGGAGCTGGACTGGATGTTTTGGAAGAGGAAGGGACGCTAAAAGATGAACAGGGATATTGGATGAGAGACGCCGATGACGACGCCAAAGATATAAATATGAAAACCCTTTTACAAAATCACGTTCTTTTTAAAATGCCTAATGTTGTTGTTACTCCTCACAACGCTTTTAACACTCGTGAGGCGATTATAAGAATTTTGGATACGGATATTTTAAATATAACTTCTTTTGTTGAAACGGGAAAAGTTATCAATCCTATTTCTTAATTTGCTATAAATTGATAAGCCCTCTGATTTCTCGGGGGCTTATTTTTTTGGGAACAATTTTGTTTTTGCTTTTTCCAGAAGCGCCGACAATCTCTTGTGAAACAGAGTGACTGTAATCGTGTAGATGGTTAGGGCCCTAAATCCAGTCGTGTTCATAGCTCCAAACAGCGCCTGAGGGCTCTCTATCGTTTCTTTGATCGTAAACGCCATCGGTGACAGCGTTACGGCTGTAAACAGATAGAAGAAACAAACTCTTTTGTAGAAAGAAGTTACTCCGCACTTTTTTAGGAAGTGGGAGGCGATCGGGAATATTACCCCGATCCAGACGGTTGGTAGTACTGGTAGCAGTACTAATGCTACTAGCGGTCCAAGAAGAACCACGACCAGCAAAAGAATCATCTCCATCTCTCCCTCCTTTCAAGTGGGAATTAGCAAAAGTCAGATTTTGTGTTCTAACAGGAGGATATCAGTGATAATACCAAGTTGTCAAAACTGATTTTGTGTATTGATTATTTCTTCTTTTTGTTATATAAGATAAAACAGCTGTTTGAAATACTTGATTGACGTTAACTCAAAAACAACTTTCCCTGCGGGGATGGAGGAAATATGGAAGGAATCGTGGTTCTGTTGGTGGCTTGGGTAATCGGTCTTCTTGTCATCGGATTCATATCGACGACAAGGAAGCCGGTCTACAAGATGGGAGGAGGGCGATGGAATCAAAAGCGCTCTCCCTAAAGATGCGCCAGCAACGACGGCGCCGTGATGTTCAAGCTCGGAGGAAGGCAGCGGTTCTGATTGTTTCTCTCTGTCTTTGCAAAGGCAGGGGAGAGATGTTCTTGCGAGACGCACGAGGAGTTGTCCGTCCTCGTCCCTGCAACCTTTGTGAGGGTGCGGGATACAAAGAAAGGTGGTTGATGTAAAAGGAGGCCTGATGAAGGATTTTCTGAAAGAGTTTGGATTCGGAACAGCGATATTTTTCACCGCCATCAGCTTACTGATGTTGGTGTCGCTGTTTGACGCTTTTACCGTCGTCTCTGTTCTTCTTCTCGCCCTTTTCATCTGGGGGCGGCCGATGCTCAAGAAGTTTCTGGTGACAACAGCAATTGTGCTTGTTGTCGCCTGGGAATGGGTTCGAGGTCTGTTTAGAAAGAAGGTCGTCTGGGACACGGAATAACTTCGAGAAAGGAGGTGAGCTGTGTCAGCAGGACTGGTAATTGCGGTTGTGTCAGTACTCGCGATCGTCGCGCTGGTCGCCCGAGTCATCTGGGCGCGGCGGCGTGGCCTCGGTGGCGACGTAACGTCAATCAAACCACCCTCGTAAGGAGCGAGGGCAAGCGTACACGAAGGGAGCGGTGGAAACTGCTCCCTTTCGCTTTTTACCCCCACACTAATAGAATTAGTGTGGGGGTTTATTTTTTTATTAATTCAAAAACTAATATCCCAAAAGCCACTGAAACGTTTAATGACTCCTTGCGTCCGCGCATCGGAATTTCAACAATCTTGTCGCAAAGTTTTAATATATTTTTTGGTATTCCTTTTATTTCATTTCCAACCACAATAGCTATTTTGTTTTCATTAAATCCCAGTTTATAATACGGAATCGATTTTCTATCTTGCTCTAAGGCGATTATTTTATATTTTTCTTTTTTTAATCTTTTTATCAGTGTTGTTATTGATTTGTAATACTCCCAGGGCAGATATTTTTCCGCTCCCAATGAGACCTTTGAAATTTGCTCCCGTATTTTCCCAAATCTATCGGTTGGGGTCGGAGTGATTCCGCAAATATAAATTTTTTTTATACCTGAAGCGTCTGCGGTTCTAAAAATTGAACCAACATTATGCATACTTCGGATGTTGTGAAGAATAGCTATCATAAAAATAATTATAAACCCCCACACTAATTAAGTTAAGCGAATTTATTTTAATTAGTGTGGGGGTAAACTATTGATTATCGTTTTTATATGATGTATAAATTAATTTGCTTTTTAGGAAAGGAGAAGAGTCGTGACGGCAAAAGAAATGTTTGAATTGGTTTGGCCAGCCGTTGTTTGTGTGGCCACACTTCTTTTTATTAACTGGGCTTTGACCAAAAAATGCCCCACATGCGGGCACGTCCAGGATGTTTTGGTGAGTTTAGAAAACGTCGGGCTCTGGATGGTCATTCGTCAGTGTCCGATATGTCATGGTAGGAAGTGGATCTTCCGGTGGGCAAAACCATCGGGGAAGGGGGTGTGAGAGAGTGAGTAGCAATGCCGGTGTAATGAGTGGGACGTGTGTTCGACTCAAGGGCGATATGCAGATGCTTTTGAGTCGGAATGGTCCCGTGACTCTGGTTCGCTCCGGAACCAAAGGGTTTTGGAGCGGGAATGATGTTGTTGGCAGTCAGCCAGACGAGGGGCTTTGTTCACTTTGCCCCTTTGTAGTAGTAACTCCTTCCAGGGCCTACGAGGTTTTTGTTCCTGTAAACTTAATGACCCCCGCAGTCATTTCAATCGTTGCCGGTGACGATGCCAGAGTGATTCTAAAAGCGGCCTGGGAAATTTTCTTGGGTAAGTAGCACACGTAACATAACGCGCAATGCGCGATACTGAACTTTGTCGGGGTGGCTTGTCCACCCCGAACTCGTTTTGTTTATTGACATTATCTCTTTTATATACTATAAATACATCAGGAAAAGGAGGAGTAGTAATGACAAACAGCCCTGCTGTTTTTTTGTTTAAAAAATGGAGAAAGTCACTCACAACCGAGGACGTCGAACACATCCGGAAGATGAAGAGAGAGTTTGTTTCGGTGGGACGAGGCGACTTCGCCGTCCTAAGGGACGGCTCGGTTCATCAGGTCGGTGTTATGCCCGGAAACTCGGGCAAACATCGGTTTGTGATGATGTCAAACTCGGGACTTTTCTGTTGTCACCTAACTCCGGAGCTACTGGAAGAAGTAGACGACCACTTCTTCTGGTCTGCGATAGAGTTTATTCATCGCAGTGACCTGAGGCGGTGGTCAGAGGTGTCTCAGAATTTTTACGGAACTTTCCTACACAGTCGACCGGAGAAACTCTAACTTGGTAGTACACCCGTCAGATTGCACTTAACAAGGGCCGATTCCAATCGGTCCTTGTCGCGTTTTATAGTTACTAATACTTGACTTTGACCTCGTTTTGTTTTATGAGTTATTAAGAGAGGAGAATAGAGAATGGAGAAATCAGGAATACCAATCAAGTTAACTTCTCCGGCGAAAGCATTTGTCGGTCCTGCGCCTGCACTGGAGAAATACGAGCTCGTAGCTGGTACCAAGGGACTTCTGACCTACGAGATCGTTAGGTTGATGGATCTCGAAGGAAGGATCCGCCTCTACTTCATCTTCATCGTGGTTTCCGTTGGTGGACGGGTGTTTGAGGTCTTTATTTGTGAAGAGAAGATTGAGGGGCTCAACTTTGTCTTCCTTCACGGAGAAGAAGCGGAAGATGTCATCACCTCCACAACGAACTTCCTACAACAACCCAACGACCACGACTGCAACTGAGTGAAAGGAGAGGGACCATGTTATCAAGAATGACGAAACTGGAGAATTGGGTGATAAGCATCGTCCTACTGACCCTGATCTGTTTGGCAGTGTTCTGTATCATCAGTACCAGAGTTGAACGAGCACAGTGGGAGGTCTCACTCACCGACGCCGACAAGCGGTATATCTCGGAGATGAGTGAGAAACTCGTCTCGCTGAGGAGGGGAGACTTCATCATCTTCAAGAGTGGTGCCATCGTTCAGGTAGAGATGCCTATCAGGGCTGACGGGTACATGGACGTTTACTACTCGTCATCAGTGAGAGGGGGGTCGTTATCAGAGCGCTTTCCGGACTCCAGGCTCTTGCAAATGGATGCCGTAGTTCGAGGGTCTAACTTGTCTGAGTGGGCGTTAACCGCTCAGAAGTTCTATGGCTTCAAGTCGTACGATGACAAGAGTTTTGAGAAACAGAAGGAGAAGGCGAAGATCTCGCCTCTCCCGCACTAACAGCACACGCAGCGCACTTTACCGGGGCGGAATCCAATTCCGCCCCGTGCTATTTTATGGGACAATACGCAGTATTTACTAATTATTTTATTTCCAATCGTTATGTCCTATGCAACGATCGCTACATCGGACATAATGAATAAATTTATATAAACTACCTTTCCACTCCTTCAATTTTAATGTATAAATCTCTTTGTGAGTTTATCCATACTCCTCCGGGAACATTTTGAAAATAATGATTTCCTTCGGAATATCCTTCTCTGGGGTAAACATAGGAAACTAAATATTGCGCGTTTCCACCTCCTCCCTCTTGGGACTCTATAACTAAAAAGTACAATCCGGCGTCAAGCTCTAAATTGGAAGGAGTGACTATAAAATATCCTGGCTCGTTTGTAGAACTAAATCTTAGAATTGGTTCTAAAACGGCGCTATAGATCTCGGTTCTCGATGGGGCAAAATCTCCCCCAACCGCTACAGAGGTTTGAATTGAAGCTCTGGCTTTTATAGCCGGCCCTTCCATTGCGGAATTAAGAGCAGTTTTTATCGATACTATTTTAGCTCTATTTGTCAATGTAAAACTCTGGGAGATTTTCTGATCTCCATTTGTAAATGTGGCGTCTGTCTTAAAACCAACAGAGTTATAACCTCCACTTATGGTGGGGATTGTTTGAGCTAAGACCGCTGGTATCTCTATACTTCCTGATGTAGTGGCGACATCAGAATAATTATTCCAATCATCTTTGGCTCTTAAGTAAAAATTGTAGTTACCAGATGCACTCACCGATATTTTTGGCTCTATTTGTTTTAATGACCCATCAGCAAGAGATTGATATCCTCTTTGTGTTGTTGTCCATTTGCTACTATCTAAAACATCACCTTCCTTATGAAAATTTAATTCATATGTTATTAAACTATCCAAACTGTCGGGGTCTGTGGAGTCGTCCCATTTTGGAATAAAATAATTATTTTCTCCATCTTTTATCGTCTCAACTACAAAGTTTGGTGGGATTATTGGTTTTTGACGCGACGGAAGAGTATTACTAAAATAATGTTTAGTTCTATCAATCGCGGCTAATTTAAAAACTTCTGGTCCTCCACTCCAAGCAGCAGAGTGGTCAAATTGATAAAACCCGACAGTTATATAATCACTTGTTAAAAAATTTGTGTTTCCCTTATAATTTGCCGGAAGAATTATATTTTTATCTTCAATTTGGTCGTACATTATTGCTCTACCAAACATTCCAATGCCACTTCCGCCACCCTTACAATTATCGATATTATCAGCCAATCCTAAAGTTAGGTCTGATGACGGGTCAAAAGCGCATTTTTTGTATGTTGTTGAAATTATTTTGTCTATATTTTCATCGGGCCATTTTCCCCAACTTGATCCTGGAGAGTCGCTTATTTCTGGCTGTTTAGGCGGGTCAGAATTTATATAAAAAACAAGCATTCTCCAATTTGGAGCGTCGTGGTTATTGGGAATAAAAGGGTATTGATCGTAGACAATTTCTATATCAGATTGACTAGAATCACTTGGATTTTTAAAGAAATTAAGCGCTAAAACAAAACTGGGAACACTGACTGATGCCAGAGATGTTTCCGAGGGCATCAGGTCCCTGTCCAATGATTTTATTGATAGATTATAATCTCTTCCAACTTCGTCAATTATTTTTTCTATTGAATTAGCTGTGGTAGTGGCCAACAAAGAATCTGAATCCGCGTCATTTATTTGATAAGTTATATTCGAGGAACTTCCTCTAAAATCTAAAGAAGCCAACCACGAGGCGGAAAGTAATATTTTCTGATTATTATAACTAGTTAAAAAATTCTGTGGCTGAGTTGGAGCGTTCCTGGGTTCGGGAAAATTTTGTGAACTTTGAGCCAGCGGCGTTTCTCTTAAAATAAAATCATCAAAAAATTTGTCGGTATCGCAAGTGTTTCCTAAAAACTCTCCGCTGGTTTGCGGGACAACGCAATTTGTTTCTTTAATGGTTTTTCTCTCCAAACTTTTGTTGTCGTCTGGAGTTGGGAGTGTTGGAGAAGTTGTTATTGCAACATTTCCGTATGAAATTTTGTCTACAATATTTTCGTCATTGTAATTTTTTATTGGTGTAGTTGTTGCTACTAAAAAAACAGACGCTCCAGTTGAAGCGCCTGAAAGAGAAAAGCTATAAGTCATATCCGCTGGCGCAGAGAAACTTCCCGAACCGTTAGCCAGAAGAAAAAAGCTTAACGGCTGAGCCAGATGAACGTCTCGAAAGTTTTTCTTTGAGATGTTTTCTGTGTTGGTTGCATTGCCGCTTAAATATTGGATTGAATACCCGTCTAAACTTATGGGGTTGTTCGTGGGGTTGTAAATTTCTATAAACTCATCATCGCTGTGGCCGCTACCACCACTAATTTGTATTTCACTAATAACTAAATGGTCTGGCGGAACGATATTTTGTTGGGGCAATGCTGCGACGACTACATTTTCAGATCCTGGAGTGGGGTTATTTTCCTGCCACTGTCCGCTTATTTTCTGAAGCGACTTTCCATTGCCGTTGGCTCCCCAAGATGACGAGTACAAAACCTCATCCATCACCGATTCACCGTTTCTTAATTTCAATGATTCTCCAGTGTTATTTAAAGAAAAAGAGCTGTCTATCAATGTTCCTGAATAATTCGGAAAGTCCAGTAAAAAAGTTGGAGGAGAATCTGCAATAACAGCATACTGATTTGGGTTTAATATCAGCATTCCTTGAGTCGCTTCAATTCTGTGATTGGTGTCGTTTTCATTAAAATACATTCCGGTTATGTCCGTTGGTGAAGAATTGCTGTTATGTATTTCTATCCATTCTCTATCGCTATCCGTACCTTCCGGATTATACATTATTTCTGTGATAATTATTCCTGATATAGATGCCTGATTTTGGTTTTCGGGTGGATTTTGGTTTTGTGACGGCTGTCCACTTCCGCTTGGGGGTGGGGTTGAATAAGGAGAGGAATTTTCTTGTTTTGGCGTTCCATTAATCACACTTGATGTGTGCCATCCGTTTCCGGAAGAATCTTTTTCGGCGGTGCGTTTTTCTTCGTTATTTCCTGATAGCCAATCGGGGGAAGCGACAATTTCGTCTATTAACTGACATTGGGAGTTAAATAATCTTATCCCGTCATTTGTATTAGCAAGAGAACCTGTATATATAATATCTGCCGATGGCGAAGCCGATGAATCGTCCGTTCTTTCTAAAAGCAATAATTGACCAGGTGAAAGTTTGGTGACGGGAGAATCAGATAGGTTTATTTTTATGTCGTCATCCTTTCCGATAATTTGCCAGCCAAATAAGGTTATTTCAGATTGTGATGTATTTTTTATTTCAATCCACTCGTCGCTGGCGCTATTGGTTGTTCCCATCCAAGCCACTTCATTTATAGAAAGTCCCTGACGGGAGGGGGATTGAGATGTTGCATAAGAGCAAAAACTTGAGGAGTTATTCGTTTGATTATTTTCTCGATTTTTGTTTTCGGCTACGGTTTCTTGTTTCTGTTTGTTTTCTTCTTGGCAGGGTTTTGACCATATTCCTTTTTGGGATTGGCGGGCTCTATTTTCGGCGGCCTCGAATTGACCGTCTAATGAATGTGGGTGATTGAAATTATATGAATAAACATATCCTTCTTCTATAAGCGTCTGATTTACACTAATATTTAGGTCCTCCGAAGACGCAAATATTGGATAAGCGTATCTTAGAAGGCGACCAAAGTCGTCTTTGTCTTGAGGGCCATTTTCCAAAGTAACTTTTTTGTTAAGAACTAATTCCTCGTTTCTATTTTTAGCTTCGTCGGCGTAACAATCACTTTTAGTTGGATCTTGGGCGATTTCCGGGGCGTCAATTCCGATATATCTAACTATTGAGCTATTTTCTAAAACAATTGTGTCTCCATCTATAACTCTGGTTACCAAAAATTGTTCTTTATCATCTTTGTTTTTATCGTTTACTACAATATCTAACGATCGTTCGATATCGTAGCGGGTGTTGAAGTTTTGACCATCTTCTTGGTTGTCGTTTGACTGGTCTTGATTGTCGTTGTCGTTATCCTGGTTTTGGTTATTGTCTTGTTGATTATTGTTGTCGATGGAAACTTGGGATACTTCTTGAAAGTTACTACTTCCAAAAATTGAATTCCACACTCCTCCTATAGCATCAATCATCTGGGCGAAAAATGATCTATTATTTCCTGTAAATTCTGGATTATTTTTATTTTTTTCAACCTCTTCAAAAAAAAGATTTATTACTCCTGTTCCATATTGGACCGATTTTGTTGAGAGGAGAGACCAGTAGTCGGAAAGAATTTTATCTCCTCCACTTTTATTTAAAACTAAGGAGATGTTCTCTTTATTAGAAACAACATTATTTAGAAGACCTTGTTTTTCTTTTATAAAAATTTTGTATGTTATGCCATCTACACTTCTTATGCCACAATAATAATCATCACACATGTTAACTGAATCCGGTTCTGGTGATTGGTATCCGCTTTGTATTCCTATGGTGTCTTGGCTGTAAAAATTATTATTTGAGTATGTTGCTAGTTCGTAAAAGTACTCGTCCAGATTATCAAAATTTGGAACATCTTCATCGTCAACATTACCAGTTAGCTTTTTATTTGAGGCGTAGTCCTCATAAGGGCTGCCTTTTACGTGTGAATCATTTCTAGCGTGGTCGGGAACAGAGGCATCTTCTATAAGATGAATAATATGTCCCAAGGTAAACATTGACTCTTCTTTTTCCCCCTGTATCCATTGCTTTAATGCCTTATTCCAAACAAAAGCGCTTTCGGTTGAAAGCGCTGAAATTTTCCCTTGTTGAACGGCTGTTAAAACGGAGGCAATAGTGGCTGGTACTTTGTAGGCAAGTTTATTCTGATTACTGTCATCTTTTGCCCAGTTTTTTGAATTCTGCCATTTACCCAAGATGGGCGTTTCTAAACCTCTGTTATATACCGGGTCATAGAAATGATTCATCCACCTTGGGACTCCATCCTCCTTTCGTGACCCATCTATTAAGTAGGGTAACAAGTTGTTGTCTATTTTATTGTCGGGATTTAGGCGGTTAAAAAAGTTAGATATTTCTTCTGTCAAATACGCGTGAGTATCTGTGTGGTAAGCGGATGCTGACGATGGAAATATTATAAAAATTCCGGCCAAAAACACTGGAATTATTATCTTTATAAACTTTCTATTTTCCATACATTAGAGAACTTGTTTAGTTTCATATTTATGTCACTTATCAATTCTCCTCTCGCGTCTCTTGTCTCAAATCCAAAATATCCTTCCATTACTGAACCCGCCGGAATCGCTTTTGATAATTTATTTGCCACATTAGTTAATTCTCCAGCTTCTTTTGTTTTATTTAATCCATCAATCCATTTTTGATCAACTTTACCTTCTTCGTTCAATATAAAATACTTACTTGCTAGTCCCGCGTCTCCTTTCTTTAAGGCTTCTATAAACATATTCAGTGTTTGTTGAGGGGTCTTGCCTCCGTATGTGTCGGCAGTCATTGCTTCGCTGTATTGTTTTTCCCAATTTAAATACTTTTCATAATTCTGTTGAGTTTCTCGGGCAGAACGGGCGGAGGCGCTGAAATATTTTTCGTAAACAAGAAATCCGCCAAGAACTACCGTCAAGATTAATATGAAGGTGATGAAGAATTCCAAAAAATGCCAATCAATTGGTTTTAGGGGATTTTGTGACTGATTATTATCTTCCATTACATTTATTATACAATATTATCTAATGATATCTGTGTATAACTATGTATACTGATAAATCATTATGTCCGATGTAGCGATCGTTACATCGGACATAATGGAGAAAAAGTTGACAGGGGGGTTAATGACGATATACGATATTTGGGTATATGGTCTTGGGTATTGAGTGGTTTGACTTTCTATATTAGTTATCAAATATTAACTACCAACTACTATTCTAATGTATTCCAAAGAATTTTTTAATCAGAGATCGTTTGAGGTGGTATGGGCGGTTTTTAGGGTGGCTGAGTTTTCAGCCCGTGGAAAAATGAAAGAGGCCTTGGAAATAAAGGCCTTGGATTACCTGATAGCTAAAAATATATATTCTTTAGCCGATTTGGAGGGAGCGGTATCCTTGGCCATAAACGTAGGTGATGTGAGTAAGACAAACGGAGGGGTTATTTTAAGAGAAATAAACAATTTAAGAGGAGCTATAGAGGAATTAAGGATAAGAGAGGAACGACTGGCTATTCCGGAAAAGTCCCCAGACAAAGCTCCTAATATAGAAGAGGTGTTTTCCAAGC
>Ga0172379_10003878_pt1 | contig 23084 bp, 18 predicted proteins | sample GrowelOW334metaG_FD_119756 | JGI IMG/M metagenome (GOLD analysis project Ga0172379, IMG submission 119756) | Groundwater microbial communities from an aquifer near a municipal landfill in Southern Ontario, Canada - Groundwater well OW334 metaG | ecosystem: Environmental > Aquatic > Deep... | reverse complement strand
AGTACGGTCGCAAGACTAAAACTCAAAGGAATAGACGGGGACCCACACAAGCGGTGGAGCATCTGGTTTAATTCGATAGTAAGCGAGGAACCTTACCTAGGTTTGACATCCTGCGAATCTTGCCGAAAGGTGAGAGTGCCGTAAGGAACGCAGTGACAGGTGCTGCATGGTTGTCGTCAGCTCGTGCCTTGAGGTGTTCGGTTAAGTCCGTAAACGAGCGCAACCCTTGTTCTTAGTTGCATTTTTCTAAGAAGACTGCCCTGTTTAACGGGGAGGAAGGTAAGGATGACGTCAAATCAGCATGGCCTTTATACCTAGGGCGACACAGGTGCTACAATGGTCGGTACAACGGGTAGCCAAGCCGTAAGGCGGAGCCAATCCTTTAAAACCGATCTTAGTTCGGATTGGGGGCTGCAACTCGCCCCCATGAAGCTGGAATCGCTAGTAACCGCGCATCAGCCATGGCGCGTTGAATATGTTCCTGGGTCTTGTACTCACCGCCCGTCAAGTGATGAAAGGAGAGGGCACCCGAAGTTCCGCGTTCGCGGACCTAAGGTGAAATCTCTGATTGGCACTAAGTCGTAACAAGGTATCCGTAGGAGAACCTGCGGATGGACCACCTCCTTTTATGGAGTATTATTACTTCTAGGTCGAGGTTTTGAATCTTCGGATTCAAGGCCTGGTCTAAGTCGCGCAAGCGGCTTAAGACCAAAAAACGGTAGATCAAAAAATTCTCTATTACAATAAGACTGTCAGGGTTGGGCGAAACGAAAGCGCATGGATTGCGCTTTTTTTCGTTGACTTTGGGAAAGGGGTTCCTTAAACTCCGTGTACGAAAAGTTCTTTTAAATTTAAGGAGGGCGAGTAGCTCAGCTGGTTAGAGCGCAACACTGATAATGTTGAGGTCGGAGGTTCGAGTCCTCCCCCGCCCACCAGAAAAAAACGTTTTACGTTTTTTTCTTCTTTCTTTCCTTCGTATTTTGCATTTTCCCCGCATTCCTTCCGTAAAGCGGAATAAAGGAGTGGTTTTTTTGTGTCTGAATTTTGTTGGAGAAAAAGAAAATAAATACGAAAAAAGTTTTTTGTGCCGTGAGGCGACATTGTGGGATTGGATGCAAAGGGAAGAAAAGTTATGTATGAGATTACCTCAGGGGGGAGACAAGACGTGAACGAAGTCATTTTGGAGTGAATCGAACAGGTTCAAAAGCCTATTCTTGTAGCTTGCCATCTTGACGGTATGTAAAAGATATTTTAATATACTGACTTAATTATGCATTAAATGGAAAAAACAGTCGAAGAAAACCCAATACAAAGGAGTAGTAGCTTAGTTCCATTACGTGCTCATCATTTGCACGTGCTATTGGGAGCATCTGCACTGGGAGCTGATCATAATCCTAAACTTAGAGATTGGGTAAGGAGGTATATAGCAACTTCAGCTTTCGGATTACGGAAAAATCCCGATTCAAGAAGAAATGATGAATTCGCCAATATACTTGTTGATACATTTGTAGAGATAATCACAGGCGAAGTAGAGGAGGTCTTAATTACAAATAATTTCGATTACATATGCGATAGATGTCCAGCCAGAGAGGAAAATCAATGCAATGTAATACGTGCAATGGGCTTTAACGAAGAAGTAATTACAGTTTTAGATAATTCTATAGCTGCAAACACAAAAGGAGTTATTGAAATCGGGATGAAATATTCTTCAAAGTATCTAATGAGCAAAAGATGGGAAATTAGACTGGCGCTTTTGAGGACTATTTTTCAAATAAAGGGCATAATGAACTCCTGTGCGACATAAAAGGGCCCAGATTAGACGTATTAAAAATAATAATATTATATCGAGAGTGGTGGAGATGAGCGGGCTCGAACCGCCGACCTCGTCGTTGCGAACGACGCGCTCTAGCCAACTGAGCTACATCCCCACGGTGCAAGGGCTGGGATACGGAAATGCTAGGAAAAAAATGCGAAGAGAGAATAGGGGGAGCGCACTTCGCTGCGCTCCATGCGTGTTGGTGGAGTTGAGGGGGCTCGAACCCCTGACCTCCTGGTTGCAAACCAGGCGCTCTAGCCAACTGAGCTACAACCCCAAAGTGATTTTTTCTTATGCGAACTGCATTTTAAACATTGGCTCTTAAAAGAACAATCCTTTTTTTAATCTTTGGATTTTTTCTTAAATTTTGCTTAAATAAAAGTATCGATTTTTTTAAAATTTCTCCCATGCGATATGTCGTTGGATTCACGGTTTCGATTCTAGGCTTTTTACTCATCGTGTATCGGGAACGTGTGAAAGGTCAAATCGGAGATATTGGATTTGCGGAGCAGTATTTGGGTGGAGGAGGAACGTATACCTTTTTATTATTGTTGGGCGTGGTTACTTTTTTGGGGGGATTGATGTGGGCCGCAGGCACGCTCCAGTCTTGGTTTATGAGTGCTTTGGGGCCTTATTTTGGCGCGGCGTAAAAAAAGTCTAAAAAATGTGTTGACTTTACCTTTTTCGCTCCCTATAATCTCCCCGCATTTAGGAAAGTTTATCTTTTACATTTTCTCTGTTGATCTTTATTTTTCCTCCTGCGCAACCCTAAGCTTAAATTGAAAACCTAGTTTATTTAGGTTTAGGGGTGTGCAAGACGCACACTTTTTTTAGATCTTTGAAAATTAGGCGTTTAAGGTCAGTATAATTTCACTGGCATATAAAATGTCAGTTTGTTGTGCAATTCCATTTATAGGGATTGCACGTTAAAGATTGTACGTTACTTAAATTGTAAAAAAGGCGTAGAGTGGATGCCTTGACTCGAAACTCCGATGAAGGACGTGGTTAGCTGCGATAAGCCTCGACGAGTTGCTAAGCAGACGTTGACTCGAGGATTTCCCAATGGGGAAACCCAATTCCAGTTATGTGGAATTACCCGCTTCGGCGGGAGGACACGCAGGGAACTGAAACATCTTAGTACCTGCGGAAAAGAAATCAATTTTGAGATTCCCTTAGTAGTGGCGAGCGAAGAGGGAACAGCCTAAACTCTTTCGGCGTGATAGGTGTCAGCCGTTTCCGAGAGAGGGTCGTAGGGCCTGTATCCGATTGCTGATGAGATCGGCAATCGACTGCATTGTTAGTCAAAGACTCTGGAAAGAGTCGCCATAGAGGGTAATAGCCCCGTCGACGAAAACAATGTATTCGGTTGAATAGGTACCTGAGTAAAATCGGACACGTGAAATCCGGTTTGAATCTGGGGGGACCACCCTCCAAGGCTAAAGAGGTTTCGAGATCGATAGTGAACTAGTACCGTGAGGGAAAGGTGAAAAGTACCCCGGGTAGGGGGATGAAATAAACCTGAAACTCTATGCTTAAAAGATGTCGGCGCCTCGCTTCGGCGGGGTCACGGCGTACTTTTTGTAGTACGGGCCAACGAGTTAGTTGTATGAGGCTTAGGTTAAGGGAGATTTACCCGAAGCCGTAGCGAAAGCGAGTCTTAAAAGGCGATTATGTCTCATGCACTAGACCCGAAACCAGGTGAGCTACCTATGGTCAGGCTGAAGGTCACTTAACAGTGGCTGGAGGGCCGAACCCAACGATGTTGCAAGATCGTGGGATGAACTGTGGGTAGTGGAGAAATTCCTATCGAACCTGGAGATAGCTGGTTCTCCTCGAAATAACTTAAGGGTTAGCCTTGTGCGTTAAGTTGTGGGGGTAGAGCTCTGTTTCGGCTAGGGGGCGAAATAAGTCTGCCAAACCGAGACAAACTTCAAATACCACAATGTACCTCACAGGAGTCAGTCCGTGACAGCTAAGTGCCACGGACAAAAGGGAAACAGCCCAGACCATCGTCTAAGGTCCCTAATGAAAGTTCAGTGGAGAAAGATGTCAGATCTCTCAGACAACCAGGAGGTTGGCTTAGAAGCAGCCATCCTTTAAAGAGTGCGTAACAGCTCACTGGTCTACTGTCTTTTGACGAGATTTGGCGCTGATAATACAACGGGGCTCAAACTTTCAACCGAAGACATGGATATCTTGTTCCCTCGGGAACAAGGTGTGGTAGAGGAGCGTTCCATTCCGCAGTGAAGCCGTATCGTAAGGTACGGTGGAGTGAATGGAAGTGACGATGTTGGCATAAGTAACGTAAACCAAGTGAAAAACTTGGTCACCGAAAGTCCAAGGTTTCCCAAGCCACGTTAATCGACTTGGGGTTAGTCGGTCCTAAGGCCAACCCGAACGGGGTAACCGATGGACAACAGGTTAATATTCCTGTACAACGGGCATTTCGCCCAAGCAAAGCTGGAAGCCCCTGTTTGCGATTCAAGACCCTTCGGGGTTTTGATGAGTATTCAGGTCAGCGGAAAGCGGCGCTAGCCTAGGAGTGACGCCATTGGAGAAGGAGGGCGTGTTAATGAATTCACGTCTAAACTTTAAGTCTATATCTCTTCATGCAAATCAGAAGAGATCTTCCTTCGGGAAGGAGGCAAGAAGTGATGGAAAGCTTCGCTTTGCGGAGTGATCCTCCTGTGTTCAGCGGACAAGAAAAACTTCGAGGCGAGAAATGCACGTTTCCGTACCGCAAACCAACGCTGGTGGATAGGTAGAGTATACTAAGGTGAACGGAATAACTATCGCTAAGGAACTCGGCAAAATAGCGACCGTAACTTCGGGATAAGGTCTGCCAATCGCTTTGCTTTAAACGGCAGAGGGATTGGCCGCAGTTAAAGAGCTCATGCAACTGTTTATCAAAAACACAGGTCTCTGCAAACTCGTAAGAGGATGTATAGGGGCTGACGCTTGCCCAGTGCCAGAAGGTCACATGGATAAGTTAGGTCTTCGGATCGAAGCTTTGAAGTCAAGCCCTGGTGAACGGCGGCCGTAACTATAACGGTCCTAAGGTAGCGAAATTCCTTGTCTGGTAAGTTCAGACCCGCACGAATAGCGTAATGATCATGAGCACTGTCTCAGCGATAGATCCGGTGAAATTATAATATCGGTAAAAATACCGATTGACCGCGGCAGGACGAAAAGACCCTGTGCAGCTTTACTATAAGTTGACATTGGGTTGAGGTAATGCTTGCGCAGCATAAGTGGGAGGCTTTGAGGCCCTGATTTCGGTTGGGGTTGAGCCACCGTTGAGATACCACTCTTGCGTTACTTTGACTCTAACCCCCTTTATTGGGGGGACCGTGTTTGCTGGGTAGTTTATCTGGGGCGGATGCCTCCTAAAGAGTAACGGAGGCGCGCGAAGGTTCCCTAGCGCTGGATGGAAATCAGCGCGATAGTGTATTCGCATAAGGGAGCTTGACTGTAAGACCTACAAGTCGAACAGATGCGAAAGCAGGTGAAAGTGATCCGGCACCACCACGTGGGTGGGGTGTCGCTCATCGGACAAAAGTTACGCCGGGGATAACAGGCTGATCGGATCCAAGAGTTCATATCGACGATCCGGTTTGGCACCTCGATGTCGGCTCATCACATCCTGGGGCTGGAGAAGGTCCCAAGGGTTCGGCTGTTCGCCGATTAAAGTGGTACGCGAGCTGGGTTCAAAACGTCGTGAGACAGTTTGGCCTCTATCCGCCGTGGTTGAAGGATTTTTGAGGAGAGTTACTCCTAGTACGAGAGGACCGGAGTGAACGAATCTCTAGTGCACCAGTTGTCACGTCAGTGGCATAGCTGGGTAGCCATATTCGGACGGGATAACCGCTGAAAGCATCTAAGCGGGAAGCCCCCTCCAAGAAAAAGATCCCTATGAGTCTCCCGGTAGACTACCGGGTTGATAGGCTTCAGGTGTACGCACAGCGATGTGTTTAGCCGAGAAGTACTAACAGACCATTGATTTTTGTAATGTACAATCTTTCTTTGACGTGCAATTTCTGTGAATGGATATTATATTGATTTTATAAACGCCTAATTTATTTTTTCCCTTGTAAAAAAGGGGAGAGGACTGCATCATTTGTTTGTTCAATTGATAAAAGGTCCTGTCTTGGTGGCTATAGCGAATGGGGTACACCTGTTCCCATCCCGAACACAGTCGTTAAGCCATTCAGCGCCGATGGTACTATGGTCTGAGCCATGGTAGAGTAGGTCGCCGCCAAGACAGGGCTTTTTATAATGCAACGCACGAAACGAAGTGAAGTGCGCTTGAGAAAATATTGAATGTCAATCTGTTGCTGCACATTTACCCCACGATTGAAAATGGGATGGTTTTTATTTTATTTTGGTTCCGAAATCCAATAATTGTTGTTTCCCTGTTTGTGCTTTGGTGTCTAGAAGCTCATAAAATGTCGTAGAAGTCACTCTTACTGAAGGATAGAAATATTGAAGTCTTAAGATGAATTTTAATACTTCATAGAGATTAGTTCCTTCTGTTGGGCTAATTGTGAGTTGTAAAACGGGAAGTGTCGTCTCAATTGTGCTTATATTCATTCCGTTTTTTCTCATCTGAGCTGAAATTTTCTCTAGTTCTCCGGGGATATTTGGTAAATCAGGGAATTCAAGTGATATTTCTGTATGAGTAAGTTCCATGAGAGTATCATTTTCTTCTTGAGCTAGAATTTCTAATGGGTTTATTTCTCCTTTTCCGATTCTTCTTAATAAATTTCTTTGACGATTTTCAAGGATTTTTTGTGCTTCTTCAATCTTTTTTTCTATTCCTTCTATTGGTTCTTGTCTTTTTCTTGGGGCTAAAGCTTTTCTTGTTTTTTCTACTTGTCTAACCGCGCCTTCGTCTCCTGTGGAAATCAATAAAGTCCTTGTTAAATTATTTATGTTCAAATTATAAAGATTTGCTAAACGTTTAAGAAAAGCGGTGCCTTTTTCTACATATATTGTATCTTTTTTTTCTTGGGATTTCTCTTCAGGAATATTTGCTAGGATACTTCGAAGCCTTTCTTGAGTATAACTGTTTGCGAAGTTTAACCAGCCCAGGTCTAGGCTTAGAGGCTGTTGTAATAAATTGAAATCCGGATCTGTTCTTCGAGTTACAATGTTAACCACCATACCTGGAGGGAGCGGGTCTAGTGGGTTATAGGAAGCGGGTCGTGCTCCTTTTGTGTCTCCAATGCTTTTTCTGAGCACTACTCCGATACAGTTTCGTAATACTGAGGTGTGAATTTTGGTTGCAAAATCAAGTGCGGTGGCTCCTCCTGGGAGTTCGATTAGCTCTCCTTCTGGAGTAAATTCGGTGATAGGAGTTTTGAGTAATTCTTTTCGCAGTAAATGAATTAATTTTGTGCGATCTGTTACATTCCTAGTCCTTGCAACAACCGTTTGCATCGCAGATCTGATTACTGGTGGCATTTCTTCTTCTTTTTCTCTCTGAGTCCTTTTCCCTAGATATCCTCGTCGGTTCCTTGCTTCTGTGGGGGCGTCGTGGATACGAATAGTAAGCTGTGCAGTGGTTTCTTTTTTAGGGAATAATTGACGATTGATGATGTGAACAAATCCTCCTTTCAGTGAATCGTAACCTCTGTCTTCGGTTCCTTCTCCTAAAGGTGCTTTTAATTGTTCTAAAATAGCAGTTCTTACACGATCAATTTTTTTTAGCCTTTCTTCATTTTCTTCTAAAATATTTCCTTCTATTTTTTCTGGAGAGCGAACTTGTACATAAATTTCAAACATAGGGTCTGTCCAATCGACAAATGGAGTGTAATCAGGGTTTTCTATTTGTTCCGGATCTGCGTAATCCCTGAAACGACGAGGACGAATGGCAATGTATTCGATATCAGGGCAATTTCTTAAAGGTGTTAAAAGATTATTTAAATGTGAACATCCTTTTTCCTCTCCAAGATATTGTTGAAGCCGTGTTTCTCTTATTGTCTCAAATCTTTCGATAGCTCCTGGATTTTGATATCTGAAAGAAGCTTCCAATAATTCTCCTGCCATTCGATCGAATCTTGCTATTGTATCTAAAGGGGTAAAAACGTGAACGGCGCGGCGTATTTTTTTAGGCTTTTTCGTTGCTTTATCTGGGGCCATCCCTCCTAATGTATCTATGTTATGAAGGGCATCTGCAGATTTTAACGCAATCACTCGAAAGCCATGTCTTAAAGCTTCTCTTATTAAAACTCGTATATTGTGAACTTCTTCTCCTTCGGCCCCGACTTGTTCTCTAAATTCATATCTGGCTTTGGTGACCCCCCGGGTGAGTCCTGTAACTTGGATTGAAGTTTTTTGTACCATTTTTCCTATTTCGCCTCTGGAGGTTTTTTGATCTGTGAGAGCTGCCCATCCATATTGATGAGCACATAGAAGTTTACTTGGATCGATATAACGTTCGGGGCTTTTGGCATGTTGTTCTGGCTTGGGATCGATATGTATCCCGGTGAGATCTTCGGGGTCTTCGTGATGGAGGGCTGCGATAACGGTGGCTAGCCCTGTTAAACCAGCAGATCGAATGACGTTGAGTGCGGTTTCAGGGAGATGGGTTCTTGAGTAGAGTTCTCCGGTATCTCGGTGATGATTCCGATGAAGATAATCCACATGCCAAACCTCATAAGCAACGGTTAAGATTGCTTCAGGGGTGTAAGGGGGGATTCGTTGTTCCCATCGCGTTCTTTGAATGAAAAGGATTAAATTTTTTGCTATTGTTCGAAGTTCATCGTCGATGCCGGGATGTTTAGGTGTGTCCGAGTAAAGATTTGGGAGTCCGTCGGTAATCATTTGATCGAATATTCGATCAATTAAATCCATGGTTTCGACTTCTTTTTTTTGACGATTTTCTTCTGCTTCTGTGGAGAGACGGTCATCATAAAGAATGCACCATGAAGGGAGATCATGATCATCATCAAGGGTGTAGAGGTCACGTTGTAGTGTTTCCCACACTTCGTTATTGGGACGAATTTTAGGGCGTAAAGTTTCGCTTGTTGGGCCTTGTTTTGAAGGTGGGGCTTCCGTTTGTTGATCTGGCAATGCTTCGACTTCAACCATAAAGCCTTGTATTAAGGACTCTTAAGGCAAAAGGGTACGCTTTTTTAAAATGTTTTCAACTAAAAATCGCCTTACCTTAGCCATTTAGACGTTTTTTGTATAAAAAAGTTGTTCATGCGTCCCCCTCTCCCTCTTCCCCATCCTCGAGCATTTTCTTTTTGGCGTCAAAAAGGTCGTGGTCGTGGATGACGTCGAGTTCGTCGCTTTTGTCGAATTTTTGGATGCGGGAGGTGCGCGGGTTGTAACACTCGTAGAAGAGCGTGACGAGTTCCGGAGTGGTGAGTTGGTCCACCTTGAGTCCGCAATTTTGTAAGCCGGATGTGGCGATGTTGACGCGTTGCATCAGCCCTTTTCTGAGAGATTCGAATTCGCGATGGCGGATACGTAGTTGCGCGACGTTATCTCGAGGCGAAACAAATTCGGCGAATTTTTGAAAAATCGTTATTTTTTTGGCGCGAGGAGGGTCGTAGGGGATGATCACGTAAAATTCTTTTTGCATGATGTCCGCGTATTCGATCAAGCGCTTGATGTAATCGATGTAGTCCGTGGTTTGATTTTTTAGAAGTGGGTTTTGTTGTTTAACGGCAATGTCGTTGAGTTGGTCGAGGTAATTGTCGAGATCGAGTTTTTTCGAGCGGACCACGATTTGAATCGGGAATTCGATGGTGTTGAGAAAATTTTGATACGAATAAATGACCGCGTTTTGTTCTTCTTCGGATTTGAGATGAATGTTGACGCTGGACGTCTTGAGCACGGCGCGAATGCCGCCGTTTTTGAGCACTACCACGTTGTCGCGAATTTCCGCGATGCGCATGTAAAGTTGGGTGCTGTGGTTTGCGTTTTTTGGGGCGTTTTTGACCGTGTCTTTGACAAGGAGCAACGGGTCCCCGGTATGGGCGGTTGCGCCTGTGTTGGCCGGCGTGCCGGTGGTTGCTGTAGAGGTTTGAGTTGCGGGGGTGAGAGTGGCGTCAGGCATGGTTTGTTTTTATTATTTGTGAGAAAGCATTTGGCTGTATGAATCGAGAGATTTAGCGAGAGTTTCGAGGGTGGCCACGTCTTTCATCGGCGCTTTTTGTTGTTGTTCTTGTTTTTTTTCATTTGTGTTTTTTTGGGCCGGAGTCGTGATGGAAAGGAAAACTTCTCCACCGCCTTGGTCCCAGATTTGTTTTTTTGGATTGATGTAAAATTCGAGAGCTGCGAGCACGTATTGGATGAAAGTGAGGCCGTGAATTTTAAGGAAAGCGATGGCCAGGGTGAGGAGCGCGAGCGGGGCGGCGGCCAGGACTGCGACTTGGAGAATGTAAATTTTTGCAAGGGTCACATAAATGAAATACGCCATGCCTCCGCCAACGCCTATAATTATAAGCTGTCTTAAGGTGACCGGGCCTATAATCTTATCTTCGAGTTGGACGTTTTGGGGGATTTTGAATTGCATAGGGGAGGTACTTCAAAAAGAAATCTTTTTATTATATCAGATTTGGAAAGGAAATTCAATAAGAGTGTTGGGCCGCCGCGATCCAGAGGATAGTGGGCGGCCCGAGGTGGGAATCGACTGAGGCATCTGTGTTGGCGGGGCGAACCCCGCCGTGCCAGCACCTGAGTCAGATTTGAAGAGGTCGGTCCGGTCAGCGCAGCTCGGTCGCCTGGATCCCCGCGGCGCTTATGAGAAGCGCCAAATTGGGGTTTTCCAGGTAATGCGTTTTCAGGTGGTATATCGCACGCGCGCGATTTGTCCTGAGCCATTGTTTTGCCTTGTTGGGCACCTTTGGGGGTTTCCCCTTTTTTTCGATGATGAGGTTGAGTCCTTGCGGGGGGCCCGCGATGATTGGATCGACTTTCTCTCGTCTTGACGGCATGAGGCCTCCATTGAAAAGTGCCGAAGTGACGAGCCTCAGCACACAGGAAGTGGCAGTTTTGGGAGATTTCCCTGACTGCACGCCGACATAGTACATCTATTTTTCTTTATGTCAACCCTACTTGGGGGATTTTTATCTTTTTTGGCTTAGTTTTTGGTAATATCTTCCCGGTTAATTTTTTTATTCCTCACCCTTCGAGAGCCTCAGGGTGACAAAGTTTATTTTTCAATCGTCACCCATTCGACAAGCTCAGGGTGACAAGTTCATTTCAATCGCAGTATTTTTTATGACCGACCCCCTTTCTCACATTCGCAATTTTTGCATCATCGCCCACATCGACCACGGCAAGTCCACGTTGGCCGATCGGTTTCTTGAAGTCACCAAAACCATCACCAAGCGTGAGATGACGCATGGCCAAATGCTCGACACCATGGACATCGAGCAAGAGCGCGGCATTACGATCAAGCTTCAGCCGGTGCGCATGTATTACGATCACGAGGGCACAAATTATCAACTCAATCTCATCGACACCCCCGGGCATGTGGACTTTTTTTACGAAGTTTCTCGCAGTTTGGCGGCGTGCGAAGGCGCCATTCTCGTGGTGGATGCCACGCAGGGGATTCAAGCGCAAACGTTGGCCAATTCCTACATGGCCATGGATCACAATCTTACCATTATTCCAGTCATCAATAAGATCGATCTTCCGGCCGCGGATGTTGAAAAGTGTTTACATGAATTGAATGAAGTTTTTGGGTTTCGGCCCGAGGAGGTTTTGCAAATTTCAGCCAAAGAGGGGACCAATGTCGAAGCCCTGCTTCAACGCGTGATTGAGCTCGTGCCCCCGCCCAAGCCCACGGGTATGAATGAGGGAACCAAGGCCCTGATTTTTGATTCTCTTTACGATTCGTATCGCGGCGTGGTGGCGTATGTTCGCGTGATGGATGGAAGTTTAAAACGCGGAGATAAGATTCGATTTCTGAATACTAAAGCCGAGACCGAGGTGCTCGAGGTGGGTTATCTTCAGCTTAAATGGGTGAGTTCGCCCACGCTTTCCATTGGTGAGGTTGGGTATGTGATTACCGGAGTGAAAGCGGTGAAAGACGCGCGCGTTGGAGATACGATTTGGAATCCCGATGGCCTTGAGTTGGATCCGCTACAGATCAAACCGCTGCCCGGATATAAAAAAGTTATGCCTTTTGTTTTTGCCAGTGTTTATTGCGTGGATGGAAAAGATTATCCCATGCTTCGCGATGCGCTTGAAAAATTGAGTCTCAATGATTCGTCTCTTTCATTTGAGCCCGAGCAGTCCAGTGCGCTCGGATTTGGGTTTCGATGCGGGTTTTTGGGGCTTCTTCATATGGATATTGTGCAGGAACGGTTGTCTCGCGAATACAATCTTGATTTGGTGATAACGGCGCCCGGTGTGTCGTATCAAATTCAACGAATGGATGGCACTATGGAATTCATTTCCAATCCCGCTTTTTTGCCGGAGCCGAATTTTTATAAAGTGATTGAAGAACCGTGGATTCATGTTGAAATTTTGGCACCCAAAGAATATTTGGGTGGGATTTTTACTTTATTGACCGAACGTCGCGGAGTCTCGAAATCGATTAAATATTTGGATGCGTCGCGTGCCATGATCACGTATGAATTGCCATTGGCCGAGGTGGTTATTGATTTTTACGATATGTTGAAAAGCATCACGTCCGGGTATGCGTCCATGAGTTATGAGTTTTTGGAATTTCGGCCCGGGGATTTGGTGAAGCTCGATATTTTGGTGGCAGGCGATAAATTGGAGGCGCTTTCCACGATTGTTCATCGCGAGGCGGCGTACAAGCGCGGGTGTGTGGTGACCAAGCGATTGAAGGGGATTTTGCCCAAGGAAAATTTTGAAGTCGCGATTCAGGCGGCGATTGGAGGAAAAATCATTGCTCGTGAAACGATTGGGGCTATGAAAAAAGATGTGATCGCCGGGTTATACGGCGGAGATGTAAGCCGAAAAAATAAGTTGCTCGACAAGCAGAAAAAAGGGAAAAAACGTATGAAAATGATGGGCAAAGTTTCGGTGCCGCAAGAGGCGTTTTTGGCGGTGCTGAAACGCGAGTAGAGCGGGTTGCTTTCTTTTCTGTTTTCTGGTAGAATATATTGATATTTTATAACCGAAAAACAGGTGAAAGTGGCTTGGCTCTCAAAAGGGGATATCGCATTTATGGCGTTTTTTGTGGTCGCGCTCGGGGCGTTGTCGTATGTGCTTTTTGCAAATAACGAATCGAGTGTGTTGTTGGGGGATATCACTTCCGGTCCCACGATTTCTCGCAATGAAACGCTTTCGATTGTGTATGCCGAATCGCTCACCACTTATGAGCCCACAGCCGTGGATGTGGTGTTGCGCCAATATCTTTCCAATTGCTATGAAGGGTTGGTGCGTTTTGATCGCGATTTTAACCTGGAGCCGGCGTTGGCGTTGTCCTGGGGAATGCTCGATGACACCACGTGGCAGTTTAAGCTTCGCCCGAATGTGGTTTTTCACGATGGTTCTGCGTTTGATGCCGATGATGTACTTGCCAGTTTTGAGAGGGCGCAGTCGCATCCGGATTCCAAGTTGACCACGTTGCTTTCCGGAATGGAGAGTGTGAAAAAAATTGATCCGTTGACTGTGTCGATTACAACCGCTGATCCGGATCCGTTGTTGGTGAGTGAATTGACGATGTTGTTTATGGTGCCTTCCGAGTTGCCGGATGAGGTTGAAAAACCGATCGGAACCGGGCCGTATGTGTTTGTGGAAACCGCGGGCCCGAATAACTGGAGTTTTGATCGTTTTGCGGATTATTGGGGAGAAGCGCCGACATTTTCGAGTCTTTTGCTTTCTTATATTCCGGATAAATTTGAGCGCTACAATGTGTTTTCCGGAAATGAGGTTGATGTGTTGGCTGAGACGCCGCCGGTTTTTGTAGATGCGCTGCTGCAAACGGGTTATCCTGTGGCCAGTCTTTCTGCTCTGGAAGTGGATATGCTCGGATTTGGGATGAAAGGGGACAATGCGCCGTTCCAATCTCAAAATTTACGGAAGGCCGTGGTTTCCGCGCTTTCTCCTGAGGAATTGCTGACATTTACGTCGGGTTATGCGCTTTCTCCCACGCAATTCGTGAGTCGGGGAGTGTTGGGTTACAATCCGGACGTTGAAATGACGAGTTATGACATTAAAGCGGCTCAAGCGTTGGTGGGCCAGTCTGTCACGCCGATCCCGGTGAAATTGGACTTGCCGGAAGGCATGTCTGCGTTGGGAACCTATATTCAAACCCAGCTTGATTCCATTGGTTTTCAGGTTACGGTGACGTATTGGTCGGCTGACGATTATGCCGCACACATTGCAAAAGGGGAGAGCGATCTTTACTTTTTTGGGTGGAAAAGCGAGCTTGGCGATGCCACGGATTTTTTTACGCATTTGGTGCATTCGCAAACCGCGGATGGTCGGTATGGCGCCATGAATTATGGCGGTTATTCGGATCCCGGAATCAACACTTTGATCGAGCGCTTGGAAAAAGATCTTTTGGAATCGCGACGTCAACAAGAAATGGCGGAATTGATGAAATTGCTTGTGGAAAAGGAAGTGTTTGCCGTTCCGTTGTTTGAGCCCAAAACATTGGTGGTTTCGCAAAAAGATGTTTTGTATGAACCTCGTTTGGATAATCTCCTTTTAGCTTCTGATTTTCATTGATTATGTTTCTCCGTTCTCTTAAAACAAAATTAACCCTTGGAATGATCGTGTTCCTGATGGTTTCGTTTGGGCTTTCTTCAGTGCTTTTGGTGAAGCAAAAAACCGTGGAGTTGTCTCGCGATTTGTATACGTCGGTGAAGAGTTTTTCCGACCTGACCGCCCCACAAGTCGTTGGTTTTTACGAACAATATTTGGGAGAGGAAAGTTTTATTTATTTCAATCGTGAAATTCAAAAATTATTTGATAAAACCGAGGAAGTTTCCGGCATTGGAATCGTGTCTTATGCGGGAGAAATTTTATACGACTCGAGCGAAGAAATTGCGAGTCAATATCAGGGCGAAATGCGCTCTGCACCCGAGGCTTTGTTGCCGCGAGTTCAAGCCGCGTATCCGTCTTATTTATTGGAAAGCGGGCGCGTGGTTTATGTGCGAACCGATGTGGACGGGAATGTGAGTTTTACAGATGAAAACCAGCAAATTGTTGAGCCTATTGATGCGTTGGATCAGATTCAAAATGAAATTGTTCCGTATCAAGGGAAGTACGCGGTTTTGTATTCGCCGTCGTATGCGATTTTGGAGGAGCGAATTCATGCCATGTGGGTGAAAATTGCGCTGCTCACGTTATTTTCATTTGTTGTGGGGCTTGGATATGCGTATTTTTTCTCATTGAATATCACTCGGCCGATTAAAAAATTGCAGGCCGGGGCGATTCAATTGGGGCAAGGCGATTTAAAAACGCGGGTTTTGGTGCAAACTCGAGATGAAGTCGGGGTTTTGGCCGGCACGTTTAATGCCATGGCCGCAGACCTTGAAAAAGGCGTGGAAGCCAAATTGTATCGAGAACGTTTGACCAAAGAATTGGAATTGGCGGCTGAAATTCAACAAAATTTGCTTCCCAAGACCATGCCAAAAGTGGCGGGGCTCGATATCGCGGCTGGGGTTATTCCTGCGGCTGAGGTCGGAGGCGATGTGTATGATTTTATCACCGCCGATGGCGTGAATTATTTTGGGTATGTGGGAGATGTGACCGGGCATGGGGTTCCGGCTGGCTTGTTGGTGTCGGTTACGAATGCGCTCATTCATAGTTATGCGAATTTGGGAGATCCGGTGAAAATTTTGGTGGAAGCCAATAAGATTTTACGACAAAAAACCAAGGCGAATATGTTTGTTACGTTGGTGTTGTGGCATTGGAATACGCAAACGCAAAAAATGCAGTTGGTGAGCGCCGGGCACGAGGTGGTTTTGCAATATAAAGCGGGCCCGCCGGTTAAGACGGATGAGCTGCCGCGCGGAGGAATTGCGCTCGGAATGATGCCGGATATTGAGCCGCTGATGAAGGCGGTCGAGGTGCCCATGGCGGTGGGGGATAGTTTGATTCTTTACACGGATGGTGTTCCCGAGGCATGGCGCAATGAAAAAGAGCAATACGGTATGCCGGAATTCAAACGTGTGGTCACGCAATCCTGCGATTTACAGAGTGCGGAGGCCATCAAGGTCGCGTTGCTCGCGGATGTGAAGCAATGGTCTCAAGGGTATGAACAGAAGGATGATATGACGGTGATGGTGTTGAAACGAAAGGGGTAACTTAGTAGATTTTCTCCATATAGCATTTTTCGCAAAACACTTTTTCCGGGCAATTTGGTGCATAATTGGTTTGGATTTGGATTTCACAACCCGCACATTTTCTTATGTAGAGTTTTCTTTTTTTCCTAAATTTACTGCGTTGGGCATGCCGACATTCAAAGCACAAACGAGGGATGGGGAGTTGTAGTTTTTTGAGAAGTTCGTATTCTTGGGTGATGATTTTGTAGTTTTTTTTGCATTCTTGGCAGGCCAAAACATGGTTTACGATTTCTTTTGGAGTTTCGTTGATGTTATCAGGCATTTCATAGGCCTGGGGTTGGTAATCTTTTTTTCTTTTTTCCAGCCAGGTGTGGTTTTTTGCCAAGGCTTCTTCCTTTGTTAAAGGAAAAAATCCTTGGGCATCGGTTTCGTTGTAATGAAAAGGGGAAAGGGAAGCCGGGAAAAATTCGCCGTATTCTTCGGTTTTTTGCATGTGTTCAATGATTTTGGGGACGAGTTCGTTGTATTCTTTTTCGCTGTATTGTTTATTTAAAATGCAATATTTGCTTCTTTTTAGACCTACGCATCCAAAAAGAGAGGCATTGCCGTTCATGCACATATCGCTGTAAAAAATGTCACTTCCATTGTAAGTGTTTAAATTGAAGGCGGATTTCATGGGCATGGGAAAACATTCGCAATTTTCATATCCGAGTTCTCCGTTCACACAGGAGCAATCTTGGGCGTCTGTGACTTGATAGGCTATTTGGACATATTTACAGTCGCGTCCTTGGGTCAATTCATAACAGTTGATGCAATTTTGGACGTCGGTTAAAAAATCGCCGGTGGAATCCTGGATTCTTCCGTTTCGCCACATGAAAAGATAAGGAGCGCTTTGAATCATTTCGAAATAATGTTTTTTAAAGTTTTCGTAATTTTTATATGAGGATAAAGGCAATGAATTCATTTTTTTAAAATATTCCTCCTTGGAGTGTTGTTTGTTTGCAATGCAGTATTCTTTACTTCTCAACCCATAGCACAGGAAGCAATGGGAACAGTTTTTGCAATTGAGGAGAAACGCTGAATCCGAGCATTGAGAGGAATGGATGACAAACGTGCAGTTGTAAATGTTTTCTGAAAAAATAGCATTATGGGTGAGTTGGCATTTATTGATGATAAGATTGTCGAGACTGTCTTGGCAGTGTTCAACCAAGGCTCCGTAATAACAGTCTTTGCTGAAATCCGAGGAAAAAAGCAGATAACAATTTTTTAAATGGGACACATTGGCCGTGTATTCGCTGTTTTCGTTTTGAGATTGTTGCACCGCCATTCGGGGGACGATGTTTTGCAATTCTTTAAATTGTTCAAAAAAAGGACGATTGAAGTCAAAGTCTCTGCCGTATTTTTGTGCGTCCCATTGGTCGCTCCACCAACAATCGAGGCAATAGACCGGGGAGAGGTTGTCTTCCCGATAAATGGAGAGGTTTTTTTTATGACAAAAATCGCACGTTCTTTGATAGAGATTTCGTTCATTTCTCCAAGAGAGTCGTCTTTGTTGGCGACAATCCGGGCATAATTGAGGGGAAGGGATTGGGTATTTTTTCCCATTCAACTCAGGACTTATTTTTTGCAAAAATTGTTCGTCTTCAGGGGAGAAGTCGAAAGAATTATGGCATTGTTTGCAATTTTTCATATCCTTATTGTAGTGGATTTTTAGATTCCCGGCACCGGATATTGGGAGCAGAATGCCTCCACATCTTTTTTGAGCTCAGCCATTTTGGCTTCGTCGGTGTGGTTTTTCAGGGCTTCAAGCATCCAATTTCCGATTTTTTTCATCTCCGCTTCTTTCATGCCACGAGTGGTGGCACAAGGAGTGCCAAGACGAATGCCGCTGGGTTTGAGAGGCGGGTTCGGATCATCGGGGATGACTTGTTTGTTCGTGGTGATGGAGATGCGATCGAGGATTTTTTCCGCGTCCGTACCGCCGAGCCCAAAACTTTCCACTGTGTTCACGACCATCATGTGATTGTCGGTCCCATTGGTGATGAGTTTGGCTCCGCCGTCCATAAGGGTTTGCGCGAGCACCTTGGCGTTTTTGAGGATTTGCGCACCGTATTCTTTAAAGGAAGGTTCGAGCGCTTTTCCAAGAGCCACGGCGATCGCGGCGATGCAATGCATGTGCGGCCCGCCTTGTAATCCCGGGAATACGGATTTGTCGATATCTTTGGCGTATTTTTCTTTGCAGAGAATCATGCCTCCACGGGGTCCACGCAAACTCTTATGGGTGGTGGTGGTGACAATGTCGAATCCGTAGTCAAATGGGTTGCGCATCACGCCGGCGGCAATGAGACCGCCGATGTGAGACACGTCCGCCATGGTGATGGCGCCGACTTCATCCGCGATTTTTTTGAAATCTTCGTAATTGTAGTCACGAGGATAGGAAGTATATCCGCACAGCACGATTTTTGGCTTGGTTTCACGCGCCACACGAGCGAGTTCGTCAAAGTCGATGCGTCCGTTTTCTTCGGGATGAGTTTTGTAGCGCACAAAGTTGAAGATTTTTCCCATGTGAGAAACCGGATGTCCATGCGTGAGGTGACCGCCATGAGAGAGATCCATCCCTAATACCGTGTCGCCGGGTTTTAAGAAGGCGAGGTACACGGCTTGGTTCATGGGTGAGCCGGAAAGGGGTTGCACATTGGCGTGTTCACAACGGAAAACTTTTTTCGCGCGTTCGATGGCAAGCGATTCCACAATGTCGGTGAATTCCTGTCCGCCGTAATAGCGTCGGCCCGGGTATCCTTCCGCGTATTTATTGGTGAGGACCGATCCGTTGGCCGCAAACACTTCGGGGTACGTGTAATTCTCGGAGGGGATGAGTTCGATTCCTTTCTTTTCTCGAGATTGCTCTCCCAAAATAGCGTTGTAGATGGTGGGGTCGTTCTGCTGGAGAAGGGCCCAGTTGTGCGCAACAATTTGCGCCTGTGCGTCGTCTTGCGGCATGGGTTGGTGAGTTAAAGAATAAAAGAAATTTTAGATTGGAAATGCAGGAGAAAAAATACGGGATGCGACACTCACTTCGTTCGTGTCTGTTGCTCCGTGATCAGATGGTTTACGGGCACGTCATGTGCCTCGTTCATAAGTTTGGGAACGATTTGACATGCGTAGGCCAGACCTATTTTAGGGGCGGTTATTTGTTTTAGCAAGCGATCATAATAGCCGTGACCATGGCCCAAGCGGTGACCTCGTTTGTCGAAAAGCAAACCTGGCACAATTACAAGATCAATGGCTTTTGGGTCAATAGGAATGCGGTTTTTCATGGGGAGCTCGAGGATGTCAAAAGCCCCTTTTTTTAAATCGTCAAAGTTTTTTAACACAGAAAGAGAGAGGGTTTTGGTTTTGGGATGAGTGATGGGAATGACCGTGATTTTATCGTTGAGTTTGAGGTGGTCTTGAATGAGTTGATGCGTATCCACTTCGTCTTTTTTGGACACGTAAAAAAGAATTGTTTTTGCATTTTTGAAGAGAGGGAATGTTTTGAGCTTTTTTTGGATGTCGGCGTCGTGTCGGGTTCGGTGATCGGGGGGGATGCAGGCACGAATCGTTTTGGCGTGAGTTCGTAGGGCTTTTTTCATAGAGCCTCTCTATTGAAACATGAACTTGTTTTGATTACAATCACCAACGCTTGATCTTTTAATTTTTCCTTATGTCTAATGTTTTCTCTAAAAGAATGATGGTGGGAGTTGTGATGGGATCTTTTTTATTGGGAACTGCAGGAGGTTTTGGGTCGAGTTTTTTAATGATGAAAATTAATGAAAATGGAAATGGGGCTTCTCAAATCGATGGGGATTATATCGAGGAATCGTTTATGATCGATGCCCAAGGGAAAGTGGCGCCCGCGGTGGTGAGTATTGTGGAATTTCGGGATATTTCCGCATGGCAACAACAGCAAGGGAGTCCTTTTGGGCCCAATCCGTTCGGAGGATCTCCCAATGGCACAGAGGGACCGAATTTGACCGAAGTGGCCGGGGGCACTGGTTTTATCATTGATCCTTCCGGGATTGTGGTTTCCAATAAGCATGTGACGAGTGATGGCAAAGGCATTTATAAAGCTTATTTGAATGATGGGACTGAATTTGATCTTACGATTGAAGCTATTGATCCCGGGAATGATTTTGTGATTCTTCAATTGGTGGCATCGGAAGAGGCCACAGAGGATGTAAAAGCCATGGTTGGGAATTTTTCGTATGCGGATTTGGGGGATTCATCAACGCTTCAGGTTGGGCAACAGGTTATGGCGATTGGGAATGCGTTGGCCGAATATGAAAACACAACCACAGCCGGGATTGTGAGTGCCACAGGGCGAAAAGTGGTTGCGTCTGATGGATTTGGGCAAACGTCGACTTTGTATGGGTTGATTCAGACCGATGCGGCGATTAATCCGGGAAACAGCGGAGGGCCGTTGGTGAATTTGGCCGGGGAGGTGATTGGAATCAATACCGCGGTGGATTCTTCAGCGCAAGGAATTGGGTTTGCCATTCCGATCAATGATGTGAAGTCCGCGATTGAAAGTTGGAGAGAAACCGGCGAAATTTTAAGACCTATTTTGGGCGTACGTTATGTGATGTTGGTCCCGGCGAGAGCTAGGGCGTTGGATTTGTCCATGGATCATGGCGCTTTGATTATTAAAGATCCGGATACGAAGGTGTCGCCTATTGTGGCGGGAGGGCCTGCGGAAAAAGCGGGGCTTAAAGAGTGGGATGTGATTTTAAGCGTGGAAGGAGAAGCGTTGAGTTTGGATTATCCGTTGCAAGATGCGGTGTTGCGTTATCAAGTTGGAGATAAGATAAAAATGGAGGTATGGCGAGACGGAGAAACGTTTGAAGTGGAAGTCGAATTGACGAGAGCTCCCACCTCTGATTAAATAGCCGTGCTCTTTTGTCCTTTGAAAGGAAATCCTTGATAATGTGCCCAGGTGGCGGAACTGGCAGACGCGCTAGCTTGAGGGGCTAGTGGCCTTTTTTGGTCGTGGAAGTTCAAGTCTTCTCCTGGGCACCAGATTTTTTTTAATGATTAGCATCCCCGCATGAGCGGGGAAGCTTGCAGGTCCTCCGCTCAAAGCTTCCTCGAGATTTGGCGCCTCCGGCGCCACTTCTCTCGTTCGATCGACCTCATTCCCGCAAGCGGGATTTCGGTCTTCTCACTCGATAAGTCGGCCCCCGCAAGCGTGGGTCAAATCTCTCTAACGTTTCTCACTACGGGCGATTAGCTCAGCTGGTTAGAGCGCACGATTCACATTCGTGAGGTCACTGGTTCGAGTCCAGTATCGCCCACCAGAGAAAAATTGCTTTGCAATTTTTCTCCTGCATTTTCTTTCTTTCCTCGCATTCCTTTCTATTTCTTTTTTCTCCAATTTCCCGTACGAGTACGGGATTTTTTTGCATATCAAAAAAATGAGCCGACTCCCTAGGATGGCTGGTGAGACGGCTCGTTAAAGAAAAACGAGGGGGGATTGAAAATATTACAAAACAGGGTGTGTGAGAGGGCTCGTGCAAGGTCTTATAATGGTTAATCTCTGATTCCCTTCATTCTCTTGATCAACAATTTCCCAGCCGCTTTTACTGATCATTTCGGTGATTTTTCGTAAAGAAGGTTTTTCTGTGATGGAAAGAATCACTGTGGCTCCTTTATGAAAAAGCACGGTTTGGTCGTTGACCTTGACCCATTTATCAGAGGTAAACGTAAAGGTTTCTTCAACGCGCTGGTTTTTCCTGTTAAATTGAATATTTATGACCCCATCGGAGCTGCAGGCCCCGATCTTTTCAAGCGGTCTGAATGTGAGTTGTCGATTTTCTGCTGTATTGTATTCGGCCTCTATTTGTTCGGGATCGTTGTTGTCATTTGTTTCCAGCCCTATGAGAAAATAAGCATCGATGTTATGAAGGGCGGTTCTCCATCTTCTCAGGTAAGATTTTATATTTGATTCATTGGTCAGTGTATTGCCGAGTAGAGTTAAAAAGATTTGTCTCGACTCATGCAGTATTTTTTGTAAATTTCCAGGATCGCTGAAATCCATTTCACGATATGCCCTTGAAACTCCGGTGACTTTTTTATGGGTTTTCCTTGCGATTTCAAGCATGTGCGTGCTGATATCGACGGCTGTGTAGCTTGAAAAATTGGCCGCTTGCATCAATTCAAGCGCTTTCACTCCATTCCCGGGGCCAAGATCGATCAAATGCCGTCCTTGAGTGATCCCTTTTTGCCGAGCCAACAGTCTTCGGATGAGAAGGATTTCTTGGGCGAAACCGGTGTACAACGGATTTTCTATAAATCTCAGGAAATCATCCGCCCCTCCGTTCACATAACTGAATCGCGTTAAGGTGTCTGTATAAATTCCTTGCACGTGCTCGTTCGCAATTCCCAGAATTTGATTTTCAAGTTTGGGATTCATATTTGGAGTGTGTTTAAAAATCGATCGAAGTTTGGATTCCTCAGCGGACAGAACCCGCCATCGTCATGTGTTTCAAAATAGCGTTGTTGCAAAGCGCGGACTCGTGCCACGATTTTTTGCAGGGGTAGATCTCGAATATTTCCAATTTGGCCCGCGCTTTCAAAGCAATGGGCGTCGAAAAGTCCTTCTCCGTTGTGGCGGAGGCCTACGCCGTATTGGAAGGTTGCACACAACGGTCTTCCCATGGTTGCCACTGAGGTGTCTGAAACGATCACGGACCCATCGGAATCTCGTGAGATGATGTCGGCATCTTCTTGTTGGACTTCTCCCAACCCTGGATTTATTTGTGCATCGCCGCGGTGGATCATCGGCGCTAAGCTGAAAAATATTTCATCTTGGGTTAAGGCCCGGATTTCTTGGATTTGGCCCCGATTTTGGTTGTTGATGATGGTGTGGATGGCGAGAGGGAATACGGTTCGTCCGTCTACTCTTTGAATCCGTTGTCTAAACATGTCTCTTGCGATTGCCAAATTTTCAATGATCCTTTCATAGGAATTTTTTCTGCCCACAAATTGTTCGTAGCCTTCTTTGT
>Ga0172379_10003877_pt1 | contig 23091 bp, 19 predicted proteins | sample GrowelOW334metaG_FD_119756 | JGI IMG/M metagenome (GOLD analysis project Ga0172379, IMG submission 119756) | Groundwater microbial communities from an aquifer near a municipal landfill in Southern Ontario, Canada - Groundwater well OW334 metaG | ecosystem: Environmental > Aquatic > Deep... | reverse complement strand
GGGAAATTTATGCTTATCCACAAACCGGCATCTGAAGGTATTCCGCCGGAGGCATATTATTATCCCTTCAATGGTCATTTAACGTATCGTTTTAGTATCGGATTGGTGCTCGATCCTTCACAAATTCCTCAAAAATTAAAACATAGACTTGTGCTTAGTAAAGATGGAAAGGACAAAATAATTGAAGGAACGGAAACCGCGGTTTCGAAGCAAGCAATACCCATCATTTCTGCGCCATTTAAAGGAGAGGGATTTTATGCGGCAAACACAACCACCCTAGCAAATAATCAACATCCTAGTTACCAGATGACATATATGGGTAACACTACTGTCCCCGAACGATTCTGTATAGACTGGAATAAATTTGATGATAAGGGGAGTCCTTATCATGATGATATAAATAATTATGAGAACTGGTATGTATATGGGCAAGACGTATTTGCGGTAGCAAGCGGGCAGGTTGTCTATGTAAATGATGGGATGCCCGATCAATTCCCCGTCGGCACTATAACGGGAGATATAAATCAGTATAATAGTGGAGGTAATAGCGTTATTATTTCTACTGCTGTGGGATTCACAATCTATTCGCATTTCAAACTAAATAGTGTCTTAGTCAAAATGGGTCAAAATGTTAAGAAGGGAGAGTTGATCGGAAAAGTCGGCAATTCAGGAAATTCGGGAGCCCCACATCTTCATTTTGGATTGAATTCAAATTTCCCTTGGTATATATCGGAGGGGCTTCCTTATTATATCGATTCACTGGAAAAAACAGGTAATTATAAAACCGGTCCGCTGCCAAGTCCGGAAATGCATACTAATGAGCTCGTAGAAAATGGCGGTGTGTATAATTTTAAATAGATCGTTGTTAGATCATTCATAATTATTTTTAACCAAAGGATGACAACACATGAAAACTTCTAAAAGAAATTTAGTTTTATGCTTAATTCCGTTAGTTGCGATGATTTTCATTTTTCTTTCTTGTTCAAAGAACTCTGATCCGACAGCTCCGGTAGAAGGACCCTCAATCGAGATGAATGTTACATTTGCGCCCATCGAGGTTAAATCAACAGCTGGGAAAATAAATCTGCTTTATAGTGTTCAGACTGAAGATTTTGAGGCAAATGGATATAAGCTTAAAGATTTTCAAGTACTTAATGCCGCTAATAATGAAATGTTGTGCAGTATAATAGATACTACAAAGTATTTGCTTATCACTAAAGAAAACATTCTTGTAGAAGATTATCCGCAACTGGAATATTCCAACTTTCGCATGAGTGTAGGTTTAGTTTTAGACCCTGCTAAGGTTCCACAAAAAGTAAAACACAAACTTATTCTTGTTAAAGAAGGGAAAGAAGAAACAATTGAGGGGGCTGAAACGGAAGTCTCTAAACAGCAAATTCCGGTATTCTCCCCGCCATTAAGAGGTGAAGGATTTTTGTGCAATAATACTACGGTATTATTGAATAACATTCACCCCATATATCAAATGAAGTATAAAGGAATTACCAGAGTGCCTGAAAGGTTTTGCGCCGATTGGATAAAAGTGGATGAGGCGGGGAATTATTTTAAAGGAGATTATCAAATTTGTGAAAACTGGTATGTTTATGGGGAGAAGGTTTACGCCGTTGCGGATGGGCAGGTTGTCTCTGTAAAAGATGGGAATGCCGATCAATCGCCGGTATTTACGCAACCAATACCAACTACTCTTTTTGATGGAGATGGAAATAGTGTGGTAATTCACATCAACGGCGGATACGCAACTTATGGACACCTAATCCCAAAGAGTATTTTGGTAAAACCAGGGCAACTTGTTAAAAACGGTGATGTACTTGGCATGGTTGGTAATTCAGGAGGTTCGGATGCCCCGCATCTTCATTTTGGACTTCATACTGATTTTCCCTACTACATTTCTGAAGGACTTCCATACTACTTCAATACAGTAGAGAAAATTGGGTCAACAGGAACGCTCTTTGGTACATATATTAAATTGTCAACTCCCGTAACACATTATAATGAACTGGTTGAAAATTATTGCGTATATAATCTAAAATGAATAATTCTTTCCTTCTTTCTTTGAATATTATGGAGATTTGGTTATGAAAACTCTAGCTAAAAACTTGCCCCTGGTTTTAGTTCCATTGTTTGTATCAATGTTGGTTTTTCAATCTTGTAAGGAAGAATCCAACCCGGTAGTCCAGGTGCCGGATAGCACTTACGAGATGAAAGTAACATTCACACCTATCGAAGTTAAATCGACAGATGGAAAGGTCAATCTTGTGTACAGTGTTGAGGTTCCCAATTTTGATAAGGAGGGATATCAGATCAAAGATTTTCAAGTTTATAATGTGGCAAACAATGCGATGATCTGTAGTATAAGTGATACGGGTAAATATCTGCTAATTCATAAGCCATTACAAGAAAGTTTGCCCGATGATTTTTATTACTATGCTGGAATGTATTACGCCACATACCGTTTTAGTATTGGATTGGTGCTGGACCCATCACAAGTGCCGCAAAAAATAAAACATAGACTGGTTCTTAGTAAAGATGGGAAAGAGAAAATTATTGAAGGGACAGAAACGGCAGTTTTGAAGGGACCAATAGCTGTAGTTTCTGCTCCACTAAAAGGGGAGAGATTCGTGTCGGCAAATACCACTACATTTCTTAATAATCATCATCCCACATATCAACTTACCTATAAAGCGAAAACTACTGTGCCTGAAAGGTTCTGTGTTGATTGGAATAAAATTGACGAAACCGGAAGCCCTTTTCAGGGCGATAAGAGTGTTTGTGAAAACTGGTATGTCTATGGACAGAACGTCTATGCTGTTGCAGGTGGAGTCGTCATATCTGTAAAAGACGGGATGCCAGATCAGTCGCCTGTTGGTACTGTATCAAATGATCTAAATCTTTTTAATGGTGACGGGAATAGTGTTGTACTTTTTATATCAGGCGGATACGTTATTTACGCACATTTCAAGCCTAATAGTATAGTTGTTAAGGCAGGCGAATTTGTGGAGGAGGGGCAGATAATCGGAAAAGTTGGTAATTCCGGAAATTCTTTAGCTCCACATCTTCACTTCGGACTTCATACAGATTTCCCATACTATATTTCTGAAGGTCTTCCATATTACATCGATTCATTAGAAAAAATTGGTTCTACGGGAAAACCGGGAGGTCCTTATGTTACGCTTCCAAGTCCGGTAATTCATACAAATGAACTTGTAGAAAATTGCGGTGTGTACAATCTAAAATAAAAGAGGAAAGAATGAAAAAAATTGTGGTGTTTATATTTTTCTTTTGTGTAGTTGGGAACGTCGCCTTTTCTCAAACTCAAAATGGGTTCGCTGCCGCATTTGATTCACTTCATAAAAAATTATCAGTCTATTATGCATTTACCGATTGGAAAAAAGTTGACTGGAGTGCGCTTTATAATGAGTTTCATCCAAGAGTTGCAGATGCTGAGAGTAAAAACGATTCAAGTGCATTCATCATGGCTCTAAAAGAATACACATTCAGAATTCCTGATGGACATATGGGCTTTAATACCGGATTCTACGCCGGCGCAAAATCGGATGTACTAAAAAAGAAAAACACTAATTGGGTAAAGCTTGAAGAGAAACTTAGAGACCAGCAGATCGGGGGGAGTTATGGCTTCACTCTTATTAAACTTGATGACGGACGATTTGTTGTACGACTTGTTACCGAAGGCTCTCCTGCTGCTTTAGCCGGTATAAAGTTCGGAGCGGAAATAATTGAAGTGAATGATAAACCGATTACAGAAGCGATCGATTCAGTTTCTGTGCTCTGGGCGGAACAAATCCCCGCAACAAAAGAGACAAAACAATTGCTGCAATGCCGGTTGATCGGAAGGGCTCCGGTTAATACAACAATGAAGATCAAATTCAAAAACAGAGTAGAGGTAAATCCTATTACTACAACTATTACTGCGGTAAGTGATAATTATGAAACGTATGATCTTACTTCAATGCTTCCAATAAAAACTCCCGAAATTTCTTACAAAATATTAGAGCCGAGCGGATTCGGGTATCTCGAAATTACTTCATGTATTCCACCCGTAACGGTTGTTACGGAATTCATGTCGGCATTTATAAATCTTCTTTCTGCAAATCCTAAAGGGATGGTGGTCGATTTAAGAATCAACACCGGCGGCATGGATGCTTACGCTGCTGCGGTTGCCGGATGTTTCTATCCGGACACAACTTTCTATGAATATCAACATTTTTATAATCCCGCAAACGGAAACTTTCAAAGAACTGAGGAGATGCTCGATCATTTAAGTTTTCAAACCGTGAGCTTTTTTAAACCGACACAATATCCTGCAGGATCAATATTTATAGAACCGCAGGGATTAACTTTTAGCGGACCTGTGGTGGTAATGGTTAGTCCAAGAAATGTAAGTTCCGGTGAAGGGATTGCAATGGCGCTTAGTAAACTGCCACAATGCAAAGTTGTAAGTTTTTACGGCAGTCACGGGTCGTTTGGAATTACCGCGCCTGAATATGAATTACTCTCTGTTCAAGACTCCCTGCACGTATCATATCCACATGGGCGATCGCTTGATATTGATAATGAAATACAAGTTGACAGTGACAGTAATATGGCTGGTGGAGTTATTCCGGACATCAGACCACCTTTAACCGATGATACGATCGATAAAATGTTTTTGCATGGGGTTGATGTTGAATTGGAATACGCTATACAGGAATTGGATAAAATGGTTACTGCTATAGGAATTAGAAATAATATAAATCAAAAACCTGTTCGTTATGCGCTTGAGCAGAATTATCCAAATCCTTTTAACCCGGTAACCAGAATTCAGTATGCAGTAGGTAGTAAACAGAATGTAAGTCTAAAAGTATATGATGTATTGGGGAAAGAAGTAGCAGTTTTAGTTAATGAGGAAAAAGAACCGGGGATGCATACTTACGAATTAGGAATTAGGAATTACGAATTGACGAGCGGCGTCTATTTTTATCAATTGCGGGCTGGAGTTTTTATGGAAACTAAAAAGATGATGATTTTAAAATAGATAGAACCACAAATTTGAATTTAAAGATAGAACTATATTTTTATTGCACAAGTTTTAAGTATTAAATTTAAACAGTATGTAAAAAATCTTTTGCAGAAAGGGTGTTGGCAAAGCCGATGGAAGAGCTAAACTGTGATGCGTTGTTTTGTGAACTCTGTAATAATCGCGTAAAGGCTGATGATGATTTTTGTCCCGAATGCGGCGCTCTCTTTGCTAATAACTTAATTTGTGAAAATCATGCCGATATTTTAGCAGATGGTGTTTGCATACTCTGTGCTCTTCCATTCTGTAAACGCTGCGGCACCACTATCAACAATCACTTTCTTTGTAATGAACATAACGCGTACGAAATATTTGAAGGGATGGTTCGCATTTATGGTACTCTTAATGATGTAGTGGCGCAACATGCCAAATGCTGTCTTGAACAAGCTGGATTTCATCCCGTAATTTTTTGCCGCCATCAACTGATGGGAGGACCAAGATTCATATACTCTTTGTTTGAGGCTCACGGTGACTATTATGGAAATCTTGTAAATGAAATAAAAGTAATGGTTCCATGTGAAGAAGTATTTAGGGCGGAAGCAGTTTTGAAATCGCTCAAGTTATTGGTATGATGCATTGAAGCATTCATCGTAATCAAAAAAAATTAACTGATATATTAGAAAAGGATATTCTAAATGAAATATTTGCACGTACCGTATTTATTTATTCTCTTCGCAAGTTTTTTTATTGCAACGACCGGCTTTTCTCAAAACGATTCGTTAAGAGCAAAGATCGAAAAAATAAGTGTAAGCGCTAAAGGAATTGTAGGAGTAGCGGTGATAGGAATTGAAAAATTAGATACAATGTCGTTCAACGGAAATAAAAAATTTCCGATGCAAAGTGTTTACAAATTCCCCCTCGCGTTGGCAGTCCTCCATCAGGTTGATAAAGGGAAGTTCTCATTAAAACAATTAATTACGCTCAAGAAAGAAGACTTACTTCCGAACACATGGAGTCCCTTAAGAGATAAATATCCGGGAGGCAATGTCAAGATCACTTTAGATGAATTAATAGCCGTTACGGTATCACGGAGCGATAATAATGGATGTGATATACTCTTCCGGTTAATCGGAGGACCCAAGATCGTTAACAAATATATTCATGATCTCGGGATAAAAGAAATCGCAATTACTACAACCGAAGCGGAGATGCACAAAGATTGGGAAACACAATATACTAATTGGTGTTCTCCGCGAGCGATGGGGAAACTGTTATCCATGTTTTATCAGGGTAAAATTCTTTCAAAGGAGAGTTCAAAATATCTTTATGAGGTAATGGTAAAAACTACTACCGCTTCGAAAAAGCTAAAAGGATTATTACCGGAAGGAACCATCGTTGCACATAAAAGCGGTTTATCAGGAAGTAACGAGAAGGGAATTCTTGCTGCGTCAAATGATGTTGGAATTGTTACGCTGCCGGACGGTAACCATTTTGTCATTGCGGTTTTTGTTTCTAATTCCACTGCGGATGAAAGCAGTTGTGACACCGTAATTGCGGGAATTGCAAAAATAGTGTGGGATTGGAATTTGAATCATTAGCATTGAAGAGCTGATCGATTAACTAAATATTGGATCAAATAAAATGGAAGTGTATAACAATAATGAGAGATGAAAAATACATTCATCTAATAATCTTCTTCTTTCTTTTCTCGTTTCAGAATATTATACCACAAGAGGAAGAGAAGTTGACCCTGCCAAAGGTGAATCACATCGCCTCGAACGCTTTTTATAAAGGAACATTCACCGTAAAGGCTCCTTATAAGTTCAATCATGGAAGTCCGAAAAGACCGCCAGCAATAATTGATTATACATTTCATGGATTTGAATTTAGAGTTTCAATTATCCTTAGAGAGAAAGGGAACATCCCCGGTCTTCCACTTTGTGTAAGGTTAATCTCGCCTAAAAATGGAGTCATAATGCTTTCACTTGCGGAGGATATTTCATTATTGCCTAAAGATAAAATATTGGATTTTAGTTTCCCGGTGGAAACAGAAGTGATGGGATTGTTTTTAATGGAATTGGTATCTCCCGAAAATCAAACGGTTGATGCTGATCCCGGAAAGGATATTGTTTTTTATAGCCGCCGGATCTTCTTTCAGAAATGAATTACCGACGTATGCCAAACTTAAATTAAGAACCGTGAATAAGAAGTGATGAATTATCACTTAATATTATATCCGGATGAAATTTGGCTTCATACTCTTGCAAATCTTTTTCTGTATTAATTGAATAGAGACAAATCTGTAAGTTTTGTTTCTTAAACGATTCAATAAAACTACTCTCAGCCATTTTATAATTAACGCAGACAATTCCATTTACACTTTGTAGAACATCGACCAGCTTTCCGTTAAAGGGAAGACTTACAAAATGTTCAAAATCAAATCCATATTTCCCAGTAACGTTATTGCTGTTGTTGTAAGCATCAAATAGAAAAGTTAATCGTTGGTTTCTATTCAAATTGAAAACCGAACGAGCTTTTGCTTGCATGTAAAGTATTCGAGAAGAGAATGAATTACACACCGGATAAAAACTAAAGCAGAGTTGCATCGTCTTTACAAGTGAATTGATCTTGAACAACACTTCCGGCAGCCACGAGATAATTACAATGTTTTCCAAGAGATTCCGCTTAGCCGCTTCGTTAATGATCTGTTCTTCTTTCCCGCTTTCCTTAATATCAAGATAAAGATTTATCTGTTTATCCGGTTCGATTGTCTGGAATAATTCCTCTAATGTTAAAATAGTACCGGAAAAATTTTTGTAATGAATGCTTTTTAATTGGGCAAGTGTTTTGTCGGCGATATAAGGTTGTTCGGTAAATTCATCTCCCAACTTTGCATCGTGATGAATAACGACTGCGCCATCCTTTGTTACGCGGCAATCAAGTTCAAAATGATTTATCTTATCAGCGAGAGCAGTTTGTAATCCTTGCAGCGAAGCGTCGTGAGAACTGAAGCCTCGCAACCGGTGAGAAACAATACGTCGCTTTTTTTGGTTTTCAATCATAAATGTTCTTAATTACAGAAAAGAAATTAATCTATTTTATACTGCATGAAAAATAGTGAAGCAAAAATAAAAAAAGAAATAATCATTTTGGGCTTGTACTCCATCATTTCGGGTATACTGCTTCTTTATGTGTTATTGCTTCCTAATTATTTTCTTGCAGGTCCTCTTCTGATTATTTTATTAATGATCTTTGGAAATATACGGGGAAGAATAAATCTTCAGATCAATTTTGTACAATTTAAAAAATTCGTTTTTGATGAAAGAACCGGACAATTTGAGGTTGCAAAACCGGTGCGTTTTTTTTCGGGGAACAAACAACATGGTGTTCTCTTACTTCACGGATTTTCGGCATCTCCTCAAGAATTCCGTTTTTTAATCCCTCTTTTAAAAGAAAAAAATATTTCATTTTACGCACCGCGTTTAACCGGATTTGGTCTCCCGGATCTTACCGCTTTAAAGAATGTTCAATCAGTTCAGTGGCTCCGCGATGCTTTAGATGCCTATGATCTATTAAGCCAACATGTTGAAGAGGTTAGTGTAGTAGGTCATTCGATGGGAGGATTACTTGCGGTTCTTCTTGCTCAGCAGAGGGCTGTAAAAAAACTTCTTTTAAGTGCACCCTATCTGGTTGAAAATGAAAATCATTCTTTGAGAAAGAAAATCTTGAAAATCCCATTATTCCTTTCTGTAATGCGCCTATTTCTACCTGTGGTTAAAAAGTCGACTTTTGAAGAACATTCGGATAGGCTCGTCTATCACGCGGTTCCAATTAATTCGATAAAAGCGTTGTGGGATTTACACAGCTTCCTTAACTTTAAAGAGATAAAAAATCACATATATCTTTTCTCCGGAAAACTGGATAATACAAGCAATATGAAATCAAATGAAGAAATCTTGTCCGGGAAAAATATATCGTTCCAAAAATATGAGTTTGAAAAATCCGGGCATAATATTTTAGAAGGTATAGAGAGAGAAGCTGTAGCAAATAAAATCGTTGAAATTCTGACGACAGAATATTGATCATCAAGAAAGTACCTTCATGCTGGATAAAAAAAAATATTTCCTCAAAATTGTTCCATTCATTGTTCTCTGGTTTATCTTTGCGGGTTGGGGGGGGACAGGACATAAGATAATAAATAAAAACATTACAAAATCTTTTCCGTCTTCAATGAATTTTCCTGCTACCTGGAGCACTGATCTGACTACACATGCCTCTGATGCCGATAATAGAAAAAAAGATGATCCCAATGAATCTCCAAAGCATTTTATAGATATTGACAATTATCCCGAATTCAAGGCCAATGGTTTTATTAACCAAAGTTATGATGCAAATGTATCTTTGCATGGATCTTCTTATGTAATAGAACAAGGTACTCTTCCATGGGCTATTCAAACAACAGAAGATTCTCTTCGGAAAGCTTTCCAGCAAAGGAATTGGAATAAGGCAATGCTTCTATCCGCTGATTTAGGACATTATGTCGGCGATGGACATCAACCATTGCATATTACTGAAAATTATAATGGAGGCATGACTAATCAAAGCGGTGTACATTCGAGGTATGAAACTAAGTTATTAGAGCAATTTCAAAACAGCGTAGTATATACAAATGATTCAGCATCATATGTGGGGAATATTAGCGACTATGTATTTAATTTTATCTACGTCGGTAATAAATATGTAGATTCAGTTCTTTATGGAGATAGTGTTGCGCATGCAGTAGCAGGAACGACCTCCGGGACTGTCTATCTGCAGAAATATTGGGAACTATGCGGTAATCAAACTATACTGCTAATGAAAAATGCATCAAAATCAGTTGCAGATCTTATTTATACGGCATGGATTGATGCCGGTAGTCCTGATCCAAATGCTACATCTGTAAGAGATGAGCAAACATCTCCTTCTTCATTTAATCTTTGTCAAAATTATCCAAATCCGTTTAATCCGTCAACGAGTATTCAATATTCTATAAACAGCAAGCAGTTTGTCAGTCTAAAAGTTTATGATATCATTGGAAATGAAGTTGCTACCTTAGTTAATGAAGTTCATGATGCAGGTACCTATCAGGTCACTTTCAATCCGCAAACCGGATCAGATCGGAAGCCTTTGACAAGTGGTGTCTACCTCTATCAACTTAAGTCCGGGGATTTTCTCCAAACAAAAAAAATGATCTTTATCAAATAGTAGTGAGTCGCAAATAAATTTATTTTAATTTCTTCTTCTCTCATTTGGTACAATGGTAACGCCTGTTGGTTTCTGAGTTGTGTGCAATAGTTTTGGTGACTTTCGTTCTACTCTGCGATCAAAACATATACATAAAATAAATGATAGAATTATGGAAAAGTTTTTCAAATACAAAGAACTCGGATCGGATCTTAAAACAGAAATATTAGCCGGTCTTACCACTTTTTTAGCAACGATGTACATCATCATTGTAAATCCCTCCATTTTAACACAAGCAGGAATGCCCTTCAATGGTGTATTGACCGCAACAATTTTGGTTAGTGCGTTTTCAAGTATTATGATGGGTATCTATGCAAAGAATCCAATTGTTGTAGCTCCGGGTATGGGAATAAATGCTTTTTTTACATACACCGTAGTTATCGGGATGGGTGTTGATTGGCACATTGCATTGGGTGCCGTTTTCTGGTCGGGAATTATTTTTTTACTCTTGTCCATCTTTCATGTGAGGACATTAATAGTTAAGGCAATTCCCCAGCAGATAAGGTATGGTACTGCCGTTGGAATTGGATTATTTATTGCCCTTATCGGTTTGATTGATGCAAAATTTATTGTTGCTAACCCCGCTACTATAGTTGGACTGGGAGAAATGAATCCCATTACAGTAACATTTCTTATCGGGTTGATTGTAACAATAATTCTGATAATAAAAAAAATAAAAGGCGCTTTAATTCTTGGTATCATCTGCACAACTCTTCTTTCAATTCCTATCGGAAGATTTTATGGTAATGCCTCGGCAATAAATTTCGGGGTGCCTACCCTTGTAACCTGGAAAGGGTTATTAGAGATGCCGGACTTTAGTCTTTTATTTAGTTTGGATTTATTAGGATCGTTAAAACTATCACTCTTGCCGGTGGTTTTCTCGATGTTGTTTACCGATATGTTTGATTCTCTTTCCACATTTGTAGGGGTAGCTGAAGCCGGAAATTTAAAAGATGAAGAAGGAGAACCGCTGAGGATAAGAGAATCTTTAATTGTTGATTCATTTGCGACAATTTTTGCAGGACTAATCGGTTCAAGTGCCGGAACAAGTTATATTGAATCCGCTGCCGGAATTGAAGAGGGAGGCAGAACTGGTCTAACTGCTGCTGTTGCCGGACTTTTATTTTTACCATTTCTATTTTTCTCGCCTCTACTTTCGATAGTTCCATCAATTGCAACGGCTCCCGCTTTACTCTTAGTCGGGGTTTTTATGACTGCCCCTATCATCCAAATAAACTGGAAAAAGTTGGATGACGCTATTCCTGCTTTTCTGGGAATGTTTTTAATCCCGCTCACTTTTTCAATAACCCAGGGAATCATCTGGAGTTTTTTAAGTTTTACGGTAATAAAAGTTGCAGTTGGAAAAAGGAATGAAATTCATTGGATGCTCTATGTTATAGATGCATTTGCAATTTTAGCGTTAGTACTAAAATAATTGTAGTAGTTGCAAGTTCAATTTTAGCGAAGAGCAAAGGTATAAGTTTTGCTCTTCGATTTATAATGACAAATTGGGAGGGGAGAACCCGGAGAATTAAGCTTAACTGTAAATCCTTAAATTTGTCCCATTAAGACTTGTGTTATATTTTGTTAATTGTTTTGCAGCCGGACCATTGGTTACAGTCCCATTCAATGCAAAGGTTGATCCATGGTTTGGGCAGAAGAATTGATTTTGCGGGAGCTGAAATTCAACCGTAGTTCCTTGATGTGTACATGCTGAAGACACAGCCACAAACTCTGTTTGGCTTACACGACCGATAATGATTCCATTATTAACCACCGAACCGCCGATAGTATTTAACGGTTGATTTGCATGTAAGGTTAAATCCAAAGTCAAATCTACGCTAGATGGAGCTGTTGGAACATCTGTATTCTTCGGGCTGCAACCAATACAATAAACAAGTCCCGCAAGCGCAGCGCCCTTTCCAACGGTTACTAAAAAATCTTTACGATCCATAAAATATCTCCTTTATTAAAATATTTATAAAATCATTTGATATAATATGCTAAAAATTGAACGTTTGTATCAATGAGAATTTTAGTTCATCTTTTACCGGAATCATCAATAAGGAAGGTCTTTCAACTTTGAATGCCGTTAAACTAATTTCGAATTTCCCATTGACAATTAATTTATTATTTTTCCACTTCTGAGTGGCGCGGATCCAAATATCTTTTGTTATTCCGTGAAAGGTGAGTTTACCTGAAATTTTAAGACTATCACCATTCTGTGAAATATTGGTGCTTGTAAAGCTAGCCTCAGGATAAGAAAGAGCATCGATAACCTCCATCGCATGTGAATCACGGTTGGAGTTTCCACTGTTAAACGTTGTTACATCAACGGTAACTGAAACTTGTTTGATTGATTTATTCCCGAGATCAACCGTAATGGAACACCGGGCTTCTTTACTTGTTGATTCTATTTCGTGCAACGGATGAGTTAACTGATAAGTGATTGAAGATTCTTTTTGTACTGCCTCGATCTGCTTTGTTTGTGCGAATAGAGAGGAGCCAACGAACATTAGTAAAATTATTGGTACAAATTTAAACTTTTTCATTTTTTCTCCGTTAAAAGGTAATTACAATCATTGCAGATGCGAATATCGCCGTAGTTATATATCCGGCGACTTGATGAACATGTGCCTTATCCATGTGAAATTGCCGGTGCGAAGAAATTGCATTAGCCAGTATCGGTGTAATGATCATTCCCGCAACGTGAAACCATGCGAGCGTTTTGTGAATAGAAGTCGTGCTTACTTCATCGCGTCTTATCATAGGTGGAGGGGAAAGGATAGATAACAATCCTGTAAGGGTATAGGCTGAAATAGTTAGATTGACAAAAAGATATTTCGTTTTTTCATAATCTCTTCTCCCGTTTACACCGCCATCGATGATTTTCTGACCGTAATAGCAAGTTGCTAACATTAATCCGAGCGTAGTGAAGCCTCCGATCTGATGAATTGACAACATGGTTCTCCGTAATTTGAGTTCGCTTTTTCGTGACTCCACGGTTAACTCAGGTGCCAGACCAACAGTTCTTAAAAATCCGTTTTCACCCCATAATCCTTTTTCCATAATGCTCATGTTTTTAGGAAGCAAATTAGGTTTTATATGTTGAGAGATAGTGTCGCCTTCAATAGGGATAAAATTAAAACCCCGAGATGGTTCTAACTGGTCGTCCGGTTTTTGAATTTCTTCTGAAGTGTGCAAAGTATGCGAATTAAAGGAAAGTCCTTGAGCGCTTGTTTTTGAAGAAAAGATTAGAGTGAATATGATGAAGAGAAATAACGTTGTATGTGCAATTTTATATAATCCCGGAGTCAACTTTAAGCCCGTATAATGATAGCTATCCATGAGTGTTTAGTCCCTTTATTTAATAATATTTTTAAACAGACTTCAATATTTTGTATAACGAAACACTTTAACATCGAGATATATCTACATATAAAAAAGAGCAATAAAAAAAGACTGATTATTTTATATCTTTCCGCTTGCCAAGAAAAAAAAGAAACAAAAAACGCAGCCTAAATGACTGCGTTTTTAATTTAGCATATCTACAATTTATTTCGCTTGAGCAAATCTTGCGGCAACTTCATTCCAGTTTACGACATTCCACCAGGAAGAAATATAATCCGGTCTTCTGTTTTGATAATGCAGGTAATAAGCATGTTCCCAGACATCTAAAGTAAGGATCGGAAATCCTTTTATTTCAGAAATATCCATTAGCGGATTATCCTGGTTAGGACTTGAACTAACGGTTAATTTTCCATTGGAAGCTACAAGCCAAGCCCAGCCAGAGCCAAAGCGGGTTGCAGCAGCATTAGAAAAATGTTTCTTAAATTCATCAAAAGAACCGAAGGCACCGTTAATCGCATCGGCCAAAGCACCGGTTGGAGCGCCGCCTCCTTTTGGTCCCATGATAGTCCAGAAGAGATTATGGTTATAAACTCCACCGCCGTTATTTCTTACTGCGGCAGGTGCTTTTGATATTGAAGAGAAAAGTTCTTCGAGAGATTTTCCTTCAAGGTCAGTTCCCGCTACTGCGTTATTTAAATTATTAACGTATGCTTGATGATGTTTCGAATGGTGAATTTCCATTGTTAATTTATCGATATGCGGTTCGAGTGCGTCGTAGGCATAGGGAAGTGCAGGCAATTCAAATTTAGCCATTATAGTAGTACTCCTTAATTTATTATTGATCGTATTATTAATTGTTTCAAATGATTTTCCGTAAAGAGAAAATGTGGAAAGAGCCGCTGCTTTTAAAAAAAATCTTCGTTCCATTATACACCAAAGGAATTACCGCAGCCGCATGATTTTGTTGCGTTCGGATTATTAAAGACAAAACCTTTTCCATTAAGACCGTCAGAAAAATCCAATTCTGTACCGGAAAGATAGAAAAGACTTTTTCCGTCAACAAATAGCTTTACTCCGTTAATTTCAACAACCGAGTCACCATCTTTTGGCCCGCTATCAAATCCTAATGAATAAGACAAACCGGAACAACCGCCGCCTTTAACACCAACGCGCAAGCCGAAAGAATCTGCTATCTTGTTCTCCTTCATAATTCTCTTAACTTCACCACAAGCTTTTTCAGTTATGGTTATTTCAGTTTCAAGTTGAACTTCGCTCATATTTTCCTCAAGAATTTCATTTTATGTTCTTTCAAGTATAAACAAAACAAAATTAGAGAATGTTCCCGATCGATAAAAAAGATAATAAACGGGACGATAAATACTTAGCAAAGAAGAGAGTATCATCTTAATTTCGAAATATAATGGCGCAAGAGAACTTCTGTAATATTTCGCTCCGGATTCTTTTGCTTCTAAAATGCTAATAAAAAGGGAATTAGTAATTATTTCAAAAACTTAGATTCCAAGCGATCTTCTTTTCTTAGGCACTTGTCCCCGGTCAGCATTCTTTGAGATTAAAAACCTTTTCGCCGATCTTACATTCTTTACATTTATCCCTTGAACAAAAACTTCTGAAAAGTTCAAGCATGCCTTGATTAATCACTGATCTTTTCCATTGTGTATTCAAATTTAGACTTTCCGAAACTTCCTTCACCAGAGAGTTATCACTCGTTAATGAGATGTGTGAAAAAGTATTCAATGTTTTTTGAGCAAGATGTCTTTTGTTGAAGAGTTCAAAGTAGACATAAGCAAAAGGGAAGACAACGTTGACAAGCATTTCTTCAACTCTGGTATTCCCGATAAAGTACTTCAGTTCTTCGCGCGATGGTTTATCAAATACATAATGGTTTTTCCAATATCCTTCTGCTCTTACAATTAACAAATTCCTAAGATTTTGTATCAAAAATTCCGGTTTATGAATTTCAAATATTTTTTTTACTATTGATGGGATCAAAGTTTGCTTAAGCAGTTGTTCAACAAGTAGAACACCGCCGGCAATCCGTATTGTTGGAAAATTTTGCGGACGTAATTGAAAAAAATGCCAATCAGTTTCTCTAAAAGTTTGCCCGTCGTAGCTGCTTTTTATTTCCTGCCATCTTTGATAAAGCTTTCTTGTGTAATCTGACGTATCTTCTTCTTTAAGATGGAGTACATCCGGAATTAGTCCACTAACTGAAAAATAGGTGGCTTCTGCAGTTATACGAAAATCAGCTGAGGTAATAAAGCTCCGCAAAAATGAAAGCTTTACAGCTTGAGCCAGATGAAGCATACTGACTTTATTGTGACTGTATCCAAGTGCTTCGAAGCAAAGTTCATAAAAGAGTTGTTCCCAAATCTGTCGATCATTTAATTCTTCATAACATAATTTTTTGTCGTAGTATTCTTTCGGTAGAGCGTAGTGAACGAGTGGTTCAGTAACTTTATTCTCTTTTAGATAGATCAGTTCCTTCAACCGTGTAATAAGTTTTTCGCATTTCTTTTTAAAGCGTTCAATACCCAACTCTTCTAAAAAATCTAATTTTTCTTTTTCGTTGATTTGATCACTTAGCTCGGTACATGGGATTTTATTCGTGCGTCCTTCTCTTTCGTTCGCAATGGCATTTTTAATAGTTGCTGAAAGACTTTGCGAAAGATAATCGCCAAAGACTAGCGTTGGGATTTTTCTTCCACCTTGTGTGATAACGTGTGTATGAGGAGAATCATTTGCAAAAACTGCGTGAAGAATAACTTTATTGAAATGGTGGTTGATAAGATGTCCATGGTTTTTCCAGTCGTGATGGGTGGTATCAATTTCGACATCTCCAACATACGTGATATTCCCGATCTTTATTCTTGCGTTGCAGAAATCAGGTCCGGAATGATCTTTATTTTCTTCCCCGGAAGATAAGATTTGGATAGATTCTCCTTCTAAGGTTTTTATCTCTTTTTCAAAATTCTGCTGCTTCCAAATATCCGCAAAGAATTTTTCGTGAATTTTTTCTTTCGAATTCATAAGCGCTCCCCATGCTTTCTTTCACTCGGTGTGAAGGGAAAAAATATTGTTTAGTTTGGGTTCGTTTGAAAGAGTGTGTGGGAAGAGTTCAAAAAAGAACCCGGATGAAGAAAAATATGTAAGAGTATTTTCCATTTTGATAAAATCATCACTGAAAACTTAAGAAGATAATTTGACATTAAAAAAATATTTTGATCCCACACTTCAATGCTCACGCAAACACCATTTTATCTGCGAATAAAATAAAACGAAAATATCTTTCATATTTCAAGTAATACGTTTAATTTTGAAGAGACCAAAGAAAAATCTATGAAAAACAACATCCAAATATTTCCCCTTTCAAATATAAGCTCGGAAAATTCCTTTCTTAAAAGACAAAAAATCTTCGAACTCATCAAACGAGACGAACCGTAAATAATTAGGAATTGCGAATTAGGAATTTCTAGTTCTGTTGATTTTTTTCAATTAAAAATTTATAATAATTATAATGGAGATATTTATGGCAAAGAAAATAGTAAAACGCTCTTGGGCGGAACCGTTCAAAATTAAAGTTGTTGAACCTATCAAAATGACCACACGCGCGACTCGCGAAAAAGCGATTAAAGAAGCAGCATACAATACTTTCTTACTTCGCTCGGAAGATGTCTATATTGATCTGCTAACCGATAGCGGCACCAATGCAATGAGCGATTATCAATGGGCAGGAATGATGATCGGCGACGAAGCTTACGCCGGGAGTAAAAACTTTTATACGCTTTGGAACAATGTGAAAAAATATTATGGAATGCCTTATTTCGTCCCAACACACCAGGGAAGAGCGGCAGAGCATTTGGTTTCAAAAATCCTTATTAAACCTGGAGATTATATAGCCGGGAATATGTATTTCACAACAACACGTCTCCATCAGGAATTAGCGGGTGCAACATTTGTTGATGTCATTATAGACGAAGCGCACGATCCACAGAGTCAACATCCTTTTAAAGGAAATGTTGATTTGAAAAAACTTGACAAGCTTGTTAAGGAAGTCGGTGCAAAAAAAATTCCTTATATCAGTATCGCCGGACCGGTAAATATGGCAGGCGGTCAACCGATCTCGATGCAGAACATTTCTGAGCTGACGGCGTATTGTAAAAAAGCAGGAATCAAAATGTGGTTTGATGCAACGCGCGCGGTTGAAAATGCCTACTTTATCAAAGAGCGCGAAAAAGGATATGCCGAAAAAACTATTGCACAAATTCTAAAAGAAATGCTCGTTCCTTTTGAAGGAATTTGGGTAAGTGCTAAAAAAGATTTGATGGTGAACATTGGAGGAATTTTGGCTACGAGAAATAAAAAGTTTTTTGCTGAAGCAAAAAATCTTTGTGTAGTATATGAAGGTTTGCACACTTATGGCGGTCTAGCCGGAAGAGATATGGAAGCGATGGCGCGCGGACTTGAAGAAATGGTCGAGTACGATACTATCAAAGCAAGGATCGGGCAGGTTGAATATTGCGGGAATAAATTAAAGTCATACGGAATACCAATTGTAGAGCCTATTGGCGGGCACGCTGTTTTTCTTGATGCAAAAAGATTTTTATCGCATTTAAAGCAAATCGAATTCCCAGCTCAAACCCTGACTTCTGAAATTTATGTTGATTCCGGTGTGCGCGGAATGGAAAGAGGGATCGTATCAGCCGGAAGAAATGCGAAAACCGGAGATCACAATTATCCCAAATTGGAATTAGTCCGGTTAACCTTTCCACGCAGAGTATACACGCAGGCGCATATTGATGTTACAGTGGAATCAATCGCCCAGGTATATGAAGACCGGAAAAAGATTCGGGGATTAAAAATGGTTTATGAACCTAAATATCTCCGCTTTTTCCAGGGAAGGTTTGAGAAGTTGTAGGTGAGTTGAAAGTATAAAGTTAAAAGTAGAAAGTAAAAAACGTAACCTTAATCTTTGAAATTAAGGTTACGTTTTATTTTTAAATGGTTTGCTAATTACTTCAGCAAAGTCATTTTGATCGATTTTGAAAAATTACCAAATTTTAGTTCAGCTATATAGTTTCCGCTGGCAACTTTCTGTCCAAAATTATTTGTTCCGTTCCACCGTAGTTCAAATGCACCTTTATCATGCTCTTGTTTATTGAGTAAAGTGGCAACTTCTTTACCAAGCATATCAAAAACTTTCAAAGTAATCGTACTCTTCACCGGAAGCATAAAACGGATTGCGGTTTCCGGGTTAAAAGGATTTGGATAATTTTGTTCGAGTGAAAAATCATCTGGGGTAATCATCGTTAAATCTTTCGCAGAAATTCCTACCGAATTATCTTTTTCAATAATTCTTAACGCCCAGCGATTAGGTCTTTGAATTTTAGAAGTCGTAGAATCGTAAACGCTAGTTGAAGTATTCCATACTAAATTTTTAACTGTTATACTGTCTGTGATTACCTGATAGGGAATAATTATATCTTCAAGACCGTCTTTGTCAAAATCGGTAAACTGTCCATAAATTTTGGATGCGATTGAAATGTTGGCTACTTCGGCAATTTTGGAAGTATCTTTATTTCCAAGTGAATCTTTTATTACATAAAGATTCTGTTCGGTTGTTATATCGCCTGGATAGAGAGTTTTGATAATCCAATTATTCATATCGGTTTTGTTGCCGCCCTGAAATTCAGCGGAAATAATATTTAAAGGATAACCGCTTGAGATGTACAAATTCGTTTTTCCATTTCCGTCAATATCTCCATATCCCATTGAGTAAGTATTATTAAACCAGTTTGTCATATCAGGAGTATATAAACTGCCCAAATCAAGTGCGAAGACATTTGTAGAATCAATTTCAGAAGTTGAACTTCCGGTTTCATAATGAATCATGTGGATGAGCGGTCGGTGTGAAAATACAGAACTATAAGTCGGCAGATAAACTTCATCTCTTCCATCTTTATCAATATCATAAGCCATACCACCGAAGAGGGCAACGTCATCATCTGCGCCGCCAAGATAATAGTTTTGTTTATTGTTGGTAGTATCTGCTAAAGCGTAAGAGTTAGCGGCTGGGATAGTCATTGGAGTAACGTTTTTTAAATTCCAGTTATGAAGAACAATCTCTTCATTCCCTGTACCGTCTAAGTTAGCTGCTATCATTGCATAAGGAGTTCCGCTGCCTAAGCCCCATTTAGCGAGATCAGTTCTAACACCTTTGTATTCAATATTAAAACTGGAAAAGCCGGGATCGTTTGTATCCCAACCACCAATTGCACTAATTGAATAGTAAATATCTGTTGCATTGCTACTTGCGTTATAGGCAACAAGAAGTTCATTCTCGTTATCTCCGTCAACATCGCTTATTTCCATGTATTCACAGTTTCCGGAAGTATTCGCCAAGTAATCGCTTCCAATAACTTGAGAAGGGAGAGTTCCAAAATTGTAGCTTCCTGCAATACCATCCCATTCATAAATGAATATACCGTTGTTACCGCTTTGGAAAATTACTTCGGTCAGTCCGTCATTATCAAGGTCGCCGAACATCACATAGCGGGGAGTTGAACCTCCACTGGCTGTTGCAATGGTTGGAGAACTCCAGACTAATTGCAGTGAATCATTTCCTGCATTTATAAAAACGTGAACATGTCCATTGTCATTGTAATTTGTAGCTGCAATAGCAGAATGACCGTCTTTAAAGGGATCTGCAGCATAGGCAACGCCGCGGATACTTTTCAAGCCGCTTAACACTGCATCTTTATCGGGATAATTATAGGCTGTCGCAAGCCGGACCTGAGCAACAGACGCCCCGATGAAGAGTAAAAGCAAACTGAAGAGAGTGTAACATTTTTTCATTTTGTGCTTCCTTGATTTTTGTTAATGTAGTAATTGATTAAAAAAACTTAAGAAATATCTTATGAAAACTGCATCGTAAAATAGAACAGAGGAGAGAGAAAAATCTCAAAAATTATATTTTTGGTTTAAAATTAAACTATTCACGGATTTATTCAAAAATTATTTATTCTCAGAACAATTTATTAAATCGTTTGAACTAAAATAACAAAAGCTTCAACTTATCATACAACATGAACTGATATTTGTTACTGAATTTGATTTTCGAAAGGCACAGTTTTTAATAGAATAATTCCAGGGATTTTGCAAATTCGGATGAAAGAAGTCAAAATTGAGGTAAAAAAAATCGTAACCCTAATTTTAGAAATTAGAGTTACGATTTTTACTAAGTTGTTAAAGACCATTTCCATTTAAGAGGAAATGGTAAATCAATTACTTAAGTAGAGTCATCTTAATAGATTTTGAAAAATTACCAAACTTTAATTCAGCAATGTAATTGCCGCTGGCAACTTTCTGACCAAAATTATTTGTACCATTCCATCTCATTTCAAATGCTCCTTTATCGTACTCTTGTTTATTGAGTAATGTGGAAACTTCTTTCCCGAGCATGTCATAAATTTTTAATGAAACAACACTTTTAACCGGAAGAGAGAATCGTACCGTCGTTTCCGGGTTGAATGGGTTCGGATAATTTTGTTCAAGTGCAAAATCAGCTGGAGTAATAATTGTTAAATCTTTTGCAGATATTCCAACTGAATTATCTTTTTCAAGAATCCTTAATCCCCACCGTTTAGGATTAAGAACTTTGGATGAATCCTTCGTATCATAGATGCTCGTTGCAGCATTCCAAACTACATTTTTAATAATGATACTGTCTTCTAACGCTTGATAAGGTAGAATAATATCTTCTTTACCATCCTTATCAAAATCAGTATTATGAGCATACATCTTTGAAACGAAAGCAGAGTTGATAGTTTTAGCGGTGTCAATCACACCGGCAGAATCTTTTATAGTTATAGCTGAGAGAATTGTTGAATCTCCTGTATAAAGAACCGAGTAATTCCAATTTGCTGGGTTTGTCTTATCGCCGCCTTGGAATTCAGCAGTAATCACATTCTTCCCGTAAGCACCGCCGCTGATGTAAATGTTTTTCTTCCCGTTACCGTCTATATCCCCATATCCATATCCAAACGTTGCTGAATTTAAGACAGAAGACATATCAAGAACAGTAACATTAGTGGAATCTATTTCACGTACATTTTGATTAGGTGCATAAGAAATCATATGAACCCAACCGTTATGAGCTCCGCTTGCAGATGGGTAGGTTGGAAGATATACTTCGTCACGTCCGTCACCGTCAATGTCGGTAGCCATTCCACCCATCAAAGCAACGTCATCTTCTGCGCCGCCGAGAAGATAATTTTGTTTATTGTTTGTTGTATCAGCTAAAACATAAGTGTTTGCGCTTGGAACAGTCATTGGAGTTACATTTTTTAAATTCCAATTATGTAAAAGAATTTCTTTATTCCCTACGCCATCAAAATTTGCAGAGATCATAGCTACGGGGGAACCTCCTAAACCCCATTTTGCAAGATCAGTTCTAACACCTTTGTACTCAACATTAAAACTGGAGAAACCTGGATTGTCTGTATCCCAACCACCAACCGCACTTATTGAATAATAAATATCTGTCGCATTACTACTTGCATTATAAGCAACAAGAAGTTCATTCTCGTTATCACCATCAATGTCTTCGGTTTCCATATATTCACAGTTTCCGGTAGCATTAGCTAAATAATCGGTTCCGATAACTTGAGAAGGAAGAGTTCCAAAATTGTAACTTCCTGCGATACCATCCCACTCGTAAATCATAATACCATTAATATTGCTTTGGAAAATGACTTCGGGTAAACCGTCATTGTCTAGATCGCCAAACATTGCATAGCGTGGAGTAGAACCACCGCCACCGGCGGCAAGCTTTGGAGAAGTCCAAACTAGTTGTAAAGAGTCATTTCCAACATTGATAAAAACACTTACGTGTCCTTGGTCGCTATAATTACACGCTACAATTGCAGAGTGACCATCTTTAAACGGATCAGCTGCATATCCAACTCCTCTTATACTTTTTAAGCCACTTAATACAACATCATCAGGGGGATAGTTATAAGCTGCAGCTATTCGAACTTGAGCAATCGACATTCCCATAAAAAGCAAAACCAAACTGAAAACTGAGAAACATTTCTTCATCATGTGCTTCCTTAATATATTTTATTGTAATTATTACTGAAAATTATCTTTTAAAAATCTACTTCACCCCAGTCATGTTAAAATGTAAATCTTCATAAGTCTCATTTTCAATTCTAAAATATAACTTCCATTTGATTTTTCCAAAGATATTTTTTACTCACTAAACGAAATACCCACGTGGATCACTGCTGTCCAAAATAAAATAGGATCGATAGAAAAGCGGGGAAAAATCTTTGTATTAGACGGATTCAACCACTCATCAAAAACAATCCCTACCTAAATAGCTCTTGTTGTCTAAAATTGAG
>Ga0172379_10003876_pt1 | contig 23097 bp, 15 predicted proteins | sample GrowelOW334metaG_FD_119756 | JGI IMG/M metagenome (GOLD analysis project Ga0172379, IMG submission 119756) | Groundwater microbial communities from an aquifer near a municipal landfill in Southern Ontario, Canada - Groundwater well OW334 metaG | ecosystem: Environmental > Aquatic > Deep... | reverse complement strand
TATCCGGTTAGGCTTTACAGTCTTTATGAACACGGAGTTTGTCGACTTAAACCGGATGACATTTTTATCGGGATGCCTTTGCCGGCCAATGGTTTTGGCGAGACCCGTTCGGGCAAGGATGACCGCCGGTCGGTTACCTCAAGAACGATTCGCGAATATCCTCGTAATAAAAATTTTATCATCATGCCATATTCTCACGATCCCATGTATGTCAATTGGTCCAAGGATTTGGTTAAGCAGAATGCCGATCAGGGCGGTGGCACAATTTTCATCGGTGGCGAGGTTTGGAAGGAAGACTGGGATAAATCTCCTTATGCCGATATTTCTCTTACTAAAAAAATCCATGCGATTATGGGAATTGACCCGGACGATTACCCCCTAGTTAAGAAGAAGTTTAATCCCCCAGGTAAAAGGAAGTATCTTTACATTGGTCATGCCGCCTGGTACAAAAATACCAAAGAACTTGAAAATATTGCCGCCCAGATTACTAATTTCCAAGGGGCGCATATTGGTGGCGGAGAGGTTAAGGGTTGGAATAAGCTGGCCAATTTCATGAGTTTTACGCCAGAAGTGATGGCCGATTTGGCCAAAGAGTATGATATCTTTGTAAATGTTAGCACCGCTGATCCCGGAGCGACGACAATTCTTGAACAGATGTGTTTTGGTCTGGTCGTCGCTTGTACCCGTGAGAGTGGTTATGAGTACCCGTCTTTGGTTAAACTAAGTCCGGTTGACACCGCTGGCAATGTTAAACTTTTGAATGAGTTACAGTGGGCCGATGAAGCGGAGCTGGTTTCCAGAGCAAGGGATAACCGCGAAGTGGCGAAATCTAAGCACAATTGGAAACAATTTACCGATTCCGTTATCGACTTTATTAGCAATTAACTTGTTGCGATGTTGAAAGACAAAAAACAACGAATCGTGGTAACGGGAGGCCGAGGATTTATCGGTGGTTTTTTGATTGCCGCTCTCGCTGCTAGGGGATATAACAATATTATTGTCACTTCCTTTGATACGACTGATTATCCGGCAATCAAGGGAGTAATCAGAAAGGACGACATCGTGGTTCATCTGGCTTGGTCGTGCATCCCCGCTACCTCAGAGACTAATAAGGAGGATGACATCAAAAGAAATTTAATTGGAACCATAAACTTGCTCGATGTTTGCAAAGAACAGGGAGCCAAGAAGTTCATTTTTATGTCTTCCGGCGGCACCGTTTACGGCAGTTCAGAAAAAAGGCGCCAACGGGAGTCAAGTCCGACCACTCCCAAAAATTTTTATGGGGCTCTTAAATTAGCGGTTGAGAAATATATTGGAGTCTATCATCATCTCTACGGACTTAATTTTGTCATTATCAGACTTGCTAACGCTTATGGTAGAATGCAACTTGGAGCCCAGCAACAATGGGCGGTCGATAGTTTCTTCCGGAACGCTGTTCAGGGCCAACCGATTTTAATTCGGGGCGATGGAGAGACTACCCGGGATTATATTTATATTGATGACGTTGTTGACTTCGTGATTATGGCGATTGAAAATAGCTCCATTTCTGGCGTTTACAATCTGGGGACCGGTGTTGGCACCTCGTTAAATCAATTAGTGAAAATTATCGGTGGAATCGTCAAGAAACCGCTTAAGCTAAATTACTCGCCGTCGAGAAATTTTGATTTAGATTACATTGTCCTTTCCATCAAGAAAGCTTTGGCCACTGGTTGGGAGCCGAAATTTAATCTCCAGAAGGGGATTGCTGATATTTATAATAAATATGAAAAAAACAGGTAAAAAAATCTTAGTAACCGGCGGTTTGGGTTTTATCGGCAGTTATTTCATTGATTTGTTATTGGATCGTGGTTTTTCTGTCACCAACATCGATAAGGTGACCTATGCCGCTCGCAAGGATTTGAAATTTAATTCCCATCCCAATTACCGTTTTATTAAAGAAGATATCGCTTGTCTTAAAGAGATTCCTAATGACCTCGACTATCTGGTTAATTTTGCGGCCGAGTCTCATGTTGATAATTCCATCTTATCCAATCAACCTTTTTTCCATAGTAATGTTAACGGGGTTTACAATTTGCTGGAGTTAATCCACCGGTTGTCGGTGGGGAATCGGCCGTTATTTGTCCAGATTTCTACTGATGAAGTCTATGGAGATATTCTGGAAGGTTCTTTTACTGAGTTGGATCGACTGAACCCTTCTAGTCCATATTCTGCTTCCAAGGCCGCCGCCGATATGCTAGTCCATGCTTGGTCAAGGACTTATGGTTTAAAGACTATCATCGTAAGAAGTTGTAATAATTATGGTTACGGCCAATATTCCGAGAAGCTTATTCCTCGGGCGATGAAAAATGCGCAAAAGTTGATGAAAATACCGGTCCATGGGGACGGTTCTTACAAGAGGGAGTGGATCTATGCCGGTGATAATTGTGAGGCCATCTTTTTGGCGATGACCAAAGGGGAAAATGGGGAAATTTACAATATCTCTACCAATGAAGAATTTAGTAATCTGGAAGTAATCAGAATGATTTTGCGGATGATGGGTAAGACTGAAGAATTATTAGAATTGGTGGCAGATCGTCCCGGTCAAGATCTTCGTTACTCGGTTAGCGCTGACAAAATAAGGAAACTTGGTTGGCGGCCTCAAATGACGTTGGAAAGATATCTGCCTAAATGTGAGGAGTTGAATAAGGAACGCCGCAAGAATCTACCACCGGGCCGAAAGCAATTCCTTTTGGGCTTGTTGGGATTTAAGAAAAAGAAGTAAGCTGGTTTAGGAGTTTCCCCCCCATCTTTTTGGCAGTTAAATTATTTTGGTACCAGTCAAAAGCTTTTGCTGCCAGGTTTGTTAGTCTTTCCGGTTCTTTTTCCAAGTTCAAAATCTTGTTGGCTAAATCCATAGGATCTCCCGGTTGACAACAAAGGCAAGTCTCGTTTTCTCGTAAGATTTCCAGAACTGCCGGCTGGCGACCGGTGAGATAAGGAAGTTTCATCGCCAAACTTTCGAAAGCTTTGTGAGGAATAGTGTTTTGGAGGCGGGGATGGTCCGCCATTTGACCGAGTGATAGGTGACATTCCAGCATCTTCTCGCGAAGTTTCTCTAGAGCCAGATATTCGGTGATTAGTTCAACATTTTTAAGTTTCAAATCATCAACCAGCTGGCGGACATTTTTTTCCAATAAGCCATGGCCGAGAATCCGAAAATCAATATTTTCCTTTTCCAATAACTTTGCGGCCTTTAAGACGGTATCTACTCCCGCTTCGGGCAGGAACTTGCCTCGGAACAAAACGGTAAACCGTCCCAGTTTTTTTATCGCCGGGTCAAAATAAAAAGAGGAATCATCTACTCCGGTTAAATGAATGATTATTTTCTCTGGAGAAATATGGAAAGTCTTGCGGAGGTAATCTTTTTGATGTTGGCTCTCCACTAAGATAAGTTTGGCGGTGCGAAAAGCGAGCCAGTCAATAAGCCAATATTTAAAACCGGCTGGAGAAAACCTTGTTCCTGCCCGACGAGAGATAATCATGCTTTCATAAAAAGAGGCCAGGGCATTGTAGACCACGGGTCGTTTATTTATTAGCCACAACCAGGGAACCAGGATGCCACCGGTATAGCCGACGATAATCAAATCAAAATGATTTTTACTCTCTTTGATTTTTTTGGCGATTTCCCCGAATTTTCTCCAGCCAGGCGTATTGTCGGTCAGTTCAATGACGGTGGCGCCGTTTTCTCTTAGCCCTCTGATCGTCACGACGTCACGAGAATTACCGGAATTTATATTGACATAGCCGATTTTCATGGTTGTTATTTATTTTCGCTAAGTATACCATTTTGTGCTACCATACCAACCATGACTATTCAAAAATATTTTAGATGGGCCATTATTGTCGGCTGTTTTGTTGCCCTTCTTACCCCTCTTTTTGTTTCTAATTCTCTTTTCTTCCCCTTTATTACCGGAAAGGCTTTTTTCTTTAGAATTATTGTTGAAATTGTTTTTGCTCTCTGGTTAATTCTAATTGTCCGCGATCGATCGGCTAGGCCGATTCGTTCTCCCTTATTGATTGCTCTGGCTGCCTTCGGAGTAATTATTACTTTGGCCACCATCTTCAGCAACTATCCTTATCATAGCTTTTGGTCTAACTTTGAGCGGATGGAAGGTCTTGTCAGTTATCTCCATCTGGCCGCCTTTTGGTTGGTCATCGCCTCGGTTTTCAAGACGGACAGAATTTGGCGAGCTTTTCTCAATAGTTCCTTAGTTGTCAGTTTTATTATCGTCGTTTACGGTTTTCTCCAACTAGCAGGTTTGGCCGAAATTCATCAAAGCAGTGTTCGCTTGGATGCTACCTTGGGCAATGCTACTTATCTGGCCGTTTACATCTTGATTAACATTTTCATCGCTCTCTATCTCTTGTTAGGAACGAAAGTTTCCCGGCCGCTTAAATATTTGTATTCTGTTCTATTGGTTTTACAATTGATAATTCTTTACCACACCGCCACTCGGGGCGCAATTCTCGGTCTGATTTTCGGTTTGCTCGTCGCTTCAGTCTTAGCCCTTTGGCGTGGTCGGGATTATTTGTCGCCAAAATTGAAAAAGGCAACAATCGGAGTTTTTTTGGCCATTATCGTTATCGTTGGAGGCCTGTTTCTAATTCGAAGCAGTTCTTTTGTCCAGAATAGTCCCGTTCTCTCAAGATTTGCCAGCATTTCTTTGAGTGAAAGGACGACCGAGTCCCGTTTAGTTATCTGGCAAATGAGTCTCCGTGGCGCTAAGGAGCATCCCTTGCTTGGTTGGGGTCCCGAGAACTATGACATCGTCTTTAACGAATATTATGAGCCGGCTTTGTGGCGTCAAGAACAGTGGTTCGATCGTTCCCATAATATCTTTCTTGATTGGCTGATTAGTGCCGGAGCGCTCGGCCTCCTGGGTTACCTCTCTTTGTTTGTCATCGCCCTCTATCTGATTTGGCGCCGCCCGCGAGAGGGTCAAAATATTCAGCTTAATGTCATTGGGCAGAGTGTCTTAACCGGACTTTTGGTGGCTTACTTCTTCCAGAATATTTTTGTTTTCGATAATCTCATGAGTTACATCATGTTTCTGTCTATCCTAGCTTACTTGCATTTTGCTGCGACCAAACGAGTAGTTGTCGATAAAACTTTGTCGTCAAAGACCGGTTACCAGATAGTAGTGGCTGTTGTTGGTGTCGTCGTCTTAATTCTCGTCATTTATTTTGTAAATTACAAACCGATAATGGCGGCCAAGAATTTGGTCTTAGGCATCTCACCTTATCCTGCGGCCGAAAAACTCGCTTCCTTCAAAAAAGTCTTTGCCCTTGATACTTTCGGCTCCGCCGAAGCGAGTGAGCAGGCGGTCATGGCGGCTACTAATTTGGCGTCTGATACCAAAGTCCCCGTTGCCATTCGGGAAGAGATGGCTAAACTGGCTTTAGAGAAAATTAATCAACAAATAGAGATGAGGCCAGAAAGTTCTCGTCTGTATCTTTTCTTGAGTTCGGTTTATGAGATTTTTGGCCAAACGGACTTGGCTTTGCAGGCGATTACGAAAGCCGAAGAACTGTCTCCTCGTAAGCAGTCTACTATCAATCAAGCCACTTCAATCCTGATGGCCGGTGGTAAATTCAGCGAGGCGTTAATGACTGCCAAGCGAGCATATGAATTGGACAAAAAAGCGATTGAGCCGCTCAAAATCTATACTTTAGTCGCTATTTATGCCGGTGAGAAAAAATTAGCCAACGATTTGTCGTTGGAGTTGAAGAGTATTAACCCCATCGAGTTGCTAGATGATCGTTTTATCAACGCTTATGCCGAAGTCAAACAATATGATACCGTTCTCCAAATTTGGCAGGCCAAAGTAGCCTTGGATGAAAAGAATGCCGACAGTCACTTGCGTCTAGCGGCCGCTTACTTGGTAACGGGTCAGACTCAAAATTCAATCAAAGAACTGGAGATCGTCATTTCTCTTGATCCCAGCAAGAAGGCCGACGGTGAATATCTAATTAACGAAATCAAATCCGGACGAAATCCGCTGCAAAAATAATTTTTTAGTTATCCACACTTGATAGCAAAAAAATATTGAGTTAGTTTGCGATTTGGATGATAATAGATGTTGTACCTGGCAATCAAAATAATTTTGTAAAATAAAAACAGTGGAGATTTTTTACAAAAGGTCGCGGATTGCCAAAATGACTTTTAAAAATAATTTCCAAATCCAAAATGGCTAAGAAGAAAAAGGCTGCCAAGAAGAAGACTGCTAAGAAGTCTAAGCGCAAGGCTCGCCAATAGTCTTTAACAAAACAACCCACCCTTCGGGGTGGGTTGTTTTTCTTTCAAAAAAAGCGCACAATTAGGTCCACGATGTCATTTTTAAGCCGTATTTTAGGTGACCATCATAATAAGTATCTTAAATCTCTGGCTCCGATTGTGGCTGAGATTAACGCTCTGGAACCCAAATTTCAGGCTCTTTCTGACGATGAACTTAAGGCTCTGGCCGTCAGTTTCAAGGATCGATTAAATCAAGGGGCGACCCTAGATGAATTGCTTCCTGAAGCTTACGCGGCGGTCCGCGAAGCTTCACATCGGACGCTCGGCCAAAGACATTATGATGTCCAACTTTTGGGCGGTATCATTTTGCATCAGGGCAAAGTTACCGAGATGCGGACCGGTGAAGGCAAGACCTTGGTTTGTACCCTCCCGGCTTATTTGAACGCTTTGAGTGGTAAAGGAGTCCATGTTATTACCGTCAATGATTACTTGGCTCGCCGTGACGCCGTGTGGATGGGTCAGATTTACGCCGCTCTTGGTTTGAGTGTCGGCGTCGTCAATCATGAGTCTTCTTTTTTCTATGATGCCAAACAAACTAAAGAAGATGCCGAACGCGATGTCGAAGGATCTTTCCGAGTCTTTTACGAATACCTGAAATCTTGTACTAGACGCGAGGCCTACTTAGCTGACATTACTTACGGGACCAACAATGAGTTTGGTTTCGATTATCTCCGCGACAATCTGGCTCATAATCCCAGTCAGGTGGTGCAGATTGTTTTGCCGGAGCGGCCGCGTCATCATTTCGCTATTGTTGACGAGGTTGACTCGATTTTGATTGACGAAGCCAGGACGCCTTTGATTATCTCCGCTCCGGTGGCTGAATCAGAAAGCCTCTATGCCACTTTTGCTAAAGTAGCGGAACGTCTCTCGATCGAGACAGATTATACCGTTGATGAAAAAACCAAATCAATTTCTCTAACCGAGGCGGGGATTGATAAGGCGGAAAAAGCCCTCGGTTTGGATAATATTTATACCGACAAGGGGATTAAATATGTTCACCATCTGGAGACGGCAGTCAGAGCCAAAGCGCTTTTCCAACGCGACCGGCACTATGTGGTCAAGGATAATGGAATTATGATTGTTGATGAATTCACCGGCCGTCTTCAGCCCGGTCGTCGCTGGTCTGAGGGTTTGCATCAAGCGATTGAAGCCAAGGAGGGAGTTACGGTTCAAGAGGAATCTCGGACTTTCGCCAGTATCACTTTTCAAAACTATTTCAAACTTTACGAAAAATTGTCGGGCATGACCGGAACCGCCATGACTTCCGCCGAAGAATTTCTCCGAGTTTACGGCCTCGATACCGTCGCAGTTCCGACCCATCGACCCAATCAAAGACAGGACTTGAACGATCTTATTTTCCAGTCGGAAGCAGGGAAACTTAAAGCAATCAGCCGCCAAGTTAAGGAGCTTTATACCAAGGGGCAGCCGGTTTTGATTGGTACGGTTTCGATTGAAAAGAATGAAATGCTTTCGGCCTATTTACAAAAGGAGGGAGTGCCTCACCGCTTGCTTAACGCCAAAAATAACGAAGAAGAAGGGGCCATCATCGCTGATGCGGGCAAGAAGAGTAGCGTGGTGATTGCCACTAACATGGCTGGTCGAGGGGTGGACATTAAATTAGGCGGTACCGAAGGAGGACCGGAAGACAAGGAAGAGATTAAAGCTTTGGGTGGACTCTACGTCTTAGGTACGGAGCGCCACGAAGCGCGGCGAATCGATAACCAATTGCGTGGTCGTTCCGGCCGCCAAGGAGATCCGGGCGTGACCCAATTCTACATTTCTCTCGATGATGATTTGGCTCGGATTTTTGCGCCGGAAAAAATCAAAAAGATGATGAATCGGTTAGGAATTCCGGAAGACGAAGCGATTGAGAATCGGATGGTCTCTAAAGCCATCGAAAGTTCCCAAACTAAAATCGAAGGCCTAAATTTTGATTTGCGTAAACATTTACTCGATTATGACAATGTTCTTAATCACCAACGAATGTCTATTTATAGCCGACGTAACGCCATCCTTTTTGGTGGCAAAGAGGTTGTTGACCAAATTTTAACCGAGATTAATGCCGTAGAAATAGGGAGGGCCAAAGGCCAGGAATTGGGTGAAGAAATTTTTGTTACTGAATTTAAACGCTTGGCTCTGCAGGTAATTGACATGTATTGGGTGGAGCATTTGGAGGCGATGGAATATATGCGCGGCAGTGTCAGTCTTCGGGCCTATGGTCAACGTGATCCTCTGATTGAATATCGACGCGAAGGCTTGGCGATGTTTCAGGACTTGGAAATAAAGATTAACGAAGATATTGCTAAATTATTGCCAAATATCGGGGCGCAATTTCGAGAAGAAGTAGTGCAAATGCGCACTGTTCACGAATCAGTGACGCAAATCGGCCAAGCTCAAAAAGTTAATGATTCCGCCATCAATCAAGTTAAAGCTGCGGTGAAAATCGGACGCAATGATCCTTGTCCTTGCGGTAGTGGTAAGAAGTGGAAAAAATGCGGCGAATTAAACACCAAAGAGCATCAGATGTTATCCACTTCCAGTCGCTAATTTATCTAATTTTTCAACTCGTTTAGTGCTATAATTTAAAGTAATAATGAGAAGATTAACAGCACTTATGTGTTGCTATAAACCTTCCATTAGAAAGCCTCTTGCTGATTTAGCAAGCTTCTTGATTGTGCTCGTTACCGTCGCCAGTTTACTCTCCTCTTTTACTGTCCAAGCAGCACCGAATCTCAACATCAATTATCAGGGACGCTTATTCGATAGTTCCGGTGTCGCTGTGGCTGATGGTGATTATTCGATGATCTTTAGACTCTACACATCGGACAATTCCAACCCCGCCAATTGTCAGGCCGCGACCTCTTCGCCGGCTTGGGAAGAAACTCAAACCGTCTACGTATCTAACAGCGGTCAATTCTCAACGATGTTGGGGACAACCACGCCGCTTACCAGTGTCGACTTTAACCAGAATCTATATTTGGGAGTAAGTATTGGCACTGATTGTGAAATGTATCCGCGCAAATCAATCGGAACGGTACCTTCCGCTTTCGAGGCCCAAAAGCTTGGTGGTATCAGTTCTAGTCAATTTCTGCGCGGTGATGTTGCCAATGCCACCACTTCTGCTGGCACCTTTGTTACCTTTAATCAAAGCGGAGCCGGAGCCATTTTAGAACTGAAGAGAAGTTTAACTACGGTGTTTAAAACCACGACCGATGGGGCTACTAGCGTTGGCACTTCTTCTCCCTATGCTCAGCTCTTCGTTTGGAGCGGCGGTACCGGAACCGGCAAAGCCTTTGAAGTGGCTAACAACGCTTCCTCATCTTTGTTTTCAATTCTCGACAATGGTAATGTTGGTGTTAGCACCACCTCACCGTTTTACAAATTTTCGGTAGAAGGATCATCTTCCTTAGGCAATCAAGCGGTCGCTGGTTACTTCACTGGAACCTCTACCACTGCCTCGACCTTTGGCGGCTCCCTTGGTGTCGGCACCACCTCGCCGTTTACCAAGTTGTCTGTTAATGGTAGTGCTTATATTGGCGGTAATCTTGCGGCAACTGGCACAATCACCACTACAGCTAGTAGCGTTAATTTTGGTCGTGGTAATTCCGCTATCGTTGGTTTTGAGGCTTCCGCCTTTGGTATTGTAAATACGGCTACCGATCCCTATTCTACTGCTTTTGGTTATTCTAATATTGCCACTGGTGGCGCAGGTGGTGACAGTGGTTCTGTCGCTTTTGGTTATGACAACACTGCTACTACTGGCGATTTTGCTCCCGGGGTTGCCATCGGTTGGAGAAATTCAGTCACTGGCGGCGGCTATTCTTCGGGTTTTGGTTTATCTAACATTACTTCCGGCGATTTCGCTTCGGCTTTTGGTTATGGCAACACCGCTTCCGGTTTCGCCTCTGTCGCCTTTGGTGAGGGCAATGACGCTCTTGGTTATTTTTCTTCCGCTCTTGGTAACACCAATACCGCTTCCGGTCACTATGCCTCTGCCATTGGTAGTAATAGTACCGCCTCCGGTCGGTTCTCTCTGGCCGCTGGTGACAGCAACACCGCCTCCGCTACTTCTTCTGCCGTTGGTTACAAGAACACCGCCTCCGCCTCCTCTTCTCTGGCGATTGGATTATACAATAGCGCCTCTGGGATTTCTTCAACCGCTATTGGCGATGGGAATATTGCTTCCGGTAGATTTTCTATTGCGGCCGGTTACAAGAACACCGCCTCCGCTACTTCTTCTGCCGTTGGTTACAAGAACACCGCCTCGGCCTCCTCTTCTCTGGCGATTGGGTCTTTCAATAACGCTTCCGCAGTCGAGTCGTCGGCCTTTGGCTTATATAATATTGCTTCGGCCAATTACTCTTCTGTCTTTGGCTATGGTATTACTAACGCTATCGCCAATAGCGCCATGCTCGGGTCTTCTGATACGGCAAAATTAACCATTCTTTCTACCGGTGAGACTCAGACGCCATTCTTAACTGCCACTTCCACTACCGCCACCTCTACCTTCATGGGTGGAGTTCAAATTGGGACGACCACTTCTAATCAGAAGCTAGTTGTCCAAGGTGGCCTCTGTGTCACCGCTGGCGCCCCTTGCCCAGCGGAGGTTGCCGGCGTCATTGTGGCCGATGGTCTGATTACCCAAAACGCCTTTGACTTGGCTGAAAGTTATCCAACCATGGACGGAGGCCTTAGCGCGGGAGAACTGGTGATGCTTGATACTGGCAATCCGCTCTTTGTTCGTCGGGCGAGCAATGGAGCTGTTGGGGCAATCCTTCTGGGCGTTGTGTCTACCAAGCCTGGTTTCTATTTGGGGGGATTTGGTGACGAACGATCTCGTAACGCCGCCAAACAAGTGCCGGTGGCTCTGGCTGGGCGAGTTCCGGTTAAGATTAACTCCGAGGGCGGTGACATTAACATCGGTGATTACTTAACCATATCTTCTGTTCCGGGAGTCGCGATGAGGGCGGGCACTTCTTCGCCGATGGTGGTTGGTTTGGCTCTAGAATCGTCAGTCAATCAATCTGCTGGCACAATTATGATGTTTGTCACGCCGGTGACTCGGCCGATAATCAGCCAAATCAAGGGCGGGGAAATTACTTCCGGTTTTGCCTTTGACGAAACGGGAAATCGCCTGACAGCTCTCGCTCCGATTAATTTAAATAATAATGATTTACTCAATGTCCGTTCCATCATCGGCGCCAATGGGTCTTGGAAGATCGATGAACAGGGGATTCTCACCACCACGGAAGTTCATACCACCAAACTTTGCATCGGTGCCACTTGTATAAATGAGAACCAGTTCCAAGATATTTTACGCAAAGCGGGGATACCGTTTGAGGAGGCCTCCTCGTCCCCTCCATTGCCTGATCCGGAACCAGTACCAGAACCAGTACCGGTACCTAATCCTGAACCGGTGCCGCTACCAGACCCGGGACCAATTTCCACTACTACTCCGGTAATTCCCGATATTCAACCGCCCACACCATTACCGGAACCAATTCCAGAAGTTGTTCCACCACCAGTCGTTGAAGCTTTGCCTTCGTCCCCGGCTCCAGAACCTACTCCTCCTTCAGTTCCTGAACCAGTTCCGGAACCATCACCAATTCCACCACCAGCCCCAGCTGTCTAAAATAAAGGACAGCCCCATTTTATATAAAGGACATAAGGTCTTAGCCCTCAAACCCTGTCCTATAGGACAGGGTTTGAGGGCCTGTTTTTCCTAACTCCAAAAAACCCTTTACAATCAATGTTCTTAGTGATAGTAGTAAGGTTAGGTCTAGCCCTTTAACTCGCTCTTTTTTGGTTCGAGGTTTCGTTATTTTTTACCTTATGTCAAAGAAGAGCGCTCGCGCTACCACAATTATTTCTCTGTTGGGCATCCTCGCTTTTGCCGGGGTGCTTTCTCTGTGGATAACTACGAGCGCTCGCGCCCAAGAAGTTTCTTCTGACCCGGCTCCCATAGTTGTGGAGGCGGTAGAAACTGTTGAAGCGACTCCTGATGCTACTGAAGCGGTTGTCGAACCGATGGCAGTAGTCGAAGAAGTCGCTCCGGTTGTTACCGATACAGAGGTTGTTGAAATTTCCCCAGTTGTTGATTTCGTCGCTAGCACTACTGATCCAGTTATTGCTACTAGTACTGACCTTATGGCCACTTCTACTCCGGAAGTTCAAGAAGTAATTCCGGAAGTTGATGAGCCTGTGATTCAAGTTGTTGTTGCTGAGAACCCTTTGGTAGTCAGCGAAGAAATAAATGCTGCCACTTCAACGCCGCCGGTGAATAATAATCCCTTGGTGGTGAGTGATGAAGTGAGTGCTAAGACCTCAGAGGTTGTTCCGCCTTCAGGCAATCCACTAGTGGTGAGTGATGAAGTGAGTGCTAAGACCTCGGATGGCGGACCGCCATCAACGAATCCTTTGGTGGTCAGCGACGAGATTAGTGCTACTACTTCCGGTGGGTCTGACAATCCACTAGTGGTGAGCGATGAGGTTTCAGCCAAGACTACCGATAGCGGTGGTGGCTGTACTAGCAATTGCGGCGGCGGTGGTGGCGGAGGGAGTAGTGGCGGCGGGCAAAGGATAATCACGCCACCGGTTGCTCCGGCCAGCTGTCCTTTATACCTGACCAAATACATCCGCTTGGGTTACAACAACGATCCGTTTGAGGTGCGCAAGCTCCAGAAGTTCTTGCGTGATTTCGAGGGCTTCAACCAAGTCCAAATCACGGGCTTTTACGATCTCACGACCTATAACGCTGTTCGGGTTTTCCAAATGCGTTATGGCAAGGATGTTCTAAATCCTTGGGGTCTGGAAATCGGCGATCCAACCGGCTTCGTCTTTATTACTACGACTTATGCGATTAACCAGATTTATTGTAATCGCAGCACCGACAATGATTTCAATCTGCGCCACATCTATGATGAAGCGCCTTTGGTCGGTCGAGCTTACCAACCCGGTGAAGAGGCTGGCGGCTTGATTATCACCAACGAGCCCTTCGGTAATATTGGTACCAGCACTACGTCTACTACTACGGCGACTAGTACCACGGCTACCACCACAGCGAAGCGTGGCTTTTTCCAAGCCGCCGCAGTTGGTTTGCTTAACTTTTTTACTGACCACCCTGGCGTCTGGTTAACGATCCTTCTTTTTGTCGCTCTCTTGGTGTTGGCTTACTTAATTTTAAAATTGCAGGAAGAGGAAGAAGAAACGACAGCGACGAAAGATGGCGATGAGTGGCCGGAGGAAGTTGGTTTGCCTTCCGGCGCGGAAGCGCATCAACCGATTTTCCCTTTGATTATTGCTGGTGAGGATGAGAAGAAGGAGGATGATAATAATAAGGTCTTTTTGGAAGAAGTGGTTATGGATGAGTCTGAAGAAGTACCGATTCCAGAACTTGGAGAACTGGAGTCGGATGATAATGGGCCCGAGTCTCCCAGAGGACGAGGACGAAAGAGAGGCAAGTAAGCCTTGACCTCGCCATGGCGGGGTTGACAGAACGGTAATTCTCGGGCAGTGTTCTAGAGTTAGTCGGGATTGGAAGAAGGATTGGAAGATCGTTGTCAATCTATTGTATTGTGCTACGGCACAGGAAAGGCATGGTAGAACCATGTGTAAAGAAACACGTTTCGGTCTCGGTTTGTGTTTGGCGGTGGTATTGGCGGGTTGTTTCCCGCCGCCGCCGCCGGCTCTTGATGTTTGGCTCGAATCCTCTCTGCCTCTGGCGGATGACGGCAGCCTGCAAGTTCCACTGGGAACCCAGGTAACCTTCAATGCTCATGGCAGTGGCGGCGTCGGGCCCTATCTCCATCGCTGGATGGTAAGCGGTCAGATCCAGACTCGGTTCGCGCTTTCGGAACTAAACTGGACCTTCAACGAACCAGGTAACTATGTCGTCGAGATCAGTTTGACTGATCCGATGACCCAGGTCAGTGACTCCATTACCGTGGTAGTTGCTGGCAAACCAGGGGAACAGTCGTCGCCGGGCAAGCCAGTCTTTATTGACGGTGTCATCTTTTGGTCCGGCGGCGATCTGAACTCTGATGGTAGTGTGAATCTTGGTCCGGGCGGACGTCTGGACTTTGATCTCACCAAGATCCTGAGGGGAGGAACTCCTCCTTACCGTTACTACCTCGACAGTGGCGACGGTGCTATCGAACAGTCGGGCCCCATCTTTTCTTGGTGGGCACCGACCGTGTCGGTGACGACCACCTTCCGGCTAGTCATCCGCGTCGTTGACGCGAATGGCAATTCGGTAGAGAAGTGGTTGGTGGTGATTGTGGTGGTTAACCCGCCACCTCCACCCCCACCTCCGCCGTCTGTCACCGTTGACCTCAAGGTTAACGGTTCGGATGGTCCAATGACGGTTAAGGCTAGGGTCTCGGACAATCAGCAGAATATTGATTTGTCCTGGTCTATCACTGGCTCGACCCAGGGTACGGCCTCCGGTGATTGGAGTGGCACTAAGTCCACCTCCGGCAGTATGACGGTCACTCTGACCGTTGGTACCCACATCTTCGGATTGGGGGCTTCCAACAGTCAGAGTTATGGATCGGACAATGTTGTCGTCGTGGTGGAGCCGGCTGACGTACCCGTCACTCCGGTTGCTGTTGATCTCAAGGCCAATGGTTCCGATGGTCCAATCGTCAACGTGAAAGCGCGGACGACGGACCAGAGACAAGATGTCACTTTGTCCTGGAGTGTCACTGGCGCGACGGAAGGAACCGCTTCCGGAGCTTGGGGTGGCACTAAGGCCACTTATGGTACCATGACGACCGCTTTGACTGCCGGTACTTACGTCTTCGGACTAAGCGCCTTCAACAGTCAGGGCCAGTCCGGTTCGGATAGCATTACCGTTGTGGTGATGCCAGCCGATTCGCCACCACCGGAGTGCGACTCGACCCATTCTTGTGGGATCGGGAAGCACTGTGAGAATGGTGTCTGTGTCGACGATCCGGTTGCTCCACCAGAGGTCGAGGTCTTGGCTCCGGCCATGGACTCGGTCGTTCACAAGGGTGTGAGCGTTACCTTCACCGTCAAGATTACTGGCGGCAAGAGTCCCTACGCCGTAAATTGGTTTTTCTTTGACGGTACCGCTCCTTCTACCTCCAGCACTTCCACGACAGTTTCGATTCCGGTGGTGTTTAATCGCACTACCGCGGGACAATTCCCCGTCGACCAATACGTTCAAGTGGTCGACTCGGAGGGTCGGGTGAGTGCCATGGTGGTTGTCAGAATTCGTGTCATCGATTGATCTGGTCTTCCAATCCCGTTTCTTCTCGGGCGGTAAAACGCTCGAGGCTCGGCATACCTTCGCTGGTGTGCCGATTTTTTTATATCTAAGAATAGACCTTGCTTTTTTTAGGCAGTGTGGTAGTTATATAGGTATGACCAATACAATCAAGCAATATGGCAAATTAGTCCTAATCTTGGCCCTAGTTTTGCCTTTTATTATCCCTAATGGTGCTTTGGCTGTCACGACTGCTTTGCAGGCGACGATGATCAGCCCGGTTAGTACCCAGAATTATTCCGTCTTAGTTCCGGTTCCTTTTGGTGCCTCCGCTTCCGGTGGTACGGCTCCTTATGCTTACAATTGGGACTTTGGTAACGGTACTGTTGGTTCCGGCCAATCTTTTGATAAAGCAATGCCGGCCGGTACTTGGACCGTCACTCTAACGGTGGCCGATTTCACCGGCGCGACCTCAGTTGTATCTCGTCAGATTACCGTTAATGGTGTTGCTCCCACTCCCGCGACGGCCGATCTTAAGGCCAACGGTCAGGATAGCCTAACGGGTGTTGCCACCAGTACCTCGATCACTTTGACTTGGACTAGCGCTAACGCCAACTCTTGCTCCGCTTCCGGCGCTTGGTCTGGCAGCAAAGGTCTAAATGGTTCCGAGACCGTAACCAGCGCCTCGGCGACCGGTACGACTCAAACTTTTATTCTCGCTTGTACCGGTACGGCTAATACGGCCACGGATAATGTTGCCGTGACTACGACCGGTGGTACCACTACTCCTAGCGCTTTGGTAATCTCCAATCTTCATGTGACTGACGTTACCTCCTCGAGCGTAGTTGTCCGTTGGACGACCAATCGTATTGCTTCCAGCCGAGTCTTGTATGACACCACTTCTCACCCTAGTATTTCCGGCCAAGTGGCTCCCAACTTTGGTTATCCTAATTCTACCGGCGTCTCTGACACCAGCCCTCGGGTAACCGAACATGCTGTTACTGTTACTGGTCTCTCTGCTAATACTACCTACTACTTCCGCGCCATTTCTCAAGAGTAAGCAAAATTATAATAATGGTTTATGATTAAGGATGTTATGAAAGTAGCATCCTTAATTCGTGCCTATTTCCCGGAAGCCAAACTTAATGAGTCTTTGGCCGACAAGACCACTTTTGGCGTGGGCGGCAAGACTTTGGCCTATCTCCACGTCAGAACACCGGAAGAATTATGGGGGGCAGTGAGTCTGGCGAAGAAGAAAAAGATTTCTTATCAAATCATTGCTGGTGGGAGTAATGTAGTCTTTGCCGAAAAGATCTACCCTGCCTTAGTAATCCAATATTTTAATAAAATTGGCCGGGTGGAAATTGATGATTCAGAGGTTGTTGTGGACGCCAGTCTACCCTTAATGCAACTAATCCGAGCGGTGATGAGAAGTGGCTTGGCAGGAATAGAAACTTTGTCGGGCATTCCCGGCACGGTGGGTGGCGCGGTGGTGGGGAATGCCGGTGCTTACGGCCAAAGTATTTCCGATCACTTAGATTCGGTTTTAATTTACGACGGCCAAAAGACTAAATGGGTTAACAAAAAAGCTTGCCATTTTGCTTATCGCGACAGTATTTTCAAACATAAAGACCCCATTGTTTTGCGAGTAAAATTTAAATTAGGAAAGGGAGATAGAAAAGAGTTAGAGAAAAAGTCGCGAGAAATTATCGAGATGAGGAATAAGAAATATCCTCCCGGAACTCGCTGCCCCGGGTCATTCTTCAAAAATGTTTTAGCCAAAGAGGTGAGTCAGAAATCTCTGAAATTACTAGATAGGGCGAAAATTGCCCACGGCAAAATTCCGGCCGGTTATTTGCTGGAAGCGGTGGGGGCGAAGGGAATGAAGCAGGGCAAAATCTACGTCGCTGATTATCATGGCAACTTAATTATCAATGGTGGCAAGGGCAAGTGTGTGGATGTAAAAAAGCTCGCGACCAAGCTGAAGCAGAAGGTGTATAATAAATTCAAGATTAAATTAGAAGAGGAAGTGAGGTTTATTTAAATAAAATATGAAAAAAATAATAATTTGGGCAGTAATAATTTTAGTAATTATCGCGGGGGCTTACCTTTATGATGTTTTGAAACAGCAAGGTCCGGGAATTATTCCTCAACCAGTGGGCTGCACGGCCGAAGCCAAGATCTGCCCGGATGGCTCGGCCGTCGGCCGTAGTGGTCCGAAGTGTGAGTTTGCCGCGTGTCCAGGTTCAACAACTTCGACTCAATAAGCGCTAGATGATATAGTAGCGGTATGGAATATAAGCCCACTATCGGCCTGGAAATCCACGCGGAATTGGCGACCGAGAGCAAGATGTTCTGCGGTTGCAAGAACGACCCAGACGAGAAGCGGCCGAACGTAAACATCTGCCCGGTTTGTATGGCTCATCCCGGTACTTTGCCGGTCATCAATAAAGAAGCGGTCAGGAGCGTCTTGCGAGTTGGTTTGGCGCTTGGCAGCACCCTCGCTGACTATACGGAGTGGGACCGTAAAAATTATTTCTATCCCGACATTCCCAAAGGCTATCAAATCAGTCAGTACAAATTCCCGCTCGTTTCTGGCGGCAAATTAAAAGGTGTAGAAGTGACACGCGTGCATCTTGAAGAAGATACTGCCAGAAGTCAGCATGACGACAAAACCGATGAAAGTTTGATTGATTACAACCGTGCCGGTGTGCCACTCATGGAATTAGTAACCGAGCCAGTAATCACTTCGGCCAAGCAAGCCGGCGATTTTGCGCGCGAATTACAATTAGTCTTGCGTTATCTCGGCGTAGCGGAGGCCAATATGGAGAAGGGCGAGATGCGCGTTGAGGCCAACGTCAGCGTTTCTAAAACTGATAAATTTGGCACCAAGACGGAAGTGAAGAACATCAACTCATTCCGAGCGGTAGAAAAAGCGATTGATTACGAGATTAAGAGGCAGATTGAAGTGCTGGAAAGTGGTGGCGAGGTGGTGCAAGAGACGCGTGGTTGGGATGTTGGCAAGAGTGCCACCTTCTCTCAACGGAAGAAGGAGAGTTCTCACGACTATCGCTATTTCCCCGACCCGGATTTGCCCAAGATGTGGGTGAGCAAGATCGCGGAGTTCAAAGATTTGAAGGCGACGATTCCGGAATTACCGGAGGGAAAGCGTGAGAGATATAGAAAACTAGGTTTTTTGCAAGATCAGGACATTGAACAATTGGTCGGAGATTTTGAACTAGCCAATCTTTTTGACCAAGTAGCGGTGATCTTAAATGATCAGAAGATGATAAAAATCGCCGCTAATTTTATTTTGAATGACATCGCTGGCCAAAGAAAAAAAGATCCTACTTGGCGTCTGCCTGATGCGGCTTATTTGGCCGAAGTTGCTCGTAAATATTGTGAGGGCGTTATGGCGTCACCTCAAGCAAAGCAAGCTATTTTGAGTGGGACAATGGTTGCGGCCGTCAACGACACGGCTCTTCCGGAGCTAGTGCAAAAAGTTATCGCCGCCAATCCTAAAGTAGTAGCTGATTATAAGGCCGGCAAAGGCCCGGCTTTGCAATTCTTGGTCGGCCAGGGGATGAAGGAGAGTAAGGGGAGCGCTAATCCGGAGGTGCTGAAAAAACTTTTCCAAGAATCTATTTAACTATCGAGCTAATTTTTTACTAATCCAATAGGGGACACCGAAGAGGAAGAGATAGAAGAGACCGAAAAACAAAATACCGGGGATATCGGTCAGGCCTTTGATGTTGGTGAACAAGAGCCACTCGGCCAAGACCCCGTAGGCAAAGATAATAATCAAGGTCCAAGATCCCATTTTTTTAAACAACCAGCCAAAGATGGTGGCTAGGACAAAATAGTAAACAATAAATTGAATCGGAAATTGGAGCAGTGGCAAGGGGTGTTTGGCAATCATCGGACCAAGAACCTCACCAAAAAGGAGGCTAAAAATTAAAGCACTGATCACATAAAGCCAAAATTGTTTTCTCATCTATTGATTATAACAAAATTGCAATGTTATGGTAAAATAAAAGCATGACTATTAAACATTGGGTAAAGTTTTTGGTGCTTACCGCCATTATGGCTATCAGTTCTTTTGTTATTGCGGCTACCACCGATTTTACCGCCAACAGTGACCTTACTGTTACTGGTGTCACCTTCGGTGTTACTACGGCTGATATGCTTATTCTGAATGGTTCTACGGCGGAGAGTTTTGGTTTTGATGCCGGGGCTTTTACGGTTACCAATCCCGGCAGTTTCCAAGTTGGCTCTAGTGACGTCGCGGTCAAAACAATTCGGGCCGCTCAAGGTGCTAGCACCGTTGCTTGTACTATTAATACTACTCCGGGGACCAGTTATCTTACTGTCCCCACGGTCGCCGGTATTTATACCATCACGCCTTCCGTGCTCACTACTTGCCAGGACCAATGCTCAGCCATTAGCAATGCCGCTACTTTGAATGCTTATCCCACTTGCGGTGTGGCTTCCTGTAATTCTGGTTATAGTCTTTTGGGATCCGGCGCTTCGGCTACTTGTATTGTCACTCCCAATTCTGGTGGTGGTAGCGGTAGTAGTCCAACTCCACCAGCTGTTGCACCAGTTGTTCCACCTAATTTCTTATTACCCCTTATCCCAACCTCTCGTCTTTACCTTCCGCTTAATTCTCCGGCGAACCCCATCTTTACTCGTCCTCTCTTTTTGAATCGTCGTGGTGAGGACGTTCGTAATTTGCAGAGATTCTTGAATGCTAATCCGGATACGCGCATCGCTCTGACTGGTGTTGGTTCGCCTGGTAATGAGACGGACTTCTTTGGCGGTCTCACCAAGGCCGCTTTAGGCAAATTCCAACTCAAATATGGCCTAGTTTTTTCTCTCAACGATCCGACCTTTGGTTATCTCGGGCCTAAGACCAGAGCCAAGATTGCGGAACTGGCCGCGGCCCCAATTCCAAGTGTGCCTAGTCAGTCTCAAGCTTTGCAACAATTGCGCCAACTATTACAGATGCGACTAATGGGCCGGTAATTAATAATTATGAAAACAAATATGCAAACCTTCCTCAAAACCCACCACGATCTTGTCACCAAAATCACCACTTCTATTTTCGTCTTTCTCTTTTCCGTCGGCATTATCTACGGGGCGACGACTGTTGGTCAGAACATTGTTACTGCCGGCGATATCACGGCCGGATCTATTACCCTTAATGGTGTCACCAACACTGCCTGGCCAGCTTCTGATTGGTGGGCCACCACAACTGACAAGGTTGGGGCAACCCTCTCCCTTGTCGGCGCAGCAATCTCTCCCACTACCACTCAAAGTGTTTATCTTCCCCAAGATTTGTTGGTAGATGGCAACGCGACGACCACGGGACGATTGGTCGTGGGTAAATCTCCTAATTTGTCTGCTGAAAATCTTGATTATGGTTTAGTTTCGAACAAACTCCCATCTATAAGTGGTGGCTATGCTTCAATTTATGCCAGTACAACTGCTCTGGATGCCTTTTCTGGTGCCAGCAATTTATACGGAGTGTATGCTCGAATTAATGATACTGCTAATATTGCCGGTGGCATCACTGGTGTTAGAGCTTCTGCTCAAGGGGCTTCAAATCAAGTGACCGGCATTAGTGCTGACGTGACTAGTTTCGGTTCCGGAAACGTTTACGGTTTATATTCTCTTGCTAATACCGATACTGGCGGTGATGGTTCAACTCTATACGGTGTTTATGGCCGTGCTTCGAACGGTTCTTCTGGATCTGCCACGGGCAACCAATATGGTCTCTATGGTGTGGCCGATGGTATTTCTTCTGTCGGTACTAATTACGGTGTCTATGGCAACGCCATTAATGGTGCTATCAATTACGCTGGATATTTTGATGGAAATGTGAAAACCACTGGTAGCCTTGATGCTGGAGGTAAACTTTACATCGGGGCTGTGGCTGGTGCGGCCGCTGATGGTAAGGTGGTTTGTTTTAATCAAGGGACTAGAGAGATTTATTATGTTGATGACAATACTCCATGCAGTAATGCTGGCGGGGCTGCTTCCCCCTTTCTTCTCACTATTTCCGGCACAACCGTATTATCAGAGGTCCTAGCTAATCAGTGGAAGGTGGAAGCGACTTCAATCAATCGAATCGATGGTTATGATGGGACGACGGAACCAACTTTTGTTCTCGGATCTTACAAAGAGAAAGAGACAGATTACATTGATTCTCTGGCCCTTCAGCTTCGTTGCGAAAGAGACCAAGTGATTACGACTAAAAATTACCCACTCAATTTTATCGGCAAGTTGGGTCAGGGTGTAAAAGGTAATTGGTTAGAAGCAGCAAGTGGCATTGATGGCAAATACTTCCAAGGTCGGGAGGGGGATAAGATTGTTGTTAAATTCGAGCAACCCCAAGCGGCAGATTGGTCTCAATGCGACAACAAAACCTTCGCCTTTGTCGCCAATGGTTACTACGAATGGGAAAAGCTGGAATTCGATGAGAAGGCTAATCAGAGTTTCTTCAAGAAGTATCTGAAGTATTCTTGGTAATTAAAGTTAACCATCAATATCATGCAAACCTTCTTCAAAACTCACCACGACCTCCTCACCAAAATCACTACCTCGGTTTTTGTTTTCCTGTTTTCCGTTGGCGTCATCTACGGGGCGACGACAATTGGGTCTAACATTCTCACTGCCGGAACTCTAACCGTCGGCCCTGTCAGTCCGACAGTCTCCGGGGCTAATATTTTTACTTATAGCACTACGGGAGATGGTTACGGAATATATTCTGAAACTATCGGTAACGGAGTTACTGCCATCTTTGCCAGTTCTAGTAATACTGAAGGAATGGTTGGTACAAATGGTATTGTTGCCTATGCCAAAAATAATGGAATGAATGCCTACGGTGTTTATGGTAGTGCCGAAGATACGAGTGGGTCATATGGTGTTTATGGAACAGCGATTGGTACGGGTGATAATTACGGCATCTATGGCACGGCCTCCGGCGGGACCACCAACTACGCCGGGTATTTTAGTGGAGATGTGATTGTGACTGGAGCTTTGAAAGCCGGTGGAGATAATGTTTCCATTGGGTCAGAAGCCGGCTTGAATAATGTTGATGAAGGAAATGGTCCCAATACCTTTATTGGTTATCATGCCGGCCGGTCCAATACCACTGGTTATGGAAACGTCATGATTGGTCAAAATGCCGGCTTTGATGGCGATAATGGAAATATTACTGGTTCCAGTCTTACTTTTATTGGTAGTAACGCCGGAACTGTTTATGATATAACTTCGATTGATGGTCTGACTAATTCTACGGCGATTGGAAGTCTTTCGAGTGTAACTCGGTCCAACTCTTTAGTTCTTGGCGCTATTGGCAGTTACGCTGTTAATGTTGGCATTGGCACAACATCTCCATCATCACTATTGACAGTCGTGGCGAATGGAGATGCTACTAGTACCATTGCTTTGGGCGACAGCGGGAGAACCCATGGGTCTTGTCTGGTTCTTTATGATTCTGCCGGTACCCCGGTCTATGCTTATGTCGCCGCCG
>Ga0172379_10003875_pt1 | contig 23106 bp, 13 predicted proteins | sample GrowelOW334metaG_FD_119756 | JGI IMG/M metagenome (GOLD analysis project Ga0172379, IMG submission 119756) | Groundwater microbial communities from an aquifer near a municipal landfill in Southern Ontario, Canada - Groundwater well OW334 metaG | ecosystem: Environmental > Aquatic > Deep... | reverse complement strand
TCCTGTAGCATCTCTGTCGGTCTCATCTGTCACCTCTATAGATGACTATATAAACCGGACAGATTACGTGCTACAAACCGGACATGTCACGAACTCGCAACATTTCTGGGGACATTCTCTTGCATATTCGTTAATTTGCGGTATAATACCTCGCAATTATTTACGTTGATATGTAAATCATGCCGAACAGTGTGTCACCCTCAGAAGTTAACTAATCAGGGGATTATGACCATGAAAACGCACGACTCACCTTCCCACCCTGCTTTTCATCATGCCGACGACGGGCAGCCAAACGATTTGATGGCCAAGCCTTATTCAATAATCCTCACCGCTGTCTTCTTATTCATTTTAATCCTTGGAATCGCCCTTTTTCTGGGCTGGCGGCACTTTGAAACCACCAGACACAATGCCCTGGCTAATGACAAGACAACGGCAAATTTCCTCGCAGACCTCATCCTGGCACAAAACAAAGCAACCACAGGAATCCTCCAGTCCTATGCTCATAGGCCCCTGTTCATTGACGCCGTTAAGAACAAGGACCTTGCGGGTGTTCACAGGCATCTGTCCGACCTTAAAAAGAATGCCGACATCGATCTGACCTTCGTCACGGACACCCGCGGCATTCTCTGGGCGAATTTCCCTTTGCTTCCGGAAGCCATCGGGAAGGACCTGTCCTATCGAGACTGGTACAAAGGAATAAGTACAAACTGGAAGCCTTACATCTCCAATGTCTTTAAACTGATCGTCGGTGATAAGCCGCTGGCGGTAGCCATTTGCGTCCCTATCATCGATGAAAAAGAAAGGCCCGTCGGGATACTCGCAACTTCCCAACGGCTTAGTTTTCTTGCTAACGCTTTGCAGCGGGCGCCTTTGAGCCCTTATACTACGGTGAACGTGATCGACCGGACGGGACATATCATTTACAGCAACGCAGTCGCTTATAGTGAAAAGCCAACGTTTTATCGACTCTTTCCGATTGTTGAAGCGGCGCTGAAAGGGAAGAAACAGCAGATCGAAATGAACGATCCCCCGCAAGTTCAGGGGAAAAGTTATTTTACCGTCGTTTCCGTGGGAAATATCGGCTGGTCGGTCACTATTGAGAGAACCCGGGGAGATATTTTTCGTTCAGATATCAGAAGTTTTATTGAAACAGGCGCCATTTCCTTCCTGCTGTTCATCCTGATCGTCTTCCTTCTTGTTTATCTGAGAAATATTTCCCTATCGAAAAAAACAGCGGCCCTCCTGGAAGCGGAGACAAAACTTCGGCAAGGTGAGGAGGAGATGAGGGCCCTGTCCTCACGCCAGGAAGCCATCCTGGCCGCCGTTCCGGAAATCATTATGGAAGTGGACAACAACAAGGTCTACACCTGGGCGAATTCTGTGGGAATTGAGTTCTTTGGAGAAGATGTGATCGGCAAAGAAGCTTCTTTCTACTTTGAAGGCGAACAAGACACCTATTATACAGTATATCCGCTCTTCAGCGGCACAGAAGACACCATCTATCTGGAAAGCTGGCAGCGTCGCAGAGATGGGCAGAAGCGGCTCCTCGCCTGGTGGTGCCGGGTGCTCAATGATAAAGAAGGAAATGTTAGTGGAGCCCTTTCCTCGGCATACGATATTACGGAACGCAAACAGGCGGAGGAGGCCCTGCGGGAGAGCGAGAAGAAGTACCGGGATCTTTTCGAAAACGCCCTGGAAGGAATCTACCAGGCCACCCCCGAGGGGCGCTTCGTCTCAGCCAATCCGGCTATTGCCCGGATGTTCGGATACGACTCCGCCGATGAGCTGATAGCCGGCGTCAACGATATCAAGAGTCAGATCTACATTAATCCGGAGGACCGCACTGAACTCCTGCGCCGCATCGCCGCAAACGGCTTTCTCTCGTCTTATGAGCTCCAGTACCGTCGGAAGGATGGAAGCGCCATCTGGTTGTCCCTGAATATCCGGGCCGTCAAAGATGAGACAGGCAAGTTGGTCTGCCTGGAGGGCACGGCGGTGGACATCACCGAGCGCAAACGGGCCGAAGAAGAAATCCTCAAATTGAATGAAGAACTGGAACAGCGAGTCACCGAACGGACCGTCCGGTTGGAAGGGGCGAACAAGGAGATCGAGGCGTTCAGTTATTCCGTCTCTCACGACCTGCGGGCGCCCCTCAGGAGCATCGACGGCTTTAGCCAGGCCCTGCTGGAAGAGTACCAGGAGAAACTGGATGAAACAGGGAAGAATTATCTGGAGCGGGTCCGCAAGGCGGCACAGCGCATGGGATGGCTAATCGACGACCTGCTGAAGCTCTCGCGGGTGGGCCGGTCCGAGCTGCAATGTGAAGCGGTTGATCTGAGCGATATGGTCAGGGCGATACTACAGACCACACAGCAGAACAGCCCCGATCGGACCGTCGATATCACCGTCCAGGACGGGATCATTGCACAAGGTGATCACTACATGTTGCAGATCGCACTGCGTAACCTGCTGGACAATGCCTGGAAATTCACAGGGAAAGAGGCCCGGCCCCGGATCGAATTCGGTTCCGCCGTCAAGGATGGAAAAACCCTCTATTATGTCCGGGACAACGGTGCGGGGTTTGACATGGCTTATGTGGACAAGCTGTTCGGCGCCTTTCAGCGCCTCCATACCACGGAGGAGTTCGCCGGAACGGGGATCGGCCTGGCGACGGTCCAGCGGATCATCAGCCGCCACGGCGGCCGGGTCTGGGCGGAAGGGGAGACCGGGAAAGGGGCGACGTTTTATTTCACATTGCCATCGTAGGTCATTGGCTCTTTCATTTTACGTTGCAGATGTTTCATGAGGCGATAAAACTCAAAGCGTTAAAACATTTTGGATAAGGGGGGAGAGAACCATGAATGACAGGGTAATTCTGCTGGTAGAGGACAATCCCGATGATGTGGAGCTGACGATGCGAGCGTTCAGGAAGAATCATATCTCCAATGAGGTAATCGTGGCCAAAGACGGTGCGGAGGCTCTTGCTTATCTGCAGGGAACGGGGATGTATGCCGGCCGGGATATAACTGTTATACCCGTTGTTGTCCTTTTGGATCTGAAACTACCCAAGATTGACGGCCTCGAGGTTCTGAAAGCTATCCGTCAAAATGAGTTCACCAAATTGCTTCCCGTGGTCATTCTCACATCCTCGGCCGAGCAGAATGACGTGACCAGCGGATATAATCTAGGGGCCAACAGTTATATTCACAAACCCGTCGATTTTGAACAGTTTACAGAAGCCATCAAGTCTCTCGGGCTTTACTGGCTGGTCTGGAATGAACCTCCACCCATAAAAAGGAAAAGTGCGAGGTAAGGAGATGAGAAAGCCACTGGGGGTATTAATTGTCGAAGACTCGGAAGACGATGCCCTGTTGGCGATCCATGCCCTCAAGAAGGGCGGCTACGATCCGGTGTATGAACGGGTGGAAGATGCCGTGGCCATGGAAGAGGCCCTTCGGAAGAAACGGTGGGACGTCATTCTGTGCGATTACCAGCTGCCCAAATTCAACGGTCTTGCCGCCGTCGCCCTGTTGAAGGAAAGCCGCATCGACACTCCTCTCATCATCGTTTCGGGGGCCATCGGCGAGGAGACGGCAGTGGAATGTATGCGCCTGGGCGCCCGTGACTACATAATGAAAGGGAACCTGCTTCGCCTTCCTTCCGCCATTGAGCGGGAATTGGAGGAGATGGAATCAAGACGCAGGCGCAAGCAGGCAGAGGAGGCGCTCCAGGAGAGCGAGGAGAACTACCGCAATCTATTTGATAATGCCAACGAGGCCATTTTTGTGGTCCAGGAGGGGAAGCTGGTATTCCTCAATCCGATGACCGCCGCTATGACCGGTTATGCCGCCGGGGAACTCACGGCAAGGCCATTTAGCGAGTTCATTCATCCCGATGACCGGGACATGATTATGGACCGGCATAACAGGCGGATGAGGGGGGAGGATATTTCTCATCGCTATTCTTTTCGGATTACCCATAGAGACGGGGACGCCAGATGGGTGGAACTGAACGTAGTCTTGATCCAATGGAAGGGAAAGCCGGCCACTCTGAATTTTCTGGGTGACGTCAGCGAGCGCAAGTGGGCGGAAGAGGAAAAGCACAGCCTGGAGGAACGTTTGCAACGGGCGGAGAAGATGGAGGCCCTGGGGACCCTGGCCGGCGGCGTCGCCCACGATCTCAACAACGTCCTGGGCGTTATCGTCGGCTATGGGGAGCTCCTCCTTGACAGCGTGGATAAATCAAGCCCCCTCAGGCGCGGTCTTGATAATATCATGAGCGGGGGTTTGAAGGCCGCCGCGATCGTGGACGATCTGCTGACCCTGGCCAGAAGAGGAGTCCCGGGCAGAAAAGTCCTTAACCTGAACAAGATCATCGTCGATTGCCAACAGTCGCCGGAGTGGTCAAACTTATCCTTTTACAATCCCGCTTTAAAGATCAAGACCGATCTTAATGCCGACCTCTTGAACATCTCCGGTTCTTTCATACATCTCGCCAAGACGCTATATAATCTCCTTGCCAATGCGAGCGAGGCCATGGCGAAGGGCGGCCTCGTAACCATCAAAACGACCAATCAGTATCTGGACAAGCCTATTCAGGGTTATGACCAGATCCGGGAGGGGGATTATGTCGTCCTTTCCGTGACCGATACGGGGGAGGGCATCCATCCGACCGATCTGAAGCGGATCTTTGAGCCCTTCTACACGAAGAAGATCATGGGGAGAAGCGGCACCGGCCTGGGGCTGGCGGTGGTATGGGGTACGGTTAAGGATCATCACGGCTATATAAACGTGGAGAGTGAAGCCGGAGAAGGAAGCACCTTTACCCTTTATTTTCCCGTGACGAGGGAAGAAACCGTTGATGAGGGTGTTGCCGTGCCCATTTCCGAATACATGGGAAAAGGCGAGGCCATTCTAGTGGTGGATGATGTAAAAGAACAGCGCGAGCTGGCGGCCAGTATGCTCATGACGCTGAATTACAACGTAGAAAGTGTTTCGAGTGGTGAAGATGCGGTGGCTTACATTAGAACGCACAAGGTGGAGCTAATAATCCTGGACATGATCATGGACCCCGGCATGGACGGACTGGACACCTACCGGGGCGTTCTGGCGATCCGTCCGCAACAGAAGGCGATTATCGTCAGCGGTTTTTCGGAGTCCGATCGGGTGCGTGCCGCCCGCGACTTCGGCGCGGGGGCCTACGTGAGAAAGCCCTATATCAAAGAGAGGCTGGGACTGGCCGTGAGGAGAGAGATTGACCGCCCCGAGGGGATCCCGGATCAAAACCTGCCCGGACATGATCCGGAGTAGGCATGACGAAGGACGGCAACTGTTTCGTCGTGTATATGTACGGCATCGAAACACAGAAAATATCGACATGAACGAAGGCTGATGAACATGGGATATGATATAATATTATTGACAATCGCCATAAACAGAAGCAGACTGCCCCTATAAAAGATTCAGTATCACACAATACCTTTTTATCATGGTAAGGTGAAGTGATGGTGATTTTCTGCAAAACCCCGTGTCTCAAACAAGAGAGCGGGGTTTTGTGTTTTAGTCTTCTCTTCTAATGGGTGAACTTATGAAAGATGATAATAAGACAAAGAAGCAGCTCGTATCTGATCTGTCGGAATTGCGCATGCAAAATGCCGAGCTGAAAAAATCAATAACCGGGACTATATATGCTGAAATTGCGCTCGAGGAGGCCCGTCGCTATGCCGAAAGTATTGTGGCAACTGTTCGAGAACCCCTTTTGGTCCTGGATGCCGATCTGAAGATAATCTCGGCGAACCGCAACTTTTACAGAACCTTTAAAGTGACTCCCGGTGAGACGATCGGAAGTTTCATCTATGACCTTGGAAACAAACAATGGGACATCCCCAAACTTCGGGAGCTCCTTGAAGAAGTCCTTCCTGAAAAAGAAGCGTTCGACGACTTCGAGGTTGAACATAATTTCCAGGATATCGGTCATAAAATCATGCTGCTCAGCGCCCGCCAAATATATCGGAAAGACATCGGCGCAAAGATGATCCTTCTCGCCATTGAGGACATCACCGAGCATAAGCGACTGGAAGACTTATTAACGGAGTCTGAAGAGCGCTACAGGCGTCTTTTTGAGACGGCAAGCGACGGGATCGTGCTTCTCGAAAAACGCGAAGGGAAGATAACCCATGCTAATCCGGCCACCGAGAAGATGTTGGGCTATACCAAAAAGGAGAGCATCGGGAATAAGCTTCAGGACATCGGCATATTTGATGTAGATGATTTCCAAACGATAATGCAAAATTTGAACAAGAGCGGCATTATTAATTACTATGATATTCCGGTAAAAACAAAATCCGGGCAGCATATCGATACGGACATATATCTTGTTGACAGGGCAAGGTTGATACAGTGTAATATTCGTGACATAACCGACCGCAAGCGGGCGGAGCGATCACTGTCAGAGAACGAAGCCCGTCTGCACACGCTGGTGCAAACCATCCCCGACCTGATCTGGCTGAAAGACGTGGACGGCGTCTATCTGGCCTGCAACACGAGGTTCGAGCATTTTTTCGGCGCCAAGGGAACGGACATTGTCGGCAAGACCGACTACGACTTTGTAGATAAAGAACTGGCGGACTTCTTCCGCGAGCACGACCGTAAGGCTATGGCAGCGGGAAAACCCAGCGCCAATGAGGAATGGCTTACCTTCGCCGATAATGGTTACCGGGGACTATTCGATACCATCAAGACCCCGATGTATGATGCCGAGGGCAAACTCATCGGAGTGCTGGGCATCGCCCGCGACATCACCGAGCGCAAGCGAGCGGAGAAGGCCCTGCGGGAGAGCGCGGAAAAATACCAACGGTTTTTCATGACTTCGCGGGATTGCGTCTTCATAACATCAAAAGAGGGAAGCTGGATTGATATGAATGATGCCGCAGTGGAATTGTTCGGTTATTCAAGCCGTGAGGAACTGATGCAGGTGAAGATCCCAGATCTCTATGTCAACCCGGAAGAAAGGACAAAGCACAACAGCATTATCGCAGAACACGGGTATACTAAGGAATTCCCCGTGGATTTGCGCAGAAAAGACGGCACGGTAATGCACGCGCTTATCACATCGATTGCACTCTACGACGCAGAAAAAAATGTAACAGGTTTCCAGGGAACGATCCGCGATATCACCGAGCGCAAGCGGGCCGAGGAGGAGATCCGGAACCTCAACGCCGAACTCGAGCAACGCGTGATCGACCGCACCGTCCAGTTGGAAATTGCCAACAAGGAGCTGGATGCCTTCGCCTACTCCATCTCCCATGACCTCAAGGCGCCACTTAGGGCTGTGGACGGTTATGCACAGATTCTCATTGAGGACCATGCCGATCGGCTGGATGGCGAAGGAAGGCGGGTCTGCGAGGTCATCAGCAACAACGCCCTGAAGATGGGCCGACTGATCGACGATCTGCTGGCCTTCTCCCGGACGGGCCGGGCAGAGATAACTCCCGCGCCTGTGGACATGGCAACCCTGGCGAATTCCATCTTCTTTGAACTAACGACCCCGGAGGAGCGGGAACGGATCGATTTTCACGTCGGCCCCCTGCCCCGAGCCGTCGGTGACCCGCCGCTCCTCCGGCAGGTCTGGATGAACCTCATCGGCAACGCCGTCAAGTTTTCTGTGAAAAAAGAGCGTACCGCAATCGAGGTAGGCTGCGTATCGGAACTCATAGAGGAAAAACCAGCGGTAGTTTACTTCATCCGGGACAACGGCGCGGGATTCGACATGACGTACGTGGACAAGCTCTTCGGCGTATTCCAGCGCCTCCACAGCGCGAAGGAGTTTGAGGGGACAGGCGTGGGCCTGGCCATCACCCAGCGCATCGTCCAGCGACACGGCGGCCGGATCTGGGCGGAGGGGGCGCCTGGCAAAGGGGCGGTGTTTTATTTTACCTTAGGCAAAGAGGTGTAACGATGAACCATTTGGAAGTGGTGGACATTGCCCTGGGGGCGCCCGAGAATTTCTACCGCGATCTAAAGCGCTATTTGGCTTAAAGGATATTGACATGAACGATACGATACGCATTTTGATCGTCGAAGACCTGCCCACGGATGCGGAGCTATGCGAGCGGGAGGTCAGACAGGTGCTCCCCCATAGCGTATTCCTGCGCGTCGAGACGGGGGAAGAGTTTCTCGCGGCGATGGAATCATTTGTCCCCGACCTTATTCTCTCCGACTACAGCCTGCCCCGGTTCGACGGCATGAAGGCGTTGGCCCTCGCCCGGCAACACGCGCCTGAGACGCCCTTCATCATCCTGACCGGCTCCACGAACGAAGAGACGGCGGTGGCCTGCATGAAAGCCGGGGCGTGGGACTACGTCATCAAGGAGCACATCCGGCGGCTGGGACAGGCGGTGATCGCCGCCCTGGAGCAGAAACAAATGCGCCGGGAGCGCCTCACGGCGACGGAGGCCCTGCACGAAGGCGCAAACCTGCTCCGGATCGCGGGACGGATGGCGCGCTTGGGCGGATGGATTGTGAACCTCCCTGAAAACCGGGTAATCTGGTCGGAGGAAGTGGCGGCCATTCACGACATGCCGCCGGGTTATTCGCCCCCTATAGAGGAAGATATCAACTTCTATGCCCCGGAGTGGCGGGAGAAGATCGAGACAGCTTATGGCGCCTGCGCCCGGGAGGGTGCACCTTATGACGAAGAGATGGAAATTATTACCGCCCGGGGACGGCGAATCTGGGTGCGCATCATCGGCGAGGCGATCCGGGACGACGCCGGGACGATCATCAGCTTGCAGGGCGCCCTCCAGGACATCACCGACCGCAAGTTGGCGGAAGGGGCTCTCCAGGACAGTTTCGACAAGCTACGCAAAACCATCGGAGCTGCCATCAGGACCCTGGCCGCGACCGTCGAGATGCGGGACCCCTATACGGCGGGGCATCAGCAGCGGGTCGCCGATCTGGCGCGGCGAATCGCCCGGGAAATGTCTCTGGATAACGACAAGATTATCGGTCTGGGCCTGGCTTCCACTATCCATGACATCGGCAAGATCTCCGTCCCCGCCGAGATCCTCAGTAAGCCAACGAAACTGACAAATATTGAATTCAGCCTTATCCAGAACCACACCCAGGCAGCTTACGACATTCTCAAGGACATGGAATTCCCCTGGCCCATTGCCGAGATCGTCTATCAGCACCATGAACGCCTTGACGGCACCGGTTATCCCCGGGGTCTCAAGGGGGAGGAAATCTCGCTGGAGGCGATGATAATTGCCGTCGCCGACGTCGTCGAAGCCATGAGCTCTCATCGCCCCTACCGACCGGGCCTCGGCATTGACGTCGCCCTGGGGGAAATTAAAAAAAACAGGGGCGTCTTCTACGATCCGGCTGTTGTGGATGCATGTCTGCGGCTTTTCCTGGAAAAGGCCTTCACTTTCTCATAGCCACTTGGAGATATAAATTATTTATTTATGCCATTAATAGCGAAAATACTGGTATAATGTCTCCTCATTAAAAGGAGAGCAGCCATGCAGCCTGTGAGCGTGAAAACAAAAATCGCTTTATCCGTATCCATTTTGATTCTGGTGCTTTATCTGGTCAGCACTTTCGTGGTGCTGTCCTTATTTCGGAATCAGATCAAGGATATCATCGGCCGCGAGCAATTCGATTTCCTTTCCGAAGTCGCCCGGGGAACAGACAAGAATCTCCGGGAGGCCCAGCGGAACCTTATCCAGGCATCGGCGCACCTTAACGCGGCGGCGATCAGAAAGACCGGTGCAACGGCGGCGGACGCCTTCCTCTCCGAAGCAATGCAAGAACACCTCATGCTCAGTAATATCTTCGACAACGGGATCACCCTTTTTTCTACGAGGGGGGTGATGCTGGCCGCCCTGCCCCGCCATGAACGGGAAGGACAGGATTTTTCCTATCGCGAATACATCCAGCGGACTATTGAAACAAAAAAACCTTACATTTCAAAACCGTATTTTTCTACCCGGCCCGACACGCCGCCGGCAGTGATGCTGACCGTTCCCGTCTTTGACCGGCAGGGCCGTCTCACAGCGATTCTGGGCGGGAGCGTCACCCTCACGAGCGAGGGCATCCTGGGAGATATCGGGACGGTGAAAATTGGCAAGACCGGCTACATGTACCTTTTCAGTGCGGACCGGACCCTCCTTATCCATCCAAACAAGGGGCGGATTCTCAAGCAGGATGTCCCGCCGGGGGCCAACAAACTCTTTGACCGGGCCATCGCCGGTTTCGAGGGCTCGGGAGAAACGGTTAGCTCCAAGGGGCTCCCCCTCATCTCCTCCTTCAAGAGGCTGAAGACCACCGATTGGATTCTCGCCGCCAACTATCCGTTGGCGGAGGCCTACGCGTCGGTGACCCAGGCGCGGGAGTACCTGATCCTGTTCATCATTATCGGCATTGCCCTCTCTATCTTTGTCGTCTGGCTGGTCATGAACCGCTTCCTCACCCCCCTGTCCGAACTGACACGGCAGATCCAGGAGATGGGGCAGGCGGCGCCGACGGCCGCCGCCCCGGACATTTTAATCAAAGGAACGGGGGAGATCGGACAGCTTGCCCTGGCCTTCCGCGAGATGGTAAAACGGCTGGCAGAGCGGGAGAATCAGCTCCGGGAGGCGGAAGCCCTCTACCGGACCCTCACGGAGCGATCCTTCGCCGGGGTCTATGTGGTCCAGGACGGCGTCTTTCAATACCTCAACGAAAATGCCGCCGCCTTTGCCGGCTATACCCCCGCAGAACTTATCGGGAAGGCGGCAACCGCCCTCCTCCACCCGGAGGACACCGGCAAGGGAAAAACCTTGTCCAAGGCCATGATGACCGGGGCCAGCACCGCCCCTTACGAATTCCGGATCAAGACCAAGGAGGGAGGAACCCGCTGGATAATGGAAACCGTGGCCCCCATCGTCTTCAACGGCCGACCGGCAATCCTCGGCAATTCCCTTGAGGTCACGGAGCGGAAGATGGTGGAGGAGGCCATCCATCGGGCGAAGGAGGCGGCGGAATCGGCAAATCGGGCAAAAAGCGAATTCCTGGCCAACATGAGCCACGAAATCCGGACGCCCATGAACGCCATCCTCGGCATGGCGGAGCTGCTGGCGGAAACGCCTCTCACCCGGAACCAGCAGAAGTACGTCCGGATCTTCCGGAATGCGGGAGAGAATCTCCTCACCCTGATCAATGACATCCTCGACCTCTCCAAGGTCGAAGCGGGGCAGGTCACCCTGGAGGCCATACCCTTCGACCTGGGCGAAACCATCGAAAGAACCGGCGAAATCCTCAGCATGCGGGCGGGAGATAAGGGCCTCGATCTGGTCTGCCATATCCAGCCCGACATCCCCGTGGACGTCATCGGCGATCCCCTCCGGCTGCGACTGATCATCAACAATCTCATCGGCAATGCCGTCAAATTCACCGAGACCGGAGAGATCCTTTTAGAGGTTAAAGCGGCGCCCCATGTGGATTCAATCGGCGCCGAAAGAATCGACCTTGCCTTCTCCGTAGCCGATACGGGGATCGGCATTGCGGCTGACAAGGTGGAGCATATCTTCGAGAAGTTCACCCAGGCGGACACCTCCACCTCCCGTAAATACGGCGGCACGGGCCTGGGACTGGCCATTACCAGGTATCTGGTGGAACTCATGGGGGGGACGCTGAAAGTCCGGAGTGAACTCGGCAAGGGAAGCGTCTTTTCCTTCACCATCCGCCTGCCCAGGCAGCTTGAGGCACAGCCCCGGGAAGACAGCGTTCCCTTTGACCTGACGAATGTCCGCATCCTCGTGGTGGACGACAACGCCACCAACCGGCTGATCGTGAAAGAATTTCTTGCCCCCGGTGGGGCGACGGTGGCAGAAGCGGCGGACGGCCAAGAAGGATTGCGCCTCATGCGCGAAGCCGCCGCAGCCGGGGAACCATATCACCTCGTGATCCTCGATCACCAGATGCCGGTTATGGATGGGATGGAGACAGCCCACCGCATCAAGGATGATCCGGACCTGAGCGCCGCCGTCCTGATCCTCCTGACCTCGCTCCAGCGCACGGAAGACAGGGAAAAGGCCGAGCAACTTGGTTTTGTCCAGACGCTCTTCAAACCGGTCAAGCGCGCGGATCTGCGCGAGGCCGCTACTGGGGCCCTGGGACGCCGGAAACTCACCGTCCCCCTTCCGGAGACGGAAGGGGGAGAATGGCCCTCCGCAACCCCAGTGGCCCCGTTACCCCAGCAGCCCCTCCGGATCCTCCTTGCCGAGGACAATGAGGACAACCGGACCCTGGTCTGGATGTACCTGAAAAACACCCCCCATGAGATGCAGATGGCGGAAAATGGTCAGCTTGCCCTGGACAGGTTCATCAACAACGGACCATTTGATCTCGTCTTCATGGATGTCCAGATGCCCGTCATGGACGGCTACACCGCAACCCGTGCCATCCGTTTATGGGAAGAAGAACAGGGCCGGGAACGTACGCCCATCGTCGCCCTCACCGCCTACGCCCTCAAGGAGGATATCCAGAAGAGCCTCGACGCCGGCTGCGATGGACATGTTACCAAGCCCCTGAAAAAAGCGACATTTTTAAATGCCATCGCCCAGTACGCCGCCGGAAAAGAAGTCAATGGATGATAAACCCGCAGAAAGTCTCACACCCCGTCACCCCGACGCGTCATCCCGGTAAAAACCGGGGCGGGATCCGGGCGGAAGAGGTTATAGATATGTCCGATGAAAAGGAAAAATCCTCTTATAATAGCCTCATCCTGATCTTCGCGGCCCTGGCGGCGGGGGTTATAGCTATCGGCTACCTATCCTACCGGGGTTACGAACGGCAGTACCGTACCTCCGTGGAAAGTCAGCTCTCCGCCGTCGCCCTCTTGAAGGTGAACGAACTGGTATCATGGCGCCGGGAGCGGCTGGCGGATGCCGCGGTCTTCCACGGGAACAAGGATTTCTCCGAGTTGGTTAGGCGGTATTTGACCGCCCCCGGGGATATAGAAGCGCAGGAAAGGCTCCGGGAGTGGCTCAAACATCTTCAGACGGCATATCGGTACGATATGGTCATGATCCTCGACGCCGGCCATACAAAAAAGATGGTCTTCCCCTCCGTCCCGGAACGGAGCAGATCCTATATCTCCCCGTTGACATCGGAGCTGCTGAAACTGGGGAAGGTCGCCTGCGAGGATTTCTACTGGAATGAAGAAAACCAAAAGATTTACCTGAAGATCCTGGCTCCCATCCGCGCCGATGAAAAGGGCAGCCGGCTGCTGGGCGTCCTCGTCCTGCGCATCGATCCGGAGAAGTATCTCTATCCCCTGATCAGCCGCTGGCCTACGCCCAGCGAGACCGCGGAGACGCTTCTCGTTCGCCGGGAAGGAAACGAGGCGGTATTCCTGAACGAGCTCAGGTTTCAGAAAGATACAGCCCTCAAACTCCGGATCTCCCTGGACAAGACGGACCTGCCCGCCGTGCAGGCCGCCCTGGGTCATACGGGAATCGTGGAAGGGCGCGACTATCGGAGAGAAACGGTAGTGGCGGCGGTGGAACCCGTCCCCGATTCACCCTGGTTCATTGTCGCCCGCATGGATCTCACCGAGGTTTACGCACCCCTTAAGGAACGGCTCTACCTGACGGTCTTTATCGTCGTCGTCCTCATGGCCGGGGCTGGCATGGGCGTCGCGATGATCTGGCGGCAACAGCGCACCCGTTTCTACCGGGATAAATTCGAGGCGGCGGAGACGCTCCGGGAGAGTGAATCCAGGCTGAAAGCTATCACCGGTTCCGCCCGGGACGCCATTGTGATGATGGACCCGGCAGGGATGGTAACCTATTGGAATCCCGCCGCCGAGGTTCTTTTCGATTACACGAGTGACGAGGCAATGGGCCGGAACCTCCATGACATGATCGCGCCACTGCGTTACCATGTGGCACACCTGGCCGCCTTGCCGGAGTTCAAGCGCACCGGCCGGGGAGGGGCGGTGGGCAAGACGCTTGAATTGCAAGCCCGGCGAAAGGACGGTCGTGAGATCATGGTGGCCCTGTCGCTGTCTGCCGTCCATATCAAAGGCGGCTGGCACGCGGTCGGCATCATCCGAGACATAACCGAACAGAAGATAGCGGAGACAACCGGACCCTGACCTGGATGTATCTGAAAGACACACCCCATGATATGCAGATGGCGGAAAACGGCAGGCTCGCCGTGGATATGTTCATCAGGGATGGCCGATTTAGAGGTCCTCGGCCGGTACGGATAATCTGGAGACACCATACTGGTTTCTTAGATTGCAGATTGCTACAATGATTACAGGGAATGGAGTTCTTATTTATGACTGATGAACAGACCGACTGGCGTGAAAAGGCCTTAAAATGGAAGAAACAACTGGCCTGGCGGGCAACCCATGACTCATTGACGGGGCTGCCGAATCGCATGCTCTTTATCGACCGGCTTTCCATGGCCATCATCCAGGCCCAGCGGGAACGGGAACGGGCGGCAGTCGTCATCCTCAACCTGGATGGATACAAAAAAGTCATTCACAACCTCGGTCTCCGTGCCGGGGATGAGCTGATCAAGGAAGTCGCGACAGACCTGCGCCGTCGTCTGCGGAAGGGGGACACCCTGGCCCGTATGGACATGGACGAGTTTCTTATCCTGCTGCCCCGCATTCTCCGCATCCCCGACGCCGCCACTTCCGTAACAAAGGTGCTGGAAGGTCTGCAATCAGAACCTTTTATCATCCAGGGACGGCAGTTAAAAATAACCGCCAGCGCCGGTATTGCCTGCTATCCGGAAAACGGGGACCAGGCGGAGGAACTGATCCGCTGCGCCGATATCGCCCTGTTTGAGGCCAAAGAGGCAGGAAAAAACACCCATCGAATCTACCGGCCGATGTAGTACAGGCGATGAGCTAACACATTGTCATTCCCTCTCAGAGCCTGTCGTCCAGCAGATCGGTGATGGTATAATCTGGAAAGTGGTTCCCGGATTCCGGGTCAAGCCAGGAATGACGGAAACTACGGATAATAGAGATTATCTATACTAGCTTTTCGTCCATCATCGCTGCTCTTTCAGGCCGGCAAACAATAACCTTGTTCCTCAAAGAGCCGCAGACATGCGTCCACCACCGGACCGTCGTACCTGATGTTTTTGTATGTCCGGATCTCGTCAAGTGCGGCTTCGACGCCAAGAGCGTTACGGTACGGCCGATAAGAGGCCATGGCCTCGACAACATCGGCAACAGCCAGGATCCTGGCTTCCGGCAAAATGTCCGGACCGTTCAGACCCACCGGATAACCGGAGCCGTCCATCCGTTCATGGTGCTGAAGAATTATTTTCGCGATGGACCAGGGGAAAACGATGTCTTTGAGGATATCGCAACCGGCCTGGACATGAACCTGTATCAGGGATCGTTCCGTATCCGTCAAGAGGGATGGCTTGCAGAGGATCTCGGCGGGAACGGATATTTTGCCGATATCATGAATCGTGGCCGCCATTCGCAGCCCCTCCATGATCTCGTCAGAGAGACCGAGTTCGCGGCCGATGGAAGAGGCAAGGGAGGAGGTGCGCTGCTGGTGCCCTGCCGTGTAGGGGTCTCTTGCTTCGATTATGCTCGAGATGACCAGGATGGTTGCCTCGAAAGCCCGCTCCGTTCTTTCCATGCTTTTCTTCAATTCATAAGTCCGCTCGGCAACGGTTTCTTCGAGCATTTTATTGAATTTCTTTAATGCCTCGTTTTTCCATTTTAGGTCTTCCGTGAGTTGCATATTCGCCTGCAGCAATCGGTAACGATCGACGGCATTGACGATGGTGTTCCTGAGCTCTTCGTTATTCCAGGGTTTCGCCATGAACTTATAGATCTGCCCTTCATTGATGGCGGCAATCACTGCTTGGCTATCCGCGTAGCCGGAAATAACGATGCGGATCGTATCGGGCCACAGCCGGCAGACCTGCCTGAGAAATTCGACGCCGTTCATCTCCGGCATCCGATAATCCGACAGGACAATCTGAATGGGGAAGCTGCCCAAAAGGGAAAGGCCCTCCTTGCCGGAAGAGGCAGTGAATAGGTTGTAATGGTCGTCTTTCAGAAGCCTTTTGATGATATCAAGTACGAACGGCTCGTCGTCCACCGCCAGGATACTGATTATTTCCTTTTCTTCGGCTGTACTGCTCATGGCGTTCCTCTCATTGTTAACGACGGCATAATCTTTACTGCTTTACAATCGGTATCCGAATGGTGAAAGTAGATCCTTTCCCGACTTCGCTTTCCACTGTGATATCGCCGCTATGCATATTCACAATGTCATAGGAGATGCTTAAGCCCAGGCCCGTACCCTTGCCCGCTGCCTTCGTCGTAAAGAAGGGTTCGAAAATCATTTTTTGGTTCTCCACAGGGATGCCACTGCCCGTGTCCGTTATGGAAACATAGATATCTTCTCCCTGCACCCACGTTTTTACCGTGACCTTCCCCCACTTCTCGATGGCCTGCGCGGCATTCACCAACAGGTTCATGAAGACCTGGCTCAGATGGCTGATGTTGCAACGGGTCAGGGGAAGTTCCCCGAATTCCTTCACCAGTTCCGCCTTGTACTTGATCTCGTTCCAGACGATGTTGATGGTACCGTCAAGGGCCGCATTGATGTCCTCGATCATGTGCACATTCTCATCCATCCGGGTGAAAGTCTTGAGATCGGACACGATTTTTCGGACCCGGTCGGCCCCCTCCAGGGACTGATCGATTAGATTTCCGACATCTTTGAGGATATAATCGATCTTCATCTTCTCTCTCAGGGCATGAAGGGTCTCCAGGGCCTCCGGTGGAGCATGTTTCCCGGCGATCTCTTCCTGCGCTACGATGGTTTTGGTGATGCCTTCCAGATAGGCTTTTAGAATACCGAGATTGCCAGTGATGAAGGACATGGGGTTGTTGATCTCATGGGTGATGCCCGCGGCGAGTTGGCCGATGGATGCCATTTTTTCCTGCCGGATGACCCGGGCCTGTACCTGCTTCAGCTCCGCATGGGCCGTCTCAAGCTCTTCGTGCTTTTTCTGCAGCCCTTCTTCCGCTCCTTTGCGGTCGGTAATGTCAATCGTAATCCCCTGGTAGTGGGTAACCTTTCCGTCTGCGTCTTTCCGTATCCAGGTCCGGTCGTCAACCCAGCGGATGTCACCTGACGCCGTCACAACGCGGTACTCCTGATTGAAATCGTTTCGCCCCTCTTTTGTGTACTGTTCGACTTCCGCAGCCACCCTCGGCATATCCTCCGGGTGTATTATGGAGGCGAAGGCAACACGCCCGCTAGTGAAGTCGTCAGGAGTATAACCTAATTCAGCGACGTTGTCGGAAACGAACTCCACCGGCCAGCCCGCTACAGCTTTCCACAACCAGGCGGTGGTCGGGCTGTTGTTGATGATAAAAGCCAATTCCCTCTGTTGTTCATAAGCTCTCAACAACGCCTCTTCCGCGTGTTTGCGCAGCTTTCTTTCCTCGGCGTCTTTCAGTTCGCGCCTGATGGCCGGGATCAGGCGCTGCAATCTGTCTTTCATTATATAGTCATGGGCGCCGGCCTTCATCGCTTCAACTGCCGTATCTTCACCGATGTTTCCGGAAACCACCAGGAAGGGGATGTCCAGCCCCGTTTCCCTGAAGAGCGCCAAGGTCTGCAATCCGCTGAACCGTGGCAGCCTGTAATCGCAGAGGATCACATCCCAGGTCCCCGATCCAAGGGCGGCATCCATCTCCCCGGCGGTCTCCACCCGTGCGTGCATGGGTTCATAGCCGCCCTGGCGAAGCTTGCGGAGCAACAGTCCGGCATCTTCTTCCGAGTCCTCAACGATCAAGACCCGCAGGGGCGGCGGACGATTCATTTCCATAGATATTCCTTTCATGTTCCGACCGGCAGCAGTTCATTTATGCGGAGCCGGTAAATACCCGGTTCCCTGCTTTCCCTTACCGGGTTGAAACGTCAATCCTATCCGATCTGCATGATGTACTTTACCAGAAGCGCCGTTTCCAGGTAATCGAAATTGATGGGCTTGGTAACATAGTCGAAGGCCCCTAATTCAATGGCCTGCCGGGCGATTTCGTCGTCCGTGACGGCCGTGACCATGATGACGCCCACGTTCGGATCGATCTTCCGGATTTCCGCTAGGGTCTCGATACCGCTCATGACCGGCATCATGATATCGAGGAGGACAATATGGGGGCGGATCTCCTTCAGGAGGCGCAAAGCTGTGGCGCCGTTGGAGGCCGTAAAGACCTCGTAACCCCGGGGGACAAGCTGGGCCTCCATCAACTTGAGGACCAGGGGTTCATCATCGACGCAGAGTATCCGTGCAGTGGTCGTTGCCATAAAATATTCTCCTTCTACATAATATTAGAATTATTACCGTTATTTTTGTTCTACGCTATGACAAATTGCCTTGGGGAGGGGCGCAGGGAATCCGGAAGATAAAGGCGCTGCCCTTCCCCAACCCGGCGCTTTCCACCCAGATGCATCCGCCGTGCAGGGCGATGACCCGGCGGGTCAGGGCAAGACCCAGTCCCGTCCCCGGGCTCTTGCCCACCGTAGGATCATAAACCTGATGAAACTCCTCAAAGATCTTCCCCTGATCCTCCCGGGCGATCCCGATGCCCGTGTCCGTCACGGAGATCTCGATGCCCCGGCTGCTGCCTTTTCCCCCGGGGACGATCTCATCGACCACCCTGGCCCGGACGATTATCCGCCCGCCGTCGGGGGTGAACTTCGTCGCATTCGACAGGAGATTGTACAGGGCCTGCTTCAGCTTTCGGGCGTCCGCCGTTACCGTTAAACTGGCGAGACTTTCCTCCCCTTCTATGCGCAACTCGAGGTTGTGGCGCCGGGCCTTTTCCCTGAAGATGGACAGGCTGCTTCCAAAGAGTTCCAGCAAGGATACGGGGGCGTAATAAAGATCATCCTTCCCTGCCTCAATCTTGGCCAGATCGAGGACGTCGTTGATAAGGTCCAGAAGATGCTGGCCACTGGCGGCGATGTCCCGGGCGTATTCCTCTTGTTTATCGTTGAGGGGACCGAAGTATTGCTTGATCAGGACGTCCGAAAAGCCGATGACGGCGTTCAGGGGCGTCCTTAATTCGTGGCTCATGTTGGCCAGAAAGGCGCTTTTCGCGCGATTGGCCGCTTCGGCTGCCTCCTTCGCCCGGAGCAGGTCCTGCTCCGTGCGGCGACGTTCCGCAATCTCCAGTTCCAGGCCTTCCGTGCGCTCCCGGACCAGCTCCTCCAGGTGGTGACGGTGGCGCTCCAGTTCCCTTTCCGCCGCCTTACGATCCGTGATATCCACCAGGGCCCCTTCGTAATAAACGACCCGACCTGCGGCATCGCGGACACAGCGGGCATTGTTGGAGACCCAGACGACGACGCCGTCTTTCCGGCGGATCCGGTATTCGCAATTCTCGATGCGCCCGTCCTGCTCCAGGGACTCGCAGAAGGCCTTTCGATCCTCAGGATTGAAGTAAAACTGCGTCGCCATGTCCCTGATGCCCTGCACCATCTCCTCGGGGGAGTCATAACCGCAGATGGACGCCAGGTATGGGTTCACGCTCAGGAATCTGCCCGCCGGTGAACTCTGATAGATCCCCTCGATGGCGTTTTCGAAGATGTCACGGTATTTCTCCTCGCTCTCCTTAAGCTTAACCTCCGCCTGGCGTTTTTCTGTGATATCGCGGGCAATTCCACGAAACCCGGTCGGTTTCTCCCCTGGATTTACAATAAGAGATACAGAAACCTCGATATTCCTTCTTGCACCACTCTTTTGAATAATCTCCCAATCAAAGCCCCTTGTGGAAATCCGAGTTAAAGAAACCTCGTTAAAAGCCCGGAATACTTTTTTCGCATTTTCGGAGTCCATATAGGTCCTGTTGTTCATGCCGGTCATTTCTTCGCTGGCGTAGCCGAGGATAGTGCACATTGAGGGGTTGAAGAATGTGAAGTTACCGGCCAGATCGACTTCATAGTATCCGTCTTCAATGCTCTCGAGGATGTTTCGATATTTCTCCTCGCTTATGGACAGGACCTTTTCCGCCATCTTACGATCCGTGATATCGATAAAAGACCCGATTTCGCCGCCCCGGGAGCCGTCGAGATTGAAGAAAGGGGCCTTGGAGACGATGACGTCCCGGGGGGTGTTATCGGCGCGGGTCAGGACGGTTTCGTAAACCCTGGCCTCTTGGGCGCCTTCGTCTCCCCAAATCAGGTGTAGCCCGGAGGCGCCGCTATCATCCTGCCATAGTTCCTTCAAGGAGATCCCGACAATTTCCTCGGTAGTCCGGGCGATGAAATCGGCGAAGGCCTGATTGCAGCCGACGCAGACCCCCTGGGCATCGACGTAATAGAGGGGAACGGGAATGGAATCCAGGAGGGTCCGCAGAAAACGGTACTGCCGGCGGAATCCTTCCTCCGCCAGTTTCCGCTCAGTAATATCGACGATTGTGCCCTCGTAATAATTTATCAGCCCGCAGTCGTCCCGAATGGCCCGGGCATTGATGGTCCCCCAGATCCGCACGCCGTCTTTCCTACGGAACTCCGCCTCGAAGCCCTCAACGAATCCTTGCGTTTCCAGAAGACTGCCGATCTCCCGCCGGTCTTCCTGGTGCACATACAACTGCGCGCCGATATTCGTTACCGCAGCTATTATCTCCTCGGGGGATGCATAGCCGTACATCCTCGCAAAGGCGGGGTTGACAGACACATACGTCCCCTGGGGGGTGCTCTGGAAGACCCCCTCGACGGCATTTTCGAAGAGCTGCCGGTAACGAGCTTCGCTTTCCATGAGGGCATTTTCCATGTTCATCTTCTCGGTTACGTCCATAGAGTTACCGAGGATGGCGGGTCGCCCCTGATATTCGACGGCGCTGATGGTCTCCATGATCCAGTGGACGCCGCCGCTTTTGGTGATGATGCGGAATTCATAAGGGGTCAGCCGCTGCCCCTTCAGCATCTCCCGGGCGCGGCGGCGCGTATGAGCCTTATCCTCGGGGTGGACAAGGATGCCGGCATGACTGCCGGTAAGCTCTTCCGGGGCATATTCGGCATAGAGGGCGGCATTTTTGTTCAGGTAGCGGAAGATGCCGTCCTGAACTACATAGACACCGGCAAAGGAGCTTTCCGCCAGGACCTTGTAGAGGAGTTCCGCCTCCTTGCGGTCCGTGACGTCCCGGCAAGCGCCGTAGAGGCGATGAGTTTCGGGAAGGCGGCGGTCGGCGACGCAGAGGGTATTGTCCTCTATCCAGCGGATGCGTCCGTCCTTGGTCACGATGCGGAATACCAGGGTATGGCGGTCGTCGCCTTTCATCCCTGACAGGACCTCCTGAATGGAGGATGCATCATCTGGATGGATCAGGGGCAACCAGCATCGAAATGCCATTAACTCTTCCCGGGAATAGCCGGTGACCCGGGTGAAGGCGCCGTCAAGCCAGACAAAGTGAAAACCCTCCGGACCGTCGCGGCGGCATTCGTGGATAAAGTCACTGCCGAGATTGGAGAAATGATGGCGCCGATATTTATCATCAGCGATCTTCCCCGCCAAGGCGATGCGCTCCGTAACGTCCCGGCAGACGCCAATGGTGGCCAGGCCGCCGCTGTAGGACAGATAGGATACGGAGGACTCGACCTCAACAAGGCGGCCATCCTTGGTGACGGCCTGGAAGGTGTAGTGGAGGGGTGGCGTTTCTAGACGGGTAATTTGTTCCACCCGCCCTTCGATGAGGGGACGGCTCGCCGGGGCAATGAGGGTCATGAAATCGAAATCAGGCGCCAGGAGTTCCTCGGCGGAATAACCGGCAATCTCCGTAAACCGGGTGTTCACAAAGACAAGGCGGTCATTGACACGGACATACATGGCCTCGCTGGAAAGATCGACGAAGCGGCTGAAAAAAAGGCTGTCCTTAGTAATCTCAACCTGTGCATGCCCCGGAGGTTCAGCGTCAGCAGCGGGATTATTCCTGCGGTCGTGGGGTCCGTCCGATGCTGCTAATTCCCTGATTGCAACTTTCTTTTCGTCATCCATAACTGCTCCTTCTCGCAGCGGTCACATGGCCCGGCAAATGACATCCCTAACACCAGTCAGGCGCCTTGCCCCTTCATGCCGAGCCGTAGCAGGAATAAGCCCGTTAAGAAATTATAGGGAACAGGGGGGGTTGTGTCAAGGAAAAGAAGGGACAGCGACGCGCCTAAAACTTAAGAGTAACCCCTTGGAGCTCCCGGCGGATCATCGACAATTATCCTTTTACACATTCATAATTATCGGGTAGGTAGGGATATTAGCAAGCTAAGTTTATGGCAACGGGAGGTTCGCAAGTAAATGAAGCTCAGCGGCAAAGACTTCGATAAGGCGGTAAGACGGGCCATCGACCGCATTCCAATGGAAATTCGCACCCGCCTTGATAATGTCGTGATTTCCGTCCAGCCCAGGCCATCCCGTGACATGATCAGAGAACTCGCGTTGCCGCCCGACGATCCTCTATTCGGCGTCTATTGGGGTATTTCCCTGCCGGAGCGGTCTGAAACCAACCCTCCCCTCTTTCCGGACACCATTTTCATCTTTCAGGAGCCCCTGGAGGATGCCTGCCTGAGCCTGGCGGAACTAGAGGAGGAGATCGAAATTACCGTCGTCCATGAAATCGCCCATTTCCTCGGCATGACGGAAGAACAGCTCGCGGCGCTTGGATATGAATAGAGAAAATTCGGATTCCAAAGCAAAGATGAAATTAAGGCGGCAAGGAAGAGGCGACGCAGGCGTATATGGAAATACGTCGAGGAGCCGATGACGAAGCCAACGAAGATAGCGCTTTGCTTTGGAATCCGAATAAGAAAGGCGGAGCAAATGAACTATTCATTTACCCCGCCTCTTATCTGGCGGAGAGAGGGGGATTCGAACCCCCGGTACACTTTCGGCGTACACACGATTTCCAGTCGTGCCCTTTCGGCCTCTCAGGCATCTCTCCGGGTCTTCTATGATAAACTCGTGAAAGGTCTTTTTAATGGCGGAGAGAGGGGGATTCGAACCCCCGTGGGAGCTTTTGGCCCCCAAATCGATTTCGAGTCGATCCCGTTACGACCACTTCGGTACCTCT
>Ga0172379_10003874_pt1 | contig 23108 bp, 30 predicted proteins | sample GrowelOW334metaG_FD_119756 | JGI IMG/M metagenome (GOLD analysis project Ga0172379, IMG submission 119756) | Groundwater microbial communities from an aquifer near a municipal landfill in Southern Ontario, Canada - Groundwater well OW334 metaG | ecosystem: Environmental > Aquatic > Deep... | reverse complement strand
GGCAATGACAACTTTACCAGCGTCTAAATCGTTTTTTATCCCCTGACTTGCTTGCCAACGATCACCGGCATAAAGCAAAGAAGCCAGGTATGGATTGACCTCGTCTGCCTCACCAAATTCACCATTTAGATAGCGGCCGATCATCACACCAAAAAATGATTCGTAATTTGGAAAATCATAAGACGCAATTTTATGTCCTTCATTTTTTAATCTCACTATCAACAAATCAGCCTGCGTCTTTTTCCCCGACCCATCAGAACCATCAATGACGATAAACTTTCCTTGTGGCATTCTTTTAACCTTCTACTTTGAACTTTAGACTAATTTTTCCCTGTCGATCCGTATCGTTTATCTCCTCTTTTTGATTCTGACAATTCTTCTGTCTCAATAATTTCAGGATGCTCGACTTTTTGGATTAAAATCTGAGCAATCTTTTCTCCCTTTTTTATTTCAAATTTTTCTCTGCCTAAATTCATCACACTGACAGTCACTTCCCCGCGATAGCCGGCATCAATAACTCCGCCAATCGTCTTGATACCTTTCAGTGAAATACCGCTTTTGTCCCATATAAGTCCGACAAATCCGTCTGGAATTTCGAAAGCGACACCTGTGTCGACTTTGTACACCAGGCCATCCGGCTTGATAGTGTAATTTTCTCGACTAAACAGATCCAGCCCGGCATCATTTTCATGCGCAAAGCAAGGCAATTTTGAATTCGAATCAAGTTTTTTAACTTTGATCTGCATATTTCAATTATATGGCAATAAAAATATTTATCCAACACCTCGATGGTCCTCATAAAATTCCGGATCAATTTGCCTAATTATTAAATCTGATACCCCAAATTGCAACGGCCGTTGCAATATCAGGTATTGATAAATATGTTTGGTTGCGTTCATTGAAAAATACCTTCAATTTTGCTAAAATAGATCTGTTCGATAAAAAACTGATGAATGGGGCTGTAGCTCAGTTGGTTAGATAAAAAATCGTGTATGGGCGATTAGCTCAGTTGGTTAGAGCGCTACATTGACATTGTAGAGGTCACTGGTTCGAGTCCAGTATCGCCCACCACGATTTTTTAGTGCGAGCCGACATTTTGTCGGCTAGGTCTGCAGTTCGAGTCTGCCCAGCCCCACCATTCTTCGCCTTATCAGGCTACGGATGGCACGGCCATCAGTTTTTTTAGTGCTTTATCGATCGTAATGTGTCAGTTTGATTGCACTCAAGACTTGTTCGTGTATAGAGGTGCCATTGCTCAAGATAAACGCAGTCGACTGGTCGTCATCTTTTTCACCAGATAAATCAGTTGATCTCGCCCCAGCTTCTTTCGCAATCAATTTTCCAGCAGCAAAATCATGCAACTCAAGGCCCTTCATTACCATAATTTCTGCTCTACCGTCAGCGACAAGGCAACAGTCCATTGCGACAGCCCAATTCTCAGCCCAACGCTTCAGGCCCTGTGCCTTTGGACCAGAAAGATTGTATCGTAAAATCTGACGTTCCTTGAGATTGTTGTCATAGCCAACACAGGAAAAAAGTGTTGATTTTGGTAATTTATCTTCAGAATTCACACTTATTTTTTTACTATTATTCCAAGCACCTTGACCTAGCTCCGCCCAACACGTTTGCTTCAGAATCGGTTGGTAAACAACACCAAAAATAGTCCGCTCGTTTTGCTGAAGTGCTATCGAGACAGCAAAATTGGGGATGCCAAGCGAGAAATTGTTTGTACCATCGAGTGGATCGATGACAAATTGAAACTCTGACTTCTCGCCACTATATCCAGACTCTTCTGAAAATATCCCGTAATCTGGGTATTCCTGTTCCAAAATCTCCAATATTTTTGCCTCCGCGTCCATATCAGCCTTGGTGCGGAAATCAGCCGCCATTGATTTCTGTTCAACTTCCAGAGATTCACCAAAAAGCTGGCTGATGATCTCACCGGCTGCTTGTGCTGCTTCGATTACTTTTGGAAATTTAGTATTCACAAGTCTATAATAAACTAGTATCATCAAAAATGGAACTGTGGCCGCTTAGCTCAGCGGTAGAGCGCTTCGTTCACATCGAAGAAGTCACTGGTTCAAATCCAGTAGCGGCCACCAGATTTAATTAAGATACAAAAATCCCCTGACTCCGCCAGCTGGCAGACGACAAGGGATTTTTCTTTTATAACAGCTCTCTGATTAGCCGTTCTTTTTTTTGATCTCGATCTTCTTGGCCTTCTTTGGCTCGATCTTGGGCACTGTGACAACGAGAATGCCTTTTTTTATATCAGCGACAGCGTCGTCACCTTTGACATCGGAGGGCAAAGAAAAGCTGCGGGAAAAGGCACCTGTGTGACTCTCCCTATAATAGTAGCCTCCGCCAGCTGGCAGATTCTGGTCGGCTTCTTCCTTTTCCTCTTTTTTCTCACCGGAAATCGTCACGACATTGTCGAGAATTTCGACATTGATGTCTTCCTCATCAACACCTGGTAGCTCGGCCTTGATAACAATCGCTTTACCAGTGTCTTTGATGTCGATCTTTGGCATACCGCCGCCAACTTTGGCCGGGGTGATAAAACTATCCTCAAACAGCCGATCCATTGCGTCGTGCAAGGAAACGGCCTCACGAAATGGTCTCCATGGTTGAAGTTCCATTTTTGTCTCCTTTCCCGATCCCGTCAAATCGGAATCGGAATTAATTATTTTTATATTATTTTCTGTCAGCGACCTGTGAATTTCCTGATCAATCTCGCGTTCGAACTCAAACATTTCTTCAAAAGCCGAATCAAAAAATTGACAAATTGCGACTGCCAAAGGTAGCGACGGCATGGTCTTGCCGGTCTCGAGTGAAATGATTGATTGGCGAGAAATGCCAAGAGCCTCAGCCAAATCTTCCTGGCTCAATTTTCTACTCTTGCGTAAATCTCTAACACGGTTTTCAATTGAAAATTCTTTGTCTTCCATACTCAAAATGTAAAGTAAACTTTACATTTTGTCAAGAGCTGATAAATTTTATCAGCTCGCAGACTATGAGCGAGCGGAGCGAGTCGAACTGGTCAAGACTAATCAATTACTTAGATAAAAAACTCTTGACAAATCAATAAATAGATGTTATTTTGTTGATATTGCTCTCTGTCATGAGAGCCATTTGCCTCTCCGAACTGTTCGGAGGGAGAAGGGCCTGGGCCGAGAGATTAGAAAGTAGCGGCCTCAGGGTAGCGCCAGCGACCAGCAATGGTTGCGTGTACCCTGCTGCATGGAGCCTGCAGAGTTGGCTCAGTTGCAAGCATAAGAACATGGGTAAACGAGACACTGCCCATAAACGGACCTTGCAACACAACCCACCAACCATCAACAAAAGAGTCGGTAGGTGGTCAATGGCGCGATACCCTCGCGTCAATGACCGCCGCGGGGTCTGCGGAAGCCCCGGTCAGGGTAGAAAAGCTCTCGTGGCCTCAAGCGTTGTGGAGAGGCCCTCCGTCGTCCGCATCATAGTCCGTCGCGGATGCTGGCAGGACTACTGTCTGCCAATCTACAACTTTCGCCGTGTGGGGGAGGCCAGCTCGCTGGCCTCCCCCACCCCCCCCTACAACTTGAATCCCTAGGCAGATATAGATCGAAATAATATAAAAACTGGTAATTGCACCAGTTTTTTTGTGTTAAAATAGCCCTATTTCTTGTACAGCCTAGCCTTGGTTACCTTCCCCAACGCAACTGTCTTGACCTCTGCTACCGATTGATGATCGACAAATTCAAAAGCAAGCGAAACTACTCTGGTTTTATCAGGTAAGATATTAAAAAACCACGGCTCGATCTGTTTCAGAGTTGAATTTAATAAATAGAGATAAATGACATCAGCTTGCTTGATTTCGTCTTCAGCCTTTTCAAATGATTTGCGATAAATCTTTATATTTTTTGATTGACCGGCAAGATAGACATTTAGCCGTGCCTTGAGCACACAAAAAAGTGATCGGTCGACACCGATACCCCTGGCACCAAATTCTCTGGCTGCGACTATCAGTGCTCGACCACTGCCACAACCAAGATCGACGACAGTCTCGCCCTTTTTTAGTTTAGCCAGATCGAGTGAATCTCTGATTGCTCTCGGATTTGAATAAACTATCGGTGAGCCGATAACAGCAGCGATAAGTAGCGAACTCTGCCAGAAAATAATCCAGATCAAGAGGATAAGGATCAGATAGACGATCAGGTAAAGAATGGTTTGCATTGTCATATTTTAACATTTTGTTGTTCGCGGCGTCACCATTGACAAAATGCAAAAAATACGCTATGGTATTAAACGTGTTGTCAAAAGTTTTGCGCCAGTCGATGGGGCAAACGGAAGGGAGGGGCAACTCGATTTGATCTTGCGGCTGTTCCCAGCCAGCCGTGTTCTATCGTCTGATGTCATCAATCTGGCGATTGGGCACATCTTAGTCACCAACTAAAGCTGGGATTCCGGTCTCCGGGGAACGGTTAGAAGCCACCCCGGAGTCGTTAAAACTGTTGAACTCCAGATTTGACACATAAACTTTTTTGTTGTAAAATATATCTATAAATATGCCGTGGATGTTGTTTAATTGCGGATTAATCTTTCCTGATATCATTAGGTATTGTAACTGAAAACTAATCATTGTCGACTCTATTTATTCCCAATAGCGATCCAAATATTTAGAAATTATAAATTTGGATTTAGAAATTGAAGGCTGAAAGCCGCCTTGGGGGTGTATTAGCTTCGACAGAAGGTACTTTAAAAATATATCGCAAGTAAGTAAGCTCGGTCGCTTCAAAGTGCCGGCAAATTTCAAGTGCAAATACACTTGTTAGCAAAGTGAAGAATGCTTTCGCATCCCTCTCCTTTGCGCCAGCTTTAGCCTAAACGCTTTAGCCATCGCTCCGTTGCTTTTCGACGACGGGTCGGCGGTGTCATATTCGAAATGCAGCATACTTTATTCGCTTGGAAGTATGAATAAGTATTACACGCGGTAGGGCAAAAGTTTCTTTGTCACGTTCCAAGCTCAGCCCGAATCATCCGAACATGAACAAACTTGTAGATGATATATTTTTAACCTTTTGGACGCCGGTGCAACTCCGGCCACCTCCACCAACCTTCGCTCAATGCCTTCGGATTGAGACTACGGTTGGCACGGCCGTTTTTAAATTCACCAAAACATTGCTATAAAGCCAAGAAGGTTGCCGTCCGTAGTCGTTTTTGAACAAAAACGCGAAGGAGGGCTTTTTTTTGTTATAATTTGATTATGTACTCTGTTTATATTTTATCACTCTCCAATGGTCAGCAGTATGTCGGGTTTTCCGAAGACATCAAACAACGATTGATTGATCATCAAGAAGGAAAGTGTGACACGACTGCAAAATATCGACCGGTCAGGCTGGTCTGGTGTTGTCATTTTCATGATAAAAAGAAAGCATTGTCTTTTGAGAAATATCTAAAATCCGGCTCAGGTGCAGAGTTTCGCCGTCGGCATTTTTGAACGCTCAAAATCCAACTGCAACGAGGACCCAGAGGGACAACTGTTCTCGGTAAAACTCGAAAATTCTCTTTTTTTAAAATTTAATTATTGGGCAGATATTTTATAGGAGTCAAGGGGGGGGTGATTGTACTAGGTGAAAATAAGTTCAAAAAATATCTCAAAGAGAGTGAGCAAAAACACGGCAATAATAAAAACAGCATTTTCGAGCTGTTTTTTGCGAGGGTCGGTGAACGGTCACCGACCCCCTGAGTCATCTCCCTTGGAACGCTGCGGCAAGCTGACTTGCCACTTCGTGACGATCCTCCGGCTTCGTTGTCACGAAGAGTGTCTGAGCCGACGTGTTGCCACGTACCGTGATCTCCAGACCGGAATCGGTGTCCCGGAACTTGATCCGATGGTTGCCGCGACCATTTCCGCACCTTGTGTTGATGATCCCCAAGACCACCTTCATCACCTGCGGACAAGTCTGTGCCGCGTCAACAACCGGCGCAGCAGCGTCAATGATGGTCGTGTGTTTGCCACCGATGTGGCCACCCTGCCTTTTCGGCATCACGCACCTCCTTTTGATAAGTGCTGACTGCAATTATAATACAAATTTAGAAAATGTCAACATATTTGCCGATTTTTCTGTGAAGGCAATGTTGATACAAATTTGTCTAATTATCCTCTCCCAAAAAAAGACCACAAATACTGTGGTCTTTTTTGGTATACAAACAGGTTCAGATAATTTATTGTTGGCTGATCACAATACGACAAAGCGTTCTATTTTCCCGCATAGTTTATCTCGCAGGGATTGAAGGTGACGCGACTTTGTGATATATGTATTTCAGACTGATTTCAGACTGAACCTCAGGGAGGTAGATCAGGTGTCAGAGAAGGAGGGCTGCTGCGGTTACCTCGTCCTCTTTATGGCGTTTCTCTTTGGCGTTGCTATCGTCCTCTGGATTGTCCACCTGGACAACATGCCGGCGATACGCTGAAACCATGGGGAACACCATCGTGCCCGCACGCCGCCGCTCCTCGCGGAGTCGGTGGCGTGCAGAAAGAATATTTGCAATCTGATCACTCGATCAGATTTTTTAGTTCAATGAAGCTCCCCGCGACCAAGCCGTCGGCTTTTCTGGTGATGGGGGATAAAATTTGAGAACTATTTTAATATAAAATTAAACAAATAGCCAGTAAAGAGAATGCCGAGTCCGACAATACCGGCAAAAATTACGATCAGTTTTGTCTTCATCACCTTTTTCAAGATCAAAAACTCCGGCAAAGACAATCCTGTCGCTGACATCATAAAAGCAAGAGTTGTTCCCATCGAGACGCCTTTTTCGGTCAAAACAGAGACGAGCGGAATGACACCGGCTTCCTTGGCGTACAGTGGAATTCCAATTAGCACAGCAATCGGCACCGAATACCACTGACCACTGCCAGCGTATTTTGCCAGGGCATCGGTCGGAATCAGCCCGTGAATCAGTGCTCCGATGCCGATGCCGATAACGATATAGGGCCAGATATCTTTGACCACCCGAATAGAATAATTTTTAGCTCTCAAAAATCTGCCACTCCAAGTCAGGTCTTGATCAGAATTTTTACTGTTTGCCTTTAATTGTAATCCATTTTTGCTCAAAAGATTCTCGACATTTAGCCGACCGATGATAAATCCTGAGAAAATAGCGATCAGAAGACCGCTCGTAAAGTAAAGCAGTGCGATCTTCCAACCAAAAAGTCCGAGTAGCAAAACTAGTGCAATTTCATTGACCATCGGTGAGGCGACGAGAAACGAAAAAGTTACTCCGAGAGGCACGCCCGCTTCGAGAAATCCGAGAAAAAGCGGAATGGCGCTACAAGTGCAAAATGGCGTGATTACTCCAAACAAAGCGGCCAGGATGTTGCCGACAAGGCTGTATTTGTGCGAGAGGATCCGGCGAATTTTTTCCTGCGGCAGAAAAGATCGGATAATAGAGACGATAAAAATGATGACAAAAAGCAGGATGAAAATCTTGATCGTGTCATAGATAAAAAAGTTGACCGCATCCGCAGCCAGGGTCTGTCGGCTAAGTCGAAAAACAGTGTATGTCAGCCAGTTAGCCAAAAGTTGAATCGGCAAAAATACGTTGTTCATGTCGTCCTCACTTGATTATTTATCACTGATCACTATAAATTTATTAAAAAGATTTTGTTTTTTCTTCATCTCTTTTTGCTGAATTGAATAATAAACATTGAGACCGTCTTTTCGAGACTCGAGCAAGCCAACTGCACTTAGCACTTTCAGGTGATGAGAAACCAGATTTTGCGATAATTGCAAAAAAGCCTGAATTTCACAGACACACAGTTCCGAATGTTCCCGCAACAAACAAATAATCCGGAGCCGATTGGCTTCGGAGATTGTTTTCAAAAAATTCCCAAGATCGATAATTTCACCGCTATCTTTTGTACAGCAATCTGTTTTCATTGTTTTTAGTATATCAACGGGTATTGATATTGTCAAATATTGATTTATTTCTGAAACAGGACTAAATTTAAATCATATATTTAAGATTGGGGAGAATTATGGAAAAGACAGGATTTTTGAACGCATTTTATGCGCTCATCTACATCGTTCTCGTCGCGACGATAATGCAAAACGGTGATAAACTTTTCGGAAAAATGTCAAATTATGTCGGACCCGTCGCTTTCCTGCTACTGTTTACCTTGTCCGCTCTAATTGTCGGTACTCTGATCTTGGGCAAACCGCTGGTATTGTATTTGGACAGCAAGAAGAAAGAAGCACTTACACTCTTTTCCCAAACAACCGGCTGGCTAGCCGCCTTTACCGTACTTGTTCTCATCATTGCAGTCTTGCTAAAATAGAACAAGAATCATTAAAAGAAAATATTAAGATGTCAAAACGACACTACTGCTTATCCTCCGTTCCTTTGATGTATGGCTTCTATGGTAATACTTGGTTTTATTCTTTTTTATTAGTTCTTTGTTTATTGCTGTTCACAATAGTTCGTCTGATATTTAGGCGCATCATGAAAAAAACACCTGTTTTTGATTTTTTCTCAAAGTTTATATTTTTTGCTTTTGTGCTGATAATACCTTTTTCTGCCATGCTTTCTTTCCTTATCACACATAACAACTATTATCTTGGTTTTCTGTTTTATTCTCTCTATGTCACTATATTATTTTTGATTTTGTATTTTCACAGCAAGAATAAAAATGTATTATGGCTATTGATTGTTCCGATCATTTTTCTCACCTTGTCGAGTGTTGTTTTTTCCCAGGTTAAGGAGCGGCTGCATAACACTTCAACTGAAACAAATAGCAATGCACCCACAAAAAGCACATATCCCCTTGATCTTTCCCCTTCACTTGGAGGATGTGGCGAGGCTTCGACTTTTTAATGAAATCTGAGATTGTGTGTGATTAATTTTAAAATAAATTACTTTTATGGCAAATATTCTCGAAGTCAAAAATCTTTGTAAATCTTATGGTAAGTTTGACGCCGTCCGTGGAATTGATTTTAGTATTGCAAAAAGCGAAATTTTTGCTCTGATCGGACCCAACGGTGCCGGCAAATCGACCACTCTCAAGATGATTGCCTCGGTTCTTCAGCCAAGTAGCGGCTCAATCGTAATTGACGGTGTCGATGCTGTCAAAAATCCTGAGGAGGCTCGAACTAAGATCAGCTATCTTCCGGAAGAGGCTGGTGCTTACAAGCGCCTGAGCGGACGTGGCTATCTCCAATTCATGGCCGGACTTTATACTGACGACCCGAGTAAACAAAAGGAATATATCGCTCGAGCCGTTGAGATCTGTGGTCTCGGGCGTCGGCTCGATGATAAGCTCGGGGCGTACTCCAAGGGTATGACTCGCAAAGTTATGCTCGCACGTGCTCTGATGAGCAATCCCGAATTGGCAATTCTCGACGAGGCGACAAGCGGACTAGATGTTATCAACGCTTTGGAAATACGCGACATTATCAAATCATTTACCAAAAACGGGATGTCAATCTTGGTATCGAGCCACAATATGCTCGAAATCGAATACCTGTCGGATCGCGTTGCTATTATTGACCAGGGGAAAATTATTGAAACTGGCTCAACAGCAGAATTAAAAAAGAAACATCAGGCCGAAAATCTTGAGGTTGTATTTTTGAAATTAAAACGACACAATGTGTCGTCCCGGACTTGATCCGGGAACTTAATGAGCAAGATCCCGGCTCTCCCTACTTCGCCAAGGCTACGCAGGGCAGGCAAGTCACAGGCCGGGATGACAAGGTAATTTATGAAAAAGTTTTTACTGCTACTAAAAAAAGAGCTGCGTGAACTTCTGACACCACAATTGATTGTGCCTTTTGTTATTATCATGGTTATTTTTTCTGTGATAGGTAAAACAGCCGGCAAACAGATCGCTACCCAAGCAGCGGTTGTCGACCAGATCCTCGTCATAAATCACGACAACGGTGAATTATCAAAAATTGCATTGAGCCAAGCCGGCCAAGTAGCCAAAATCGAAATTGCCGAGACATCCGATGACGCAAAAATCGTCGATGAGATGAGTCGCCGTTCGATCTCTATCGGCTTGATTATTCCGGCTGATTTCGGTGAGAATGCACTTCTGGATACCGCCACCACCGTTCAAACATATTCTCTTTTGCAAAATTTCAGCTTGACCGGGTCAAAAAAGACATCGACTCTGTCGGGTGTGGTCAATATTATAAATCAATCAGTCAGCAACAGTTTGATTCAATTGAATTCTCCTGACGCCGATCCGGTCAAGCTGAAAAATCCTGTTGCAGCAATTGACTTTGTCTCTGCAAACGGTAAAGTCGCCTCCGGCAGCGCGATTACTGTGCTATCGTACATTTCGCAACAAACGAGCTATGTCCCGATCGTCCTCTTCATCGTCATAATATTCGCAGCCCAAATGATCGCTACCGCTGTAGCGACGGAAAAAGAAAATAAAACTCTCGAGACGCTGCTCAGTCTGCCGGTCTCAAGAAAAGTTATCGTGACGGCCAAGATGATTTCAGCCGGATTGATCTCACTGCTGATGGCTGGCATCTATATGTATGGACTCCGAGGTTTTATCGGCGGCGTCACTACAGCTGTACCGAGCGCCGCTTCCGCGATGAGTGACGGCACATCCAACATTGTCAAGACTCTGAATCTCAACTTCACTACGACTGGATATGTCGAGCTTGGCATTATTCTCTTTCTCGGAATTTTATTAGCCTTAGCCATCGCAATGATTTTGGGCGTTTTCTCGGAAGACGCCAAAAGCGCCCAAAGTGTTATCGCCCCCTTGATGGTTCTGGTGATGATCCCGTACTTCGCGACTCTGATGCTCGATATTGGTCAACTGTCACCGCTTTTGCGTAATTTACTCTACGCCATCCCCTTTACCCATATTTTTCTCGCGACTCCAAACATTATGCTTGGAAATCACTTATCGATCCTTTATGGATCAATATATCTATTGATCCTGTTCATCCTCTTCGTATTTATCGCCGCAAAAATCTTTTCGAGTGATCTGATTTTGACGATGAAACTCAATTTTTCAAAGAAGCGCTGATTATAATAAGACTTGTGCGTTTGAAAAAAGTTCGTTTACTGTCATTTCGACTCCCTGATTTTGGGGGTGGAGAAATCTTACTTGATTTTTTATTGTAAGATCTCTCGGCTCCAAGCCCCATCCTGTTATGAGAGATTGCCACGTCGCAAGTCACACTCCTCGCAATGACAGTGATTGGCTAGGCACAGACGAAATGTGCCTTGACAAATTTTTTCCCTTACGCTATAGTTGGATTTAGTTTCAACTATTTTCATTTAATACTTTAATCTATTTTCAACTTTGATGAAAACGCCGACAAAATTAAAACCGATAACCGCCGACATTATTTTTGCTTTTAACGAGCAAAAACTTCTGATTTTGCGAGAGATATTTATGTGTGACGATGATATTTGTGGCTGCGATCTGATCGAAAAAACTGGTCTGTCTAAGGATCTGCTCTCCTATCATGTCAAATCCTTACGTGTCCGCGGTTTTCTCGAGGAAGTCAAATGTGGTGTCAGAAAAAATTACAGCATTAGCCACGAAAAAGCCAATCTGGTCAAAGAAATTTTGAAAACAGCAAAATTGATTTAAATTGGAAGTTGTAATCATAAGCAGTAATTTATTAGGATAATTTAATTAAGGAGAGAAATGAGTGAGAAAAAAGTTACGGTGTTTTCGACCCCGACATGTCCGTATTGTGTCATGGTCAAAGATTATCTAAAGGATAAGAAAGTAGAGTTTAAGGACGTTAACGTCGCTGCTGATCAGGAAATGGCGATGAAAATGTTTAACCGCTCACACAACATGGGAGTGCCACAGGTCTGGGTTGGCAAAGATGTGGTGATCGGTTTCGACCCCAACACAATTGATGATTTACTGAAAGCCAAACAAAAATAATAATGTCGATAATCGTTGATAAAAAATTGTGTCCGCAAAACCATCCTTGTCCGGCGCTTCGAATCTGTCCGGCCAATGCCCTAAGCCAAGAAGGCTATCATTCCCCGGTGGTGGACGAGGAAAAATGTCTGGAGTGCGGTAAGTGCGCTCGCTTTTGTCCGATGGGGGCATTACAGATAAAGTAGATACCTAATCAAAAATCCGCAGATGTGCAGATTTTTGATTTAAAGAATTGGTTTAGGATTGGGCGCGCACCGTAGGTAGTGGTGCGCGCAGGTGACCGCGATCGAGGCTGGTCGCGGTTCAATCTAGGTGCAGATTGTGGCACCATGCCCGGACAAGTGCCACTCTACTGACAGCACCCCAACTGTATCTCGTGTAGACACCTTCCGGAACATCATGATACCCAAGAAGGTCGGCGACTCCCTTTGTGCAAGCCACAACTCGACCGACAACAAAATCGTTGTAGGTGCACGGAACTATCACTCCTAGGAGGGCAATTGCAAAGTAGAACGGCACAACAGGGGTTGTTTCAACACCAGTCTCAACTCTCACCTCTCCGCAATCAACTCGGCAGAAGAGTGCGATTGATTGCGTACAGCGGTTGAGTACTTCGGCGATCTCAGATTCAACTTTCCGGCCGACCTTCGTAAAAACCTGCAGCTTGAGCGACACAGGCGTCGCTGCCGCAGCGCTTGTATCGCTCATGTCATCTCCTCTCTGTGACGTAGACAGAAAATAGCACAAATTTAGTACCGCTACAAGAGAAAACTGATTTGACACCAGTCTCAAAACAACTTAAGATTACGAGGTAATACTTATTAATCGAACGCTTATGTCTAAATTTTATTTTGCTTTAATTGTAGTATTAGTTATTTTTGCTGGATATTTTGTCTGGCATGACGAGGTAAAAGCTCCTACTGGAGAGAACGGGGCTTCTGTTTCAAATACAAACAAAAACAATGATAATAGTAAGGAGAAAACAATGGCGGATTTAAAGTTTCCTGGTGTCCTACCTGCAGATCAGATCGAAAACAAAAAAGCGGTCATCGAGACCGACAATGGCACTATAGAATTCGAACTTTACGCCGATCGCGCACCAAAAACAGTCAGTAATTTCATTTATTTAGCTGAAAAGGGCTATTACGATGGCCTGACGTTTCATCGCGTCGTTTCCGATTTTGTTATCCAGGGTGGTGACCCCATCGGCACTGGCTCTGGCGGTCCCGGCTATCAATTTCCAGACGAACCAGTTGTCGGCGAATATCTGGCTGGTACAGTGGCGATGGCAAACTCCGGTCCTGATACCAACGGCTCACAATTTTTTATCTGTCTGACTGACCAATCTACGCTGTCAAAGACCTACAACCTCTTCGGACAAGTCACCTCTGGTATGGACGTCGTCAGCAAAATCGCCGTCGGCGACAAAATGACCTCGGTAAAAATTGAGAGCAAATAGTTCGAATCTAGATACTAGGCAATCGCGTTTTCAGGCAATGATCTAATCTTCGACACATCCTCGGCGATTTGAGCACTAAGTTTTTTGGCGTCATCGAATTTGATGATCTCGCGCAAATATAGATTTATTTCGAAATTGACCGTCTTCAAGTTCTCGGCGGACGCCGAGTCTAGCAGATAGACTTCGAGTGATGGCTTCTTGTTGTCATACGTCGGCACCGGACCGAAATGGATAGCCGCCGGCATCGCCTTGCCATCGATCCAGACACGAGCGGCATAAATCCCATGTTTGTATTTGAAGTTTTTGGGAATAGCCAAGTTTAGGGTTGGAAAGCCAATCTTCTTACCTCGACCGAAACCCGAGACAACCTCAGAGGTATAAATAACGGCTTGATTTAGAAGCGACAGACGATAAACTGCGAAAATCAGGATGATGCCCGCTAGGTACTGGCTCCAGCCGAGGATGTTGTGGTAATAAAGTACGTCGATCAAAACACCAGTCAGTGGGAAAATTAATTCCAAAAATGTGGCAACACGCACCTCGGTATGTTGCAAACCTTTGTAGTAAATCCAGATTGCCACCATGCCGGTCGAGAGTGCGATAATAATGAATCTGGTCATTTCCGATGTATTGATCTGCCCCAGTACGGCTGAATCACGCAGGACGTAAACTGTTAGTAGCGCCAGTGGGACGGTGAGAATAAAGCGTAGGCCAGTCGCCAAAGTGTTGGAAATTTTCAGAACTGTCAGACGAGATAATGCTGTTGATGAACCCCAGAAAAGTGCTGCGCCGACAGCCAACAAGGCAGCAATTACAGTCCCTTCACCAGTAGCAAGATTGACCTGACCATTCTTGAAAGTGACAAAGAAAGCTGCAACAAAAGCAAGTACCGCCCAGCCAAAATAACGCCGATCGATTTTTTCTTTGAGCAAGATGACCGCGGCGGCAATGGCAAAAATTGGCTGTAATTTTTGGAGAAGGAAAACAACCGAGATTGAAATATAGTTGACCTTGACTAGCGCCGCCGTAAACATCAAGGTGCCAAGAACACCACTGAAAAGTGCGATGAGAAAAAGTATTAGCCATTCTTTTTTGGTCACTTTTTCTCTCTGTAAGGCAATGATGGTCGCCGGAGCAATAATGATCGCCCCAATCAGATGTTCGTAAAAAACAATTACGCTAGGCGCCAAGGAATATAGACTTCTACGTAAAATTCCGTCAACTCCCCAGAGAAAAGCAGCTACGATAATATATGTTGGGCCGTACGTTTTCAGTTTCTGTTTTGTCATACTTTTTCATAACTTAATTATTATTTCTCACCTTACCAGCTCTGTTGTCTTATCGCAAGCTACCACCAAACGAGAAAACAAATAGACCGCTCAATTTAAACAGTCTTCTTGCTTCGATTCACTCTTCGAACAACTCATAATACGTTCCCAAAGAAGATTGTAACCACTCACTGTCATTGCGAGGAGAGTGACTTGCGACGTGGCAATCTTTCGTGATAGAACCTGTCCTGAGTGTAATCGAAGGATTGCCGCGCCTTGATTACTTCACCCCGCCTGCACCCCTAGGCGGGGCAAGCCACAAATCAATGACCCCCACTTCGCCAAGGCTACGAGGGGTACGGTCGCAATGACAGCACAGTGAGTGATTATAGATAATTCTATTTTAGGGCTTTCTTGACCTCGGCAAAATTATTTTTTAGCTTGGCGACGATGTCTTTGGCATCGGCTGGAGTAATCTTTTTCTCAACCTCGTATATTTTGACAATTTTGTCCACGACTTTTTCGTACGTCTCTTTTGTCATCTTACCCGCTTTGTCCAATTCCTTGACAATCTTGTCCTTCATCTCGTGCATGTGTTTTGCCAGATCTGCCCGAGTCTCCTTGCCTGATTTCGGAGCAAATAGCAATCCGGCGATAACGCCTGCCAACGCACCCACTGAGGCACCGATCAAAATCTCTTTTTCTTTTTTGTCCATACAACTCCTTCTTTATCTAATAAATTATTCCATACCTTTTAATTGTCTGATTTTACTCGCCAATTCTTTTAGCTGACTGAAATCTGCCATCGGTCCAGATCCAGAACTAATCCAGCCTTCGTATTTATCAAACCAAAATTCTTTGTTGCTTAAGGCTTGACGCCACTCCCCACGCTTGAAATATTCAGTCCCGTGCATTGGAAACAATTTGAAGTGAGCATGATCGATCCCAGTGCCTTCAGCCATAATTCCGACACGACCAACATCGGTGAAATAATTTTCCAGTATTTTAGCAGCCTTTTTGGTAGCCAAAACAAAGCTTTGCAAAACTTCGTCAGGCAACTTCATCACGTCGCTGGCATAATGTTTTTTTGGAATGACGACAGAAAAACCCTCGGTGTTTGGATCAATGGACAAGAAAGCCATAAAATCATCATCTGACCAAAAGACCAAATCGGCCGAAAGTTTTCCAGCTGCAATTGCACAAAAGACGCAATCTTTGTTTGTGTTGTTTGTCGATTTGTTGACCATAAATATCTCGCTTAATTAGTTAAATTATACCATAAGATAAAAGCCTGCAATCGCAGACTTTTATTTTATTCGCTATTTTACAGAGAGCTAGTTTGTCTCTTTGCCAGCAAAAAGTAGGTACAGGGCAGACAAACCGACTAGATCATAGACGATTCTCGATAACGTCGACATATCACCAAAGATCTTGGCAACTAGGTCCCAATCAAAAAACCCGACCAAGCCCCAGTTTAGAGCACCGATGATTACCAACGCCCACGCAACTTTCTTCACGAGATCCCTCCTCATTATTTATTGCTGCTATCATTATAGCACAATTAAGAGTTCCTTTGATATAATCATTGGGGATGTATCATTGGGGATAAATATTAACACAAAGGAGAGAAGTGCCAGACAAAGAAAAAACAAGTGAGGAGTCATTTCGAGTAAATGGTAAAGATGTGGTCAATAAGATCAAGGAGCTGATCGAAGAAGGCAACGCGCGACGAATCATTATCAAGAACGAGAAAGGCGAAATAGTGATGGAATTTCCAGTGACTGCCGGTGTAGTCGGTATCGTTCTGGCCCCAATTCTCGCCGCCGTCGGGGTTCTCGCTGCGGTTCTCTCTAGCGCAACTATTATCGTCGAAAAGAAAAAATAGGATTTAATCCGTGAATATTTAACCGGCAAAACGGATGGCAGTGTAAATTACTGCCATGCCCAGTATTGTCATCGCAGTTGTTAAAAAAGCAGGATGACGATGATGGCTCTCTGGAACCAAATCACTTGCACCAATATAAAAAAAGAAGCCTGTGAAAAGAGCGAGAATCAGGCCAAGCGTTGATTCGCTAACGCTAAAAAGGTAGGCCGAACCAACACCAACAGCCGGAGCGATAGCATCAACTAGAAGCCACCTGAAGGCGTCTTTTGGTTTACCACAGTTTTTCAAAACCATATTTACTGTGTTGATTCCATCTGAAAAATCATGTGCCAAGACGGCGGCCGCGACAACCCAACCGATCGAAGGTGACACTTTAAATGCTAAGCCGATACCCAAACCATCCAAAAAACTGTGAAGAGCAAGGGTAAGTGCACCAAATTGTCCACGATGGCTAGGATTTTCACAATGTTCCTCGTCGTGAAAATGCAAAAGAAGAAAACGATCCATAATCATAAACAGCACAAATCCGGTCGCGATGAAGAGCATTACCCTGTCAATATTGTATGATTTTGTTGCGAGCTCGATTGATTCAGGTAACAAATCAAACAGGGCGACGGCGACGACTGCCCCAGCGCTAAATCCTAAAATGAGATGTAATTTGTCCTTCAATCGAAGAGCAAAATATCCGCCCAAAAAAGTACAAACCAGTGCTGCTAAGCCGATGATTATGGCCATAATTACACTCCTATTTTAATTTAATTTGACATTTTCGACATATTCCAAAAAAATCTAAGGTATGTCCGGTGATTTTAAACCTGGTGGTTTGAGTTATCTCCGCTTCCTGTCTGCTTAAATCTTCACTAAAACCGACACATTCAATCTGATGACATGTCGTGCAAACTAGGTGGTGATGGTGATCACGTTTTTTTTCATAACGTTTTTTTCCCTCGCCTAGATCAATCGCTTCTATTAATTTTTCAGCTAACAAAAAGTCCAGCTGGCGATAAACCGTTGTTTTGTTGACTTCAAGACCACGTGATAAAAGATGCTCAGATATTTGATTAAAATCGGTTGGCTCGTGACTAGAATCAAAAAACTGACAGATTGCCTCTCTGGCTGGAGTAGTTCTGTTTTTACCTGAAAAACTGGCTGTAAAATTTATCATGACTCTATCTTAATGCAACTTTGTTGCATTGTCAAACGTGATAAATTTATTTAGAGTTAGAACTAGGTATTTAGACCGTTGTCACACTTGTTTTTGTTCTGGTTCTGGCGCAATGATTTTTCGCAATTTTTCCACAACATCTATCGGCAAAATTTCTGACTTGACGATAAAATCTGCTGCACCCAAAGCAAATGCTTGTCGTCGCTTCTGATCGTCGGCGAGCGCAGTCAGGATAACGATCGGGATCGTAGCCGTATCAGAATCAGCTTTTAAGTTTTTGAGCACCTCAAAACCGTTGACCTTTGGCATCATAATATCAAGCAAAATTATTTGTGGATGTTCTTCTTTTGCAACTTTGATCGCCTCTTCACCATTATTGGCTTCGAGAACAATCGCTCCCTCAGCTTTTATACGCTCGACATACATATCCAAGAGTGACGGATCATCATCAACTATCAAAATGCTTTTGCCTTCGAACATCTCAACTCCTCTGGTTTAAATTTATCATTTTACATTTTTCATTAATTTTTCATTTTCCATTTTCCTGCTACCAAAAGAAAAATTTATGAATGTTAGGTTAATGGGAAATGATAAATGAAAAATTATAACTCCAAATCTTCCTTCTTAGCATTTACGAATTTAAACCACATATTGGTAATTTTCAAGATACTTTTTAACGGCGCCTCGATAAGAAAATCAAGGGCTATGATAAATGGATTAAAAGCCGCGATGCGGTCAGATAGATATCGCCCCATCCGGATAAAGGGCAGGAAAACAAATTCGACTGTTGATGTCAGTGCATCATCTTTTGTCCGCTTCATTGCGAGTTCAAGAGCGATATTTCTAATTCTAAAAGAAAAAAAGGAAACAGCAGAAACAAAGAGAAAGAATAGAATTATACTGATAATGTTGAAACCAAGAAACAAAAGTAGCCATATCGTGCCAATGATGACAGCCAGAGTAAAAATGAGATAAATGTAGTTGAAAATATCGGTCGCGACAGAGCCCTTTCTGCTGATTAGTGAAAACTTCTTGTCGCTAACCCTGCCAGCAGTAAACAATTTAGTAACCGCATCTGATACTATCGTGTAATTTTTTTGCGATGGCGATTTTACAAAAGTGCCCGCGATCAACATCAGAAACGGTGGCAAGAGAATATTGATCAGCAATGTCAGGTAATTGATTTCACCAGACGTGATCCTGTCATAAGGAATTTCAATAATAAAAGCAAGAGATACTTTTGTAAGTAAGATAAATATTAATGCTCTCGTCGTGCCACGCCAGACCTTCTTCCGCGCCTCAACGACGGACTGACTGTAGGCTTCCATAACTCTCTTGTGTAATAGTTGAGGGTCCTGACTGATCTTATCCAGATCAATCTTTTCTGTGCTTAGTACTTGATAGAGTAAAATAAATGGTGCGATATTAATTTTGGCGAATTGAAAATATCGCCTGCGGTTTGAGGAATTGAGTATATTGTTAATTTTATTATAATATGGATCGAAGCTACGGGCAACTTTTTGCATCTCCTCGTTTGACATCGTCGTCCAGTCAGGGTGAATTCTGCAAAGTAGCCAAAACTGGAGAAGATGGTAGTCTGGTTTCAGAACAAGAGAGTAAATCGCTAGCTGCAATTGATTTTTGTCTTCATCTGAAACTTCTCGACCGTTTGGTGGTGAAAAATTCTTTGACAAGACAGAACAAACATATTCGAGATAAATGCCTTTTTCTTCTGAGGGGTGAAAAAGGCTCTCAATTTCGCAGGACAACCAATTAACAGCCATCTTCTGTAAATTTTTCTTCGACATTTGGCCAGAACGAGCGTTTTTCAAAAAGACTAGATAACGATCGACAATTTGGACCATTAAGTCTGTCTGCTCTTTGGTAATACCTTCTGGATTAATATAGTCAGCCCATGATAATTCAGTGACGAGATCAGCAACCAGGCTGTCGGCTTTCGAATATAGGCCGAGATTGTAGCGACGCCAGAGGATGCGCGCAATCGCATTTTTGAAAATTAGATGATCTTCAGCGTATTCAAGTGACGAGCGAATTTTTTCGTACACAAAAGCTGGACCGATAACCTTATCGTTGCCGCTCTTTAGGTTTACATCAGCACCCCGAGCTTTCAAAAAACTCTTTAAGAAAGCGTCAAATTCAGGCGCTAAAATCAAACTTTTCTTTTCGTCCATACCAAAATGATACACCAAGATGGCATGGATGGCAATTTTATGATAAGCTGTCAGAATTAGGAATTAGGAATTAGGAATTAGGAATATGAAACATGTCTCGGTCTTAAAATCTGAATTTCTCGAACAATTCAGCTACCTAAAAGGAAAGGCTGGAATTTTTGTTGATGGCACTCTTGGTCTAGCTGGACACAGTTTGGCACTTCAAAAAAGTTCAGGTAAATTGAAAATAATTGGGATAGACACAGATCAAGAGGCACTTAATCTGGCAAAAAAGGAACTGTCTACTAGCAAATATTCAAAAAACTTCATACTTATTCATAACAATTTTAAAAAAATCACTGCAATTTTGCAAGAATTAGAAATTGAAAAAATTGACGGTGGTCTGCTTGATCTCGGCGTTTCATCGATGCAACTCGACCAAAAAGATCGCGGTTTTTCATTTCAAGATTCAACTCAACTGCTCGATATGAGGATGGACCAGACTCGAGATTTGACTGCTGCTAAAATTTTGAACTTTTATAAGGAGAGTCAACTTAGTCAAGTTATATTTAATTATGGTGAAGAAAAGTTTGCCCGAATAATTGCCAAGAATATTATTGAATTTAGGAAAAAAACACCAATTGCAACTGTGTATCATCTTATCAAGATTTTAGACTTATCAATTCCAAAATCAGTTCAAATGCGATCAAAAACTCACTTCGCCACCAAAACATTCCAGGCCCTGCGAATCGAAGTCAATGGCGAATTGGACGGGCTTGATCAAGCAATCAGAGACTTTGTTTCTGTCTTGAAACCTGGTGCTAAATTAGCAGTAATTTCCTTTCATTCACTAGAAGACCGCATCGTCAAAAAAACATTTAATTTCCTTGCGCACCCCTGCCAGTGTCCCTCAGAAATGCCCTGCATTTGCGGCTTAGTGTCGGAGATTAAAATTCTGACCAAAAAACCGATAATTCCTTCTGTAGAGGAAACTACAAACAATCCTCGCTCGCGGAGTGCAAAATTGCGAGTCCTCGAGAAAATTTAGGATACAACTAACGAATAGATCTATCTGCGTCTCTCTCTAAGTCTTTTTTCTTCATGACCTCGCGTTTGTCGTATTTTTTTAGACCCTTACAGATGCCAACCTCTAGCTTGGCACGGCCTCGTTTCATATAGAGTTTCAGCGGCACCAGAGTCAAACCTTTTTCAGCCGACTTACCAATTAACTTGCCAATCTCTGTAGAATGCAGAAGTAGTTTTCGAGTCCGCTGGCGATCACCGTCGACGACATCAAAATTGCCACCGAGCCAAAAAACCTCGCCGTTGATAATCTTGACGTATGAGCCCGTAATACTTACTTTCTTTGCTCTCAGAGCTTTTATTTCCAAACCGACCAGAGCAATACCGGCTTCGATAGAATCAAGAATCTGATAATCGAAATGAGCTTTTTTGTTTTCGATTGAAATTTGTTTAGGGCTGGTTGGGATCATTTTGAAAAAATTGCTTTTATATCTTTGCGCTCTTCAAAAAGAACGTACAAAATACCCAAGACTGGGACGGCCAGCAAGGCACCAATAACCCCCATTAGTTTACCCATTACCAAAATGCCGACAATAATAATCGCTGGCGGTAATCCGATCGCCTTTTGCATGATCTTCGGCACAAGTAGATTATTTTCGACTTGCTGCACTACGAGATAAAAGATTACAACAATGGCAGCTAAAATCGGTGAAACTGAGTACGCGATAATAGCCGCAATTATTCCAGAAACGAACGGCCCAACAATTGGCACGATTTCCAGGACACCGGAAACCACGGCTAACGTCAGGGCGTAAGGTACCTCCATCGCAATCAGCCCGATATAGACAATGATACCAATGATCAACCCGAGAAGAAGCTGTCCACGAAGCCAATTACCAAGCTTGACTGAAACCTTCTTTAGCACCACGAGTGAATCATCCGCTTTCTCACTGGTCAAAACATTCTGTCCCAGACCGGAGAATGATTTGTCATCGAGCAAAAAGTAAATAGTCAGAATAATAATGGTAAAAAAAGTAACCACACCGCCAATGACGCTCACAGTCAGGTTGATTAAATTGCCAACTGAGTTTGAAAGCGTGGTCGAAAACGAATCGAGCCATTTTTGAATAGACGGAGTATGATCACGGAAAGCGATAAATTTGTCAGAATATGATGGAAAGTCGGCAACGAGCTGCTTCACCTGATCGATTAAGAGCGGAGCGATCATATAGAAGAAACCGGTGATAATTAAAAGAAAGATGGCTAGAAGAAGCAAGACAGCTAGCGTCTTACCAATTTTTTTCGACCATGTTTTAACTATTGGCTGGAAAGAAGCCGCCAAAATCAAGGAGATAAACACCATCAATAAAACATCTCTAACCCAGTAGAGTAGCACAAACATGATCGCCACCAAAAAAACCTTTACGATCGATAGCGTCGAGATATCAACTTTTTGTCTTTCCTCGGACATCTTTTCCTCCCTTTTACAAATAATCTTTAAGTAATTATATCATTTTCTCAAGCTAATTTCTTGCCCAGTGTGACTTCTTTGTCAGGAATAGCCAGAATTGCGTTACCGTTTTTATCATAAAATCCCAAAGTAAGTGATTCTGAAGTATAGTGGCCAATTTGTTTTGGAGCGAAGTTAACCACGCCCATGACTAATTTTCCAAGCAACTCATCTTTGGAATAATTCGCCACGTATTGTCCAAGTGAAATCTTGTGACCAATTTCTGAACCAAAGTCAATCGTCATCTTGTACGACGGTTTTTTTAAGCCGATAGCGTCTTCGATGGCGACAATCTTGCCAAGCCGAATATCTACTTTGTCGAAATCTTCGTATGTAATCTGCATAATTGATAATTGATAATTGAAAAATGGAAATTGTCAGCAAAGCTGGCTTTGGTACCCGCGGCAGGAATTGGTCACTCATAAAATTCTGTTGAATTTTTGTGCGACCCCGGCTCGGCGCCAGTCACGCCGGAGTTTATCCCGAACCAGTTTCGGGACCTTTCAATTCCTCAGAACGTACCATCTTATTTCTACTAAAGAATTAGTTGAAATAAGATGGTACCCGCGGCAGGAATTGAACCTGCGACCTGCTCGTTAGGAGTGAGCCGCTCTATCCAACTGAGCTACGCGGGCAAAAAAACAATTAATTTCTAATTGCTCTAATTGGCCTAATTACTCTAATCAAATTCCAAATCCTAATTTCTAAATTCGAAT
>Ga0172379_10003873_pt1 | contig 23109 bp, 23 predicted proteins | sample GrowelOW334metaG_FD_119756 | JGI IMG/M metagenome (GOLD analysis project Ga0172379, IMG submission 119756) | Groundwater microbial communities from an aquifer near a municipal landfill in Southern Ontario, Canada - Groundwater well OW334 metaG | ecosystem: Environmental > Aquatic > Deep... | reverse complement strand
TACTCACCCGTTCGCCGCTCGCCGCCAGGGTTGCCCCCGCGCTGCCGCTCGACTTGCATGTGTAAAGCATTCCGCCAGCGTTCAATCTGAGCCAGGATCAAACTCTTCAGTTCAATCTGTCTATTTTGTTGCTCACTCAAACGAATATCAGAGGCTAAACTTTCATTTAACCTTCTTACTCTTCGTGTAAATGCTTGCTTCTATACTTTTAGCATCCAGCAGCAGCAGATTCTTCATCTCGCACTTGCGCACTCGACTCGGAACTCAATCCAGATCTTTCGATCCGGATCAGTAATCGTACCTTCGATTTCGGGACGACTACCCGCTGTCACCACCAGCACAGCAAGCACCTACACCTATCGGTTGTTTGGTTTTTAAAGAACTTTCCGCCTCGTTTCGCGGCTCCGCAATCAGCAGAGAGGAGCGATTATAGGGTGACATTTTCAATGTGTAAACCCCTTCTTCAAATTTTCTTTCGTCTCGTGCAAAAAATCTTGCTGCTGCGGGCATCGTAGAATTCTGCGCCATGACTCCGTATGCCTTGATTCGACCTTTTCTCTTCGCTCTTGACGCCGAGCGCGCCCATGAATTGACGCTCGGTCTTGTCGCGATCGGCGACTCGCTCGGGTTCCGGTCACCGCTACCTACTAACAGCAACCCGGCGCTAGTCATGGGACTCCAGTTCCCCAATCGCGTCGGGTTGGCAGCCGGTCTCGACAAGAACGGCACCGCTATCGACGGCCTCAGTGGTCTTGGCTTCGGCTTTCTGGAGGTGGGCACGGTCACGCCGCGCCCTCAACCCGGCAATCCCAAGCCCCGTATGTTCCGCTTGCGCGAACAGCAGGCCATCATCAACCGCATGGGGTTCAACAACGCAGGGATCGACGCGCTGCGCCAGCGGCTGGCGCAGGTGCGCTATCGCGGCATTCTTGGCATCAACATCGGCAAGAACTTCGACACGCCGATCGAGCGGGCGGTCGACGATTACCTGCTCTGCCTCGACAAGGCCTATCCGCTGGCCAGCTATATTGCGGTCAATATCTCGTCGCCGAATACCAAGAACCTGCGTCAGTTGCAGGAGGCGTCCGAACTCGACGCCCTGCTGGGGGCCCTCAAGTCCCGCCAGGCCGCACTGGCGGAGCAGCATGGCAAATACGTGCCGCTGGCGCTGAAGATCGCGCCTGATCTCGATACGGCGCAGATCGTCAATATCGCCGACGCCTTGAGGCGGCACCGAATCGATGCCGTGATCGCGACCAACACGACACTTGGCCGCGAAGGCGTCGAAACATCGCCTCTGGCCGCCGAGGCGGGCGGACTTTCCGGGAGCCCGCTGTTCGAGAAATCAACTGCCGTGATCCGCAGTCTTGCCCAGGCTTTGGCGGGCGAGTTGCCCATCATCGCCGTCGGCGGCATTACCAGCGGAGTGCGCGCGCGCGCCAAACTGGAGGCCGGCGCCACGCTGGTACAACTCTACAGCGGACTGATTTACAGGGGCCCGCAGCTAGTCGGCGAATGCATCGAAGCCACCGGCAGTTGAACGCGGCAGTTACAATCCGTTCACTTGCACATATACCTTCAAAAGCGAGATAATTTGATCTCCAACAATTGTTGCGGAGCAAACGTGGCTTTCCGCGCATCATGACCAGTTACCTCTTCATTATTCTCGGCGCAGTCCTCGTCAATAACGTCGTGTTCGTGCGCATTCTGGGCTTGTGCCCGTTCATGGGCGTATCGAAGAAGCTCGAGACCGCGATCGGCATGGGAGCGGCCACCACCTTCGTCCTGACCATGGCCTGCGGGGCGAGTTTCATCATCGATCGCTGGCTGCTGATGCCCAATCAGCTCGAATACCTGCGCACGCTGTCCTTCATCGTCACCATCGCCGCCATCGTGCAACTCACGGAACTGGTGATTCAGAAGACCAGTCCGCTGCTGCACCAGGTGCTAGGCATCTATCTGCCGTTGATTACGACCAATTGCGCGGTGCTCGGCATTCCGCTGCTCAACGTCAGCCTGCGCCACAACTTCCTCGAATCGTTGCTGTTCGGATTTGGCAGCGCAGTCGGCTTTACGCTGGCGCTGATCCTGTTCGCCGGCATCCGCGAACGCCTCGAAGCGGCAGACGTTCCAATCCACTTCCGCGGTACGGCGATCGCCATGATTACCGCGGGCCTGATGAGCCTCGCCTTCATGGGCTTCGCCGGCCTGGACAAGTACAAGTAACCATGTTCGAAGCGATTCTGGTCATGGCGCTCGGTGCCGTCGTGCTGGGTGCCGCGCTCGGCTACGCCGCAGTGCGGTTTCGCGTCGAAGGCGATCCCTTGGTCGAAAAGATCGACGCCATCCTGCCGCAAACGCAATGCGGCCAGTGCGGCTTCCCCGGCTGCAAGCCCTACGCCCAGGCCATCGCCAAGGGCGAGGCGGAGATCAACCAATGCCCGCCGGGCGGCGATGAAGGCATCCACAAACTCGCCGACCTGCTCGGCCGCGAATTCAAGTCGCTGTCCGCCGAACACGGCATCGAGAAGCCGAAGTCGGTTGCCGTCATCGACGAGCAGAGCTGCATCGGTTGCACGCTGTGCATTCAGGCGTGCCCGGTCGACGCGATCGTGGGTGCCGCAAAGCAGATGCACACTATCGTGGCTCCTCTCTGCACCGGCTGCGAGCTGTGTCTGCCGCCCTGCCCCGTGGATTGCATCTCCATGCAGCCGATCGGCGAGAGCGTCGAAACCTGGAAGTGGAAATATCCCGTGTTCAAGATCAATCCGGCAAAGCGGGAGGCGGCGTGACCGCACTGCAGCGCCTGTTCAAGTTTAACGGCGGGGTCAAGCCCGCCTACAACAAGGAAGCCTCGACCGGCTTGCCGATCGCCGTGGCACCGACGCCGACCCTGCTGGTGATTCCGCTGCATCAGAGCATCGGCGGCATGCCGCGGCCATTGGTCACGGCGGGCGAGCGCGTGCTCAAGGGCCAACGTATCGGCGGTGCCGACGGCAACGTGTCTTCCGCGGTGCATGCCTCGACTTCGGGTACCGTAGTCGCCGTCGAAATGCGCCTCATGCCGCATGCTTCGGGACTGTCGGCACTGTGCGTGATGATCGAGCCGGATGGCCGCGACGAATGGATTCCGCGCCAGCCCTTTGACTTCCGCAGCGCCACGCCGACGCAGACCCGCGATTATCTGCGCGACGCCGGCGTGGTCGGACTGGGTGGCGCGGTGTTCCCCACCTACCTCAAGCTCAATCCCGGAAAGCAGGGAAAGCTCGATACCCTGGTCTTGAACGGCGCCGAATGCGAGCCTTTCATTACCTGTGACGACGTGCTGATGCGCGAGCGGGCCGCGACCATCCTCAAGGGCGTCGTCATCATGCGCGAAATACTCAGCGCGGGGCAGGTGCTGATCGGCATCGAAGACAACAAGCCCGAAGCCGTCGCCGCCATGGAAATCGCCGCCCGAGCCGCCAATCAAGCAGCCGGCGACTCGGCGATCGGTGTCGTGTCGGTGCCGACGCGCTATCCTGCCGGCGGCGCCAAACAGCTGATCCGGGTCCTGACCGGCATCGAGGTCCCGCACGGAAAGCGTTCCACCGACTATGGCGTGCAATGTTTCAACGTCGGCACCGCGTATGCCGTTTACGAAGCGATTGCACTCGGCCAGCCGCTGATCTCGCGCATCGTCACCGTGGCCGGAAACGTGACTCAGGCGCGCAACTATGAAGTGCTGTTCGGCACCCCCATGCGCGACCTCGTGGCGCTTTGTGGCCCGCTTGCGGACAGCGACCGCGTGATCATGGGCGGCCCCATGATGGGCCTGTTGATGCCGGATGACAGCGTGCCGGTGGTCAAGGCCACCAACTGCGTGCTGGTCGGATCCAAGAAATTGTTCCCGCCGCCGCCGCCGGAGATGCCCTGCATCCGCTGCGGTGAATGCGCCAAGGCCTGCCCCGCCGACCTGCAGCCGTTCGAGATGTACTGGTTTTCGCGGGCGAAGATCTTCGGCAAGGCCCAGGAATACAACCTGTTCGACTGCATCGAATGCGGCTGCTGCGCCTACGTTTGCCCATCGCACATTCCGCTGGTCGATTACTACCGCTTTGCCAAGAGCGAAATCTGGGCGCGCGAAATAGAGAAAGAGGCCGCTGACGTGGCGCGCGAACGCTACGAGTTCCGCCTCTTGCGCGAAGAACGCGAGAAACAGGAAAAAGCCGCCAAACTCGCGGCCAAGACCGCCGCCGGACGTGAAAAAGCGGCGGCCGCAATAGCCGAAGCCGCAAAGCCCGCGGCCACGCCGGAGGAGGATGCGAAGAAAGCATTGATCGCCGCGGCTCTCGAGCGTGCCAAGGCGCAGAAGGAACTGGTGCATCCCGGAAACGTCAGCGACCTGACACCGGAGCAGCAAGCCGAAGTCGCTGCCATCGAGGCGCGCCGCGCCGAGATCCGCGAAATGGCGAAACCGCACCTGCGGCAGGACGACTAGACCAGACAGTGACCCCCCAGTGAACAATTCCCCCTACTTCCTCAAGCCCGCCAGCGTGCAATCCGTGATGCTGCGCGTGCTGGTCGCGCTGTTGCCGGGCATCGCCGCCTATGTATGGTTTTTTGGCGCCGCTGTCCTGGTGCAGATCGCGCTGGCCTCCGTGACGGCATTGGCCGCGGAAGCCGTAATGCTCCGCTTGCGCGACAAGCCGGTAATGCTGTTCCTCAGCGATGGCTCGGCGCTGGTGACCGCCTGGCTGATCGCCCTGACCTTCCCGCCGATCGTGCCATGGTGGCTGACGGTGATCGGGGTGCTCACTGCCATCGTGGTCGCCAAGCACCTCTATGGCGGCCTCGGGCAAAATCCGTTCAACCCGGCGATGGTCGGCTTTGCCTTGATGATCGTCGCCTACCCGTCGCTGATGTCGCAATGGCCGGCGGCCGGCTTCACCGATTTTGTACCGCAGTGGAATGCCATCTTCGGCTCGCGCGAGCTCGATGCGATCACCATGGCAACCCCGCTCGATGCCCTGCGCACCGCATTGCACACCGCCGACGCGCGCGCCACGGTGGCCGGCGTACTGGGCAGCAACGCCACCTTCGGCAACGTCGGCGGCAAGGGCTGGGAATGGGTGGCCGCCGGCTACTTCCTTGGCGGCTTGTATCTGCTGCAGCAGCGCATCATCACCTGGCACATGCCGGTCGCCTTCCTCGCCACGCTGTTTGTCATCTCGGGCGGCTTCTCCTTCTACGACGCATCGCGCTTTGCGGGGCCCGGCTTCCAGCTGTTCACCGGAGGCGCGATGCTGGCCGCCTTCTTCATCGTCACCGACCCGGTTTCCGGCTGCACCACGCCGCGCGGCAAGCTGATCTTCGCCGCCGGCATCGCCCTGCTGACCTGGATCATCCGCACCTTCGGCGCCTACCCGGATGGCATTGCGTTTGCGGTCCTGCTGATGAACATCGCGACGCCGCTGATCGACATGTATACCCAGCCGCCGGTGTTCGGGCACAAGATCAAGGGGGAAGACTCCTGATGAGCGAACCCATCGAAGTCACCCAGCGCGACGCCGGCGCCCTGCGCATCTCCGTGCGCACCGCCGCCATCATGCTGGCGTTCACCGTCGTGTTCACGGCCCTGATGGCCGGCGTCTACGTTGTGACCGCGCCGCTTGTCGCCGCCAGCGCCCAGAAGGAAAAGCTGGCCCTGATCGGTGAAGTACTGCCGTCGGCGCTGTTCGACAACGTGCTGCTCGACGACTGGATCGAAGTCTTGCCCACCAGGGAACTGGGATCGTCCGGCGCCGTGCGCCTCTACCGCGCACGCAAGAACGGCGAGCCGGCGGCGCTGGTGGTCGAGGCCGCCGCGCCGGATGGCTATTCCGGCCGCATCGGCCTGCTGCTGGCGGTGAAGGCCACCGGCGAATTGCTCGCGGTGCGCGTCACGGAGCACCGCGAAACACCCGGCCTGGGCGACTACATCGACCCGAAGAAGGACAAGAACAAGACGCAGCCGTGGATCACTCAGTTCAGCAATCTGGGCTTCGACACGGTCCCGCAGGAAGGATGGCGCGTGAAGAAGGATGGCGGCCGCTTCGACCAACGGGCCGGAGCCACGATCTCCGCCCGCGCCGTGACCAACGCCAGCGGTCGCGCACTGGCGTGGACCCTGAAGAATCGCGACAAGCTGTTCACCCTGCCGGCCAACAGCCGGTTTGAAGACCAAGGGAGCAAGCCATGAGCACTTACAAGGACATCACCTGGAACGGCATCTGGAAGCAGAACACCGCGCTGATCCAATTGCTCGGCATGTGTCCGCTGCTGGCGATGAGCAACAGCGTGGTGAACGGCGTCGGCCTCGGCCTCGCCACCGTCTTCGTCATGACCATGTCGAATCTCATCGTGTCGGCCCTGCGCAGCCTGATTCCCTACGAGATTCGCATCCCGGTGTTCATCCTGATCATCGCCGCACTGGTCACCGTCACGGACCTGGCCCTCAACGCCTTCCTGCACGACTTGTACGTCGTGCTCGGCATCTTCATTCCGCTGATCGTCACCAACTGCATCGTGCTGGCCCGCGTCGAGGCCTTCGCCGCGAAGAATTCGGTGATCGCCTCGGCCATCGACGGCGCCGCCATGGCGCTCGGCCTGACCTGGGCACTGGCGCTGCTCGGCGCAATTCGCGAACTGGTGGGCACCGGTGCCCTGTTCTCCGGCATCGAGATGGTGATTCCGTCGGCCCACGCGATCCAGATCCTGTCGGCGGACTACCCCGGCTTCCTGATCGCCATCCTGCCGCCCGGCGCTTTCTTTTTCCTCGGTCTGCTGATTGCCGGCCGCAACTGGCTCGATGCGCGCGCCAATGAGCGCATGCGCGAGCAACGCATTCACCATCAGGTCGATCACGCAACCTCAGCGCCGGCATGACTCCGCAGAAGGTTCGCGAGTTCTTTTCCCGTCTCGCTGCGGCAAACCCCGAGCCGAAAAGCGAACTCGAATACGCAACGCCCTATCAGTTGCTGGTGGCCGTGGTGCTTTCGGCGCAGGCCACCGACAAGGGCGTGAATCGCGCCACGCGCTCCCTGTTCCGCGACCACCCGACGCCGCAGTCGATCGCCGCCCTGGGCGTGGACGGCCTGGCCGAGTACATCCAGACCATCGGCCTCTATCCGACCAAGGCCAGGAACGTCGTCGCCCTCTCGCGCCTGCTGCTGGAACGCCACGGCGGCGAAGTGCCGCATGATCGCGCCGCGCTCGAAGCCCTGCCCGGCGTCGGCCGCAAGACGGCCAATGTGGTGCTCAACGTCGCCTTCAAGGAGCCGACCATCGCGGTCGACACCCACATCTTCCGCGTCGGCAACCGCACCGGACTGGCGGCGGGAAAGACCGTCGAGGCGGTGGAACAGAAGCTGCTCAAGGTGGTGCCGGCCGAATTTCGCCTGCATGCCCACCACTGGCTGATCCTGCACGGACGCTACACCTGCAAGGCACGCGCGCCGGATTGCGTGCATTGCAGCGTCTTCGACCTCTGCGCCTTCAAGGAAAAGAATGTTTAACCCCAGCCGCGACCAGGCCCGCCAGTTTCTCATCGACGCCTGGGCCAAGCGCCGCAACAGGCTGCCGGGCACGCCGATGGACACCCTGGCGGCCGACCTGGTCGCCCTGCATCCCGAATACCACGCCCTGCTCGAAGCCGAGGATGCCCTGACGCGCGAATGGACGCCCGAGCACGGCGAGACCAACCCCTTCCTGCACCTGTCGCTGCACCTGGCTATCGAGGAACAGCTGTCGATCGACCAGCCGCCCGGCATCCGCGCTGCCTTCAACATCCTGCAAAGCCGGCGCGGCGACCGCCACGAAGCGCTGCACGCCGTGCTCGAATGTCTCGGCGAGATGATCTGGCGCTCGCAGAAGAGCGGCCTGCCGCCCGATGGCGACGCCTATCTGGACTGCGTCAGACGCGCGGCCGGCTAAGAGTCGGCGCCGACAGCGCGCCGAAACTCCCCCGCTCTGGGATAATCCCTGTATCAACCCTGAAAGAGAACACCATGCGCTTTGAAGGAACCGACTCCTACGTCGCCACCCCCGACCTGATGCTCGCGGTCAACGCCGCCATCACCCTGCAACGCCCTCTGCTGATCAAGGGCGAGCCCGGCACCGGCAAGACCATGCTGGCCGAGGAAGTCGCCGGCGCGCTGGGCATACCGCTGCTGCAATGGCACATCAAGTCCACCACCAAGGCGCAGCAGGGCCTCTACGAATACGACGCGGTGTCGCGCCTGCGCGATTCCCAACTCGGCGACGAGAAGGTCAAGGATATTTCCAACTACATCGTCAAGGGCGTGCTGTGGCAGGCCTTCGAACAGGGCAAGCCTTCCGTGATCCTGATCGACGAAGTGGACAAGGCCGACATCGAATTTCCCAACGACCTGCTGCGCGAGCTCGACCGCATGGAGTTTTATGTTTACGAAACTCGGCAGACCGTCCGCGCCGCAGTCCGCCCGATCGTCATCATCACCTCGAACAACGAAAAGGAACTGCCCGACGCCTTCCTGCGCCGCTGCTTCTTCCACTACATCAAGTTCCCGGACAAGGAAACCATGGGGCGCATCGTCGATGTGCACTTCCCCAAGCTGAAGCAGAACCTGCTGCGCGAGGCGATGGAAGTCTTCTTCGAACTTCGGGAGATTCCCGGCATGAAGAAGAAACCTTCGACCTCCGAACTGCTGGACTGGCTCAAGCTGCTGGTGGCCGAAGACATTCCGCCCGAAGTGCTGCGTTCGAAGGACCGCAAGACCGTGGTGCCGCCGCTGGCCGGCGCGCTGCTGAAGAACGAGCAGGACGTGCATCTGTTCGAGCGGCTGGTGTTCATGGCCCGCAACAATCGTTGATGCGCCGCTGAGTTTTACTTAAATTCGCCGTCCCGCCAGCGCCGACTCTTCATGCTGATCGATTTCTTCCTCCACCTCAAGGCGAAGAAGCTCCCCGTTTCTACGCGCGAGTTCCTCACGCTGCTGGAAGCGCTGAAGAAGCACGTCGCGGGCAATTCGATCGACGACTTCTATTTCCTGGCGCGCACCTGCCTGGTCAAGGACGAAACGCACTACGACAAGTTCGACCAGGCCTTCGGCGAGTACTTCAAGGGCGTGACGCAGATTCCGGGCCTTGAGGCCGACATTCCCGAAGAATGGCTCAAGATGCTGATGAAAAAGCACCTGACGCCCGAGGAAAAGGCCAAGCTGGAAAAACTCGGCTGGGACAAGCTGATGGAGGAATTCAAGAAGCGCCTCGAAGAGCAGAAGGAACGCCATTCCGGCGGCAGCAAGTGGATCGGCACCGGCGGCAGTTCGCCCTTTGGTCACGGCGGCTATCACCCCGAAGGCATCCGCATCGGCGGCGAATCGGCCGGCAACCGCACCGCGATCAAGGTCTGGGAAAACCGCGAGTACCGCAACCTCGACGACACGGTCGAACTCGGCACGCGCAACATCAAGATCGCGCTGCGCCGGCTGCGGCGCTTCGCCCGCGAAGGCGCCGAGGACGAACTCGACCTCGACGGCACCATCGCCGGCACCGCGCGCAACGCCGGCTGGCTCGACATAAAGATGCGCCCCGAGCGCCACAACAAGGTCAAGGTGCTGCTGTTTCTCGACATCGGTGGCTCGATGGACGACCACATCAAGGTCTGCGAGGAACTCTTCTCCGCCGCCAAGAGCGAGTTCAAGCATCTGGAATATTTCTACTTCCACAACTGCATTTACGACTACGTCTGGAAAGACAATCGCCGTCGCCACGGCGAACGTTCCCCGCTGTGGGACGTGATGCACAAGTACGGCGAGGACTACAAGGTGGTGGTGGTCGGCGACGCCACCATGAGCCCCTATGAAGTTCTCCAGCCTGGCGGCTCAGTCGAATATTCCAACGAAGAAGCCGGCGCCGTCTGGCTGCAGCGCATGCTCGACACCTGGCCGCGTGCCGTGTGGCTCAACCCCGAGCCGGAACGTTTGTGGGACTACCGCCATTCCATCGAACTGATCCGCACCATTTTCAACAACCGCATGTTTCCGCTGACGCTCGCCGGCCTGGAACGCGGCATGCGGGAGCTGAACAAATAGGAGGAAGCCCCATGCAGCTACGCCGCCGCTTGCTGAAAGCCCTTGCCGCCGCCGGCCTGTTCGGTCCGGCGGGAATTTCCGGATTGATCGGCAGCGCCCTGGCCAAGGGCAATGCACCGGTCGCACCGGGGCTGCACAGGTTGCGTGGCGCAGTGACCGTGAACTCGAAGCCGGCGCGGGAAGGCCAACTGATCGGCCCCGGCGATACGGTTGTTACGGGACCCGGCAGCGAGGCGATCTACGTCATCGGCCAGGACGCCTTCCTGCAACGGGAAAACTCAAACATAAATTTCGGCACCGACGCCGCGCAGAACCTGATGCGCGTGGTGACCGGAAAAATCCTTTCGGTGTTCGGCAAGGGCTCCCGCACGATCCGGGTGTCGACCGCCACCATCGGCATTCGCGGCACCGGCTGTTACATCGAGGACGAGGGATCAGGTGCCGCGGCGCGAACCTATTTCTGCCTGTGCTATGGCGACGTCGAACTGACACCCTCTGCCGCGCCGCAGGAGCGCGAAAGCTACAGCACGACGCACCACGACAAGCCGATGTACATCTACAACGACATGAAAATGCCGAAAATGATGGTGCCGGCAGGCGTCATCAACCACAGCGACGACGAACTCCAACTGCTGGAAAACCTGGTTGGTCGCTGGCCACCGTTCTACGGCCAGGGTGGCCCGCGGTACTGAACAGACCTCGGCGGGATTCCCGCATGAATCCGCAGCCCTGACCCGTCATTGGCAGGACAAGAAGCAGCCGTTCGCCACAGACACCTGATAACCGAACGCAGTACTCGTCATGTGTCGTCTAGCCCCGGTCTTGAGGTAGCCTCCCATCTGGTGCCGGGACTCCTTGACTGCGAGCCGTCCCTGATCCTCCAAGCGATTTCAAATTGCGCCAGAGACCCGCCGGGTACATGCCGCGTCTCAGCAATCGCCCGCCGACCATCAGCACAATCCGGGCGATGTCGCGCACCGGCCGAAAATGGCTGGCGCGCGCCTGCTTCGGGTAGATACCGGGAATCGCTACGGCGACACTTTCAACACCGAGCTTGCCCGCCGCAATCAATATTTCGCTCTCAAACACAAAGCCGTTCCATGACACGTCGCGACGCGTAAGGCGTTTCAGCAGCGTAGCCGGATAGACGCGGAAGCCGGACTGGGTATCGGCAATTGGATAGCCAGCCGCCCAGGATATCCAGAAACGCGCAAACTGATTGGCATAGTAGCGTCGTGCCGGAAAATTCTTCTTGTCGTGCAACCGCGCGCCGATGATTATGCTGTCGGGAAATTGCTGCGCCGTATTCAACAGGGGGCCGATGTCATCGGGGCTATGCTGTCCGTCACCGTCCAGCGTGACGATAAACTGTGCCCCGTGCACCAAGGCATGCTCAAAGCCCTTCCACAAGCTCGCCGCCTTGCCGAGATTGCGTTCATTGCGCAGCAGCGTTATCGGCAGATCCTTCAGTTGGGATACGGTCGCGTCCTGCGAACCATCGTCGACCACTACGACGTTGGGCACGATCTTCAGTGCGCGTTCCGCCAGGTCGCGAATTGTCGCTGCCTCGTTGTAAGCGGGAATCAGGACAACGACATCGTTGATGGGACAGGGCAGCTTCAATGTTGGCAGTCTCCAATTAGCCGATGGAGCCAGGGCCACCACCCCGGCACCATGTCGGCGCGATGCGCGATGTCGCGCGCACGCACCAGCGCCGCGCGTTCCAGTGCGGCTCCGTCATCATAGAAGGGTTTGGTGGCCAGGGTCAAACCGGCCCCGCGCGCTTCATCGACGAGCATTTGCAGATACTCCTGCATATGTTCGGCAGTGTAATCATTGGTGTCGTGAAAAGTCACCACGATCGGCGTTGCGCCATCCGTGTCCGGTATCTCGCCGCGCTGCATCCGGTCTTGCACATGCGCCATGTCACTGGCCATATGGCTGCGCCGGCGCGGACTGCCGTGATAACCCCAGATCTTGCCGTCGTTGGCGCTGACGTCGGTCAGCAAGACCGCCAGGGCATGACGCGCATAGGCTGCCAGCGTACGCTCGTCGTAGGCCCAATACGGCGGGCGCAGCAAGGTCACGGGCCGGCCGGCGCTGGTTGCAAGATCGGCCAGGCCGTCGCTGAGCGATTGCTCAAGCGCCGCATCGCTCAATCCGCAATGATTGGGATGCCCCAGGCTTGATCCATCGTGCAGCGCGAGGATATGGCCTTGCGCGCGGTTGCGCTGGAGAAGCGCGCGCCCACGCGCCGTCGCTCCGCCGTTGCTGCTGCGCGTCTGCACAAAGAAAATGGCCTTGATGCCTTTCTGGGTGGGATTGTCGACCAGCGTATTGGCAATGCTCTCGGTCGGATTGTCTTTCTCGCGACCGTCCGGGCCATCGTCGAAAGTGAGGACAAAGCGCACCGGAGCCGACGGCAGCTGCGCCGGAGCTGTCGCTACCGGTTCGTCGGCATGCGCAAGGCGAGGCAGGCTCAACGCGATACACGCGGCGCAGGCAACGGAGACAACCCTTGCCAGCGTGCGTTTCACCGGCTGCGTCCCCGCCCTTTGGCAGAGAACATGAGAGTGAACTGTCCGCTCAACAGCAGACTTTCGCCGCTGCGTACCTCGAAGCCGTAGATGCCGCCGGCGGCATCTGCGTGCAGCAAAGTCGCTTCCAGCATCAATTCTGCGTCGATCCGGTCGAGCCAGTCGCATGCGGCATTGACGTTGCGCAAGGCAGCGAGAACACCGACACGCGGCGCGGGCTGCGGATGGATCAACGCACCATGAACGGCGGCAGCCTGCGCGGCGTATTCGATGCCGGCCCACACCGGCAATCCGCCGGCTTCGCGCAAGGGATTATCCGGGTCGCGATGCGATTGCGCGGCGCAGCGGATGCCGCGTTCGTCCCAATGGACAACGCGGTCGAGCAGGCACATGCGTCCGGCATGGGGAATACGGGAGGCGATGGCGGCATGATCCAGCATTACAGAACTTGCGGTTGACACGGGCATCGGCGTAGTTGCAGGTTCAATTCGGGAGACAACGGCAGCGCGGCGCTGTCACAGGCCGGATCAGCGGGGTTGGCCAGCAAGGTGGCCAGCGCGGCGAAGCCGCGCGCACTGGCATTGGCATGCCAGATCGGGGGCATCCAGGCCGGCCATGGCACCTCGCCATCGCCAGAACTGAGCGTGATTTCCCAGCCCGCCAGTGTTTGTGTTGTCGCTGCCGGCGTGAGGACCAGCGCAATCGCGGTGGCGTCCAACACCGGCATGACATCGGATAAAGGTGGCGGCATCGGGCTGTCGTAACAGACATACAACACCGGTATCGTGTCGGCAAGCACCTGAGCCGCGGCATTGAGCAAGCCGGCGGAAAAACTCCATTTGCCGCGGCATACGCTGCTGGCCGCGAGTTTGGCATTCATCGCGATGCTGTAATAGCCGCTGGGGGCGTTGTGCACGGAGTTGTGGAACTGCGTGGGCGAAACTTCGCGGCTGCCGGCCAGAACCTCGCACAATTGGTGTGTGATTACGCCGGCCGCCTCGTAGGACGAAAACACCATCGCCATGTCTTGTGGCGCCAGCGCTGTCTGGCTCAGAGCCTGCTCGGCGGCGGCGATCGCCAGTCGCACGGTCGGACTGCTGCGGCGGCGTTCCGCAGGCGGCAGACAGGCAGGCGCAACCAGCGCCAGCGGCGCGGCAAGATACGGTTGCTCTCCGCCCAGCACCAGCTTGGCGTTGTCCCAATCCTTGATTCCCGGCGCCAGCACTCCGACCGCTTCGACAAATATCCGCATCAGGCCGCCTTTCCGAATACCAGCGCACAGTTGCTGCCGCCGAAACCGAAGTTGTTGCTAATCACGTGGCGCAGCGGACGGGCTGCTCCGCGCAGCACGATCCGGCACTGTGTCTCAGGGTCGACTTCACGTGTCGTCGTGCTGCCGGGCATGAAGTCATGCTCCATGCTCAGCAAGGCAATGGCCGCCTCGGTAATGCCGGCGGCGCCCAACGTGTGCCCTGTCGTGCCCTTGGTCGACGAGCAGGGCGTCGTCGTACCGAATAGCCCGGCGACGGCACGGCCTTCCGCACGATCGTTGGCCGGTGTCGCCGTGCCATGCAGGTTGATGTAATCGATCTGGCCGACGTCGAGGCGGGCGCGCTCGAGCGCTTCCAGCATGGCGCGCCGCGCGCCGTCGCCTTCCGGATGCGGCGTGGACATGTGATGCGCATCGCTGGTTTCGCCGTAACCGAGCAGCCGCAATGGCGCTTCCTCCTTGTCGAGCAAGGCGAAACCGGCCGCTTCGCCGATACTGAGTCCACGACGCGCAACGTCGAATGGGCGGCAGATATCGGTCGCAACGAGCTGGAGGGAATTGAAGCCATACAAGGTGGTGCCGCAAAGGCTGTCGACGCCGCCGACTACCGCGGCGTCGATGAGCCCCAGACGGATCAAGCGTTCCGCAAGACAGAACACCTTGGCGCTCGACGAGCAGGCCGTGGACAAGGTCATCGCCGGACCGGCAAGGCCGAGCACGATGCGCACGAACTCGGTGGTGGCGTCGAGATTGTGCGTCGTGTCGTAGCGGAAAGCGGCCGGCAGACGGCCGCTGACCGGATCGCGATTCTGGTACGCAATCTCGGTGGACAAAATACCCGAAGTGCTGGTGCCGAGAAACACGCCGATCCGGGCGGGCCCGTGGCGTTGCCTCGCGGCGGCGACAGCGGACATGAAACCGTCCTGTTCCAGCGCCAGCAGCGCGAGTCGATTATTGCGGCAATCGTAGGCCGCGAGCGCCGCCGGCAGCGCCAACCCTTCCGCCGCATTGACGCGCCCGATCCAGCATGGCAGCGGCGCCCAGGGCAGGTCGTTGGGGGCCAGGCCGCTGCGCGCCTCGTGCAGGGCGAGCGCCGTCGCGGCCTTGCCGATGCCGGCGGCGCTGCTGGTCGTATACGCGCGAATTGAAAGTGGTGTCATTAAGGATCGACTGAAGCGTCAATACACAGTTGATCAAACATGCATTTCAGATATCCGTGGCCGCGCCCAAAGTGCAGACAATATCAGGGAAAGCAGCGCGCCCAGCGCAACAGTACTGCCGATGGCATGCAGCACCGGCGTTGCGGACAATGACAGGAATCCAAACGTGGCGACCGTGGAAACACTGCACACCACGAGCGAGAGGCGCGTGCGGGCTCGCTCGGCTGCGTCGGCCGGCGGGCGCTCGAAAAACAGCGCGTAGTTGAGTCCGACCCCCAACACCAGCAGCAGCGCGACGAGATGAAATACACCGAGGCGCTGCCCGCCAGCGACAAGCAAGGTCACGGTCAATACCAGTGCCGCAGCGATGGGCGCAGTCACGCGCCAGGTACGGCGTGGCGACCTCAGGCCGACCGTCAGCAACAGCAGAATCAGCAGCGCGCCCCAGCCAGTCTGATGCAAGGCCTCGCGGCGGTATCCCGCCACCATCTGCGACGATATCTGTGCCAGGTCGACCAAGCTGCTCTTGCCTGCCGGCATGGCCGCCAACTCGGCCGCCAGTAGCTTGGGATCGTTGACACCGACCAGCGGCGTCAGCACCAGCCACTCGCCTTCGAGTTCGATCACCAGTGCGTTCAGCTTGGCACCCAGTGGTGTGCCGGCATAGCTGGCGCGATTCATTGGCGGCTCCATGCGTGCCGCCGCAATGTCTTGCACAAATGGCGTGAAGGCGTCCGGGCGGAAAGGCAGGCCGCGCAAGGCCACAAGCAGGTTCTCCTGCAACGCGGCCGTGTCCGGTAGCGCCTGCAGTCGTGCTGCCTGGGTGGCCGGCGCCGGCAGATACCAGGCCGGTGAGTCGTAGCTGCGGATACGGCCTCCCTGCTTCCACTGTTGCAGCACGGACAGGATTTCTTCGCCGGCCTGGAGTGCGGCGGCTTCGCTGGCGCCTCGACTCGCGACAAAGAAACTCACTTCCGGCGCACCCATTTCGCGCCGCAATTGGCTATCGAGTTCGCGCATTTGCGGAGGCACGGGACTGATGCTGGCCAGATCCGTTTCCCACCAGGCCGGATGCATATATCCCAACCACAGCGCACCGCACAGCGTGGCGGTCGCGGCGATTGCACCCGGCCATCTGGCGCGGGCGATGTTCGCACCGGTCGGCACATCGAGGCGGCGAAATTCCAGTACCCGATCACCGAGCAGCCAGGGCAGCAGGCGATGCGTAGTGAGACCCGCTACCATGACACCGACCATGGTGAGGACTCCCAGTTGTGCGAGTCCGGTGAAACTCGACAGCGTGAGTGCCAGCGCGCTGGCGACCGTGGTGAGCACGGCGAGCAACAAGGTGCCGCCAATGCGTTGTGCGGCGCGGCGGGCCGTTTCGCCGCGCGCGGTATTGAGCAGCAGGTAGTTGGGATAGTCGACCGCCTCGCCAATGAGCGTGGCGGAAAAGCCGAGCGTAACGGCATGCACCGACCCGAACAGCGCCTGGACCACCAGTACGCCGATCAGCAATCCGAACGCGACCGGGGTGAGCACCAGCACGACAGGCAAGGCTGAACGATAGACGAACAGCAGCATCGCCAGTATCACCAATGCCGAGCACAGGCTCAACCTCAAGGCATCGCTTTCGATGAGTCGCCGCGATTCGGCGGCGAACACACCCGGCCCGGTGAGGGTGACGGCCACTTGCGGATAGAGTGCGGCGAGTGCGCCATGCACTTTCGCGATCGCCTCGGCTTGACGCAGGCTGTCGAATCCGGGGGCGCGCGTCTGTGCGATGAGAAATGCGCGCTTGCCGTCGCCGCTGAACCACACGCCCCGCCGCAGCGCCGGCATGGCGCCCGGATCGAGCTGGCGCAGCGTGGCGAGGAACTCGCCGGTCGGGTCGCGCGCCAGGGTGGCTTTGGACAGCACGCCGAAAGGCGATGCAAGTTGATCGAGTTGCTCCACGAGAGCGGCATGCAGTGCCGGCGCGGAAAAATGCGGTGCATTGATCTGCGGGCTCAGTGCATAGCGATGGCGCATCAGCACCTCGGCTTGCGCCGCGAATTGATCCAGGCTGCCATTGAGCGCGTAGTCGAATTCGGCTGCGTGGCCGAGCTTCTCCGCCAACGCGCGGCTGGCCTGGGCCAGGGTCTTTTCGTCGGCACCATGCAAGGCCACGAGCATCAGTCGCGACACCAGGCCATCGCGCAGTTGCGATATCAGCAAACGCTGTTCCGGTGTGGCGGATGGCGGCAGGAATGCGCTGAAATCGGTTTCGACGCGCAGCGTTTTTGCCGCGAAGAGGGCGAGTGCCGCAAAGCAGATCAGCGCCAGTGCGCAGCGTGCCAGCATGCGGGATGGAAACCTGGCCACTAGCGCACCTGGAGCACGGAGCGGTCACCACCGCTCTCGCGTACTTCGATTTGCTCCACGTGGCCGCCGCGCCCAGACACGGCGATGCGTTCGACATAACGGGCAATTTCATCGTCGAGCGGCGTCAATTCCAGCCGCCACGCCTGTTCCTCTCCCTCCAGCTTCAATCGGTAGTGTTGTCGCAGCAATTCGGCGTCGCCGCCGAGCACGCCGCGCAAGCTGGCGGCAAATGCCGAGAGCAGCGGCTGACTGGACAACGGATAGCGGTTTTCGATGCCCTTGCGCGCGACGATCAACTCTTCGCCGGCGATGCGAAAGCGCTCCTTGCGCGGCGACACCATGTTCTTTTCCACCGTGTCGGGACGTCGATAACTCAGCGTTCCCGAGCTCACCACGGGTTCAGTGAGCAGGCTCGAATATTTCTTTTCCGTGTAGGCGACTTCACCCTCGGGCGAGAGAGTGAGGAGTTGCATGAGACGGGCAAGATCAAAGTTGTCGGCATGCGCAGTGATGGCCACCAATAGTGCCATCAGGGCGATGAAAAGAGCCGGCATTGATGAAGGTCGCATCTTCATCGGCTAGACGCTCCAGTAGTCGTAAAAGTTGAACCAGTTATATGGAAACTGCCGCGCCTTGCGTTCCAGCTGTTCGACATAACAGGGCAAGGTGAGCTCTGCCATGGATTCGAAAACGATGTCATAGCGGCGTCCGCCGCGAAACAGCCCGAACACCATCAGCACGGGTGCGCCGGTGATTCTTGCCAGCCGCAGGGGGCTCAATGAAAAGCGCGCCGGATGTCCCAGAAACGGCAGGCTTTGTGCGCGCTCGCCACCGAAGACGCGGTCAGCCAGAATTCCGACCACCTCGCCGCGCGCCAGACATTCCTTGGCCTTCAGCATGGAGTCGGGATGCCCGAGCGGAATCACATTGTACGGCAGCGCGTGTCCAGGGCTGGGCAGCAAATCGCGCAAACCCTTGCTGTCGGCCAGATGCATCACGACATTGATCACGAGCTTCTTCTCGACGCTACCAATGATGCTGAGCATTTCGAAGCTGCCGAGATGCGAACCGAGCAGCAGGCAACCGCGACCTTGCGCCAGCGCCTGCCAGAACGCGGGCTCGTTGCTGACCTCGACCGTCAATTCGCGTTGACGTCCGTTGACGAGGTACACGCGATCAAGCAGCGTGGTGGCGAAAACAAACAGGTGCATGAAGGTATCGCGCCAGCCGGCGCGCCGATTCAGCGCGCGGCTCAGGAATGCCAGGGAAGATCGCCGCGCAAGGGGAGCGGTCAGCAGAAAGTAGGCGCAGATGGGTACCAACAGAACGCGGCAAATTGCGCGACCAAAGCGCAGCGCCAGCCAGATGATAAGGCGCACCATGCTCCTGCTGCCGCGCTCGCGTCGGCCGCGCCACTGGTCGTTCATGCGTTCTCGGTCGGCAATGAATTCGTTGATCGGCATTGCCATTGACCGCTGGCGATCAGGCTTCCCGGTTCAGGCAGCGCATCGGCGAGCTTGACCTTGAAACGCACGTACCCATCCTGCAACTCAGATTGGATAGTAAAAGACTTGCCAGGCTTGAGCGGCGCGTGAAAACGCGCATTCGTCAAGGTGCCCGGTTCGAGTTGCGGAAATGTCGTGCGTATGGCCTCCGCCACGCGCGCCAGAATGACGACGCCGGGCACCAGCGGATGACCCGGAAAGTGTCCGGGCAGGGACGGATGCTGGGCAGGGATCGTGTGCGGAACTCTTTGCAACCGGCATTGCGAATACAGATTTGCCAGCGCGGCTTGAGGGAGCTTGCCGTTGGCATTTCTCGGCAGTTGCCCGACACGATACAGGGGACGTGGCAAGAACACGGGATCGATTTTCGCGCGCAGCGCATTCCGCACCTCACGCGGCGAGATGGTTGCCGAGACATAGAATGCGGCCATTCGGTGAGCCGGATGGGAGTCGTCGCCGGCAACGTCGGTGCCTACCTCCGCGGGGGAAAAATAGGCTCCGTCGACTACACCCGGAATGTCCATCAAGTGTTGATTCAAGGCTGACAGTGAAGCACGTTTGCCGCCGACTTTTATCAAGTCGGTCGACCGCCCAAGCCACCGAAAGCGACCATCCGCCTGGAGTGCCAGATCGTCACCAAGTTGCAGGGGCGGTCCGACATGTGGGCCCGCCGCCCAGATTGTCCGTCCTTCGCCCTCACCTTCATGCCATAGCGAAACGTCGGCCAGCGGTGTCCAGACATCTTCCCTGGCGGTACGCCGTATCGCCAGCGCACCGGTTTCCGTCGAGCCGTATATCTCCATGACCGGAACTTGCCATTTTGCTTCCGCCGCACGCGCCACACTGGCAGGCAGGCTCATGGTCGATGCCACGACGCCTTCAAGGCCGCTCAGTGCATGCAACGGCGCCCTCAGATGCATCGGCGTGGTCATCCACCAACTCGGCCGATCGCATTGCCGCAGAACCTCTTCGAGATCCGTGGGCAGGAGCGGCGTCTGCGCGTGGACCGGGACACCCATGGTCCAGGGCAGCATCACCGTTGCTTCGAGGCCGAACATGTGCTGCGGAGGAACGCTGGCGACGACGGCGCAGGAAGGGGTTTCTCCCCAGTTCAGGGCGGCAGCCAGGCTTGCGGCACCATGGCAAAGCTGTCCCCAGGTCTTGGGGTGTTGCGTGGGCTGCCCGGTGCTGCCGGAAGTAAACAAAATCGCGGCCCTCTGTCCATCGCCGATCATCGGCGTCGGCACCGCCGGCGTTGCGTTGCCGACGAGAAATGGACTGATATCGAAGGCACGTTCCGCAGATAACTGCTTTTCGCTCAACAGGCATGCGTCGGGGAATTGTCGCAGCACTTGTTCCCAGTCACCGCGCCCCTGTCCAGGCGGTAGCAGGGAAGTCTGACCACGCAGCAATGCGGCGCCGAAAGCGAGCATGAAACCGTGACGCGTCGCGCAAAGATTCATGACGAAGCGGGCGTCGGGCAGCGCCTCTGCCAAGCGCTGCACCTGGCTATAAAAATCCGCCGCGGTGATTTCTCCGCCGGCATGCAACAGGATCGGATCGTCTGGTGTCCGGTATCTTGCGAGCGGCAGCATGATCAGCGGCGCTCGCTATCGGCAGGGCTGCGCAGGGTCGGTTTGATGGCAGCCTCTTTGACCACGGCGATGACATTAAGCAGCAATATCAGGAGCGATCCATGACGATGATTGCGCATGCGCTGGCAACGATAGATATATTCGCCGAGAAACAATGTGGCCGGCAGGACAACCGCCAGTCCCTGTACCCAGCGTGACCATGAATCCAGCGGCAATACCGGTGCAAGCGCCAGTGCTGCAACAAGCAGAAACACAAAGCACCCGCTCCATGCCCAAGTGAGGGTGCGCGTGTAGCGTGCAATATCCGCCGGCATGTCGGGATGTTCTTTGCGCGCGACGCGCGTGATAAGTGGCTCGGATCCGCGCCAGAGCGTGCGTTGAAAGAAGAACGCCATAAACGCGAACCCTGCAATCGGCGGCACATACACGACGAAGAACAGCGAGTCCGACCAGTAAAGAAATGCGCCCGACAAGACGAACCCTGAAAGCAGACCGGCCACGCGTCGGCCGGAAGCTGCCACCACGGCGCCGATCATCACGCCGACGATACCCAGGGCAAGGCCGCGAAATCCGCTGACGGACGCCGCCAGATAGCCGATGGCGAGGGGCACCAAGAACCAGGTCAGTTCCGGACTGCCCGGATTGGCTGATATTTCACGGGTTTCGGGTGCCGCAGGCCTCATCCGGTCACGCTCGGCAATTGCTGGTGCCCAAACCAGTGCCAGTTGCTTCGGCAGGGCCTTCAGCGGACACGATGCAGCTGGATATATTCGGACAAGCGGCGTAGAGAAACAAAGACCTTTATGTGTTCCGGATCGTCGGAACGCAATGCCACCCCATACTTTTGTTCCACTTCCATTGAAAGTTCCAGCATATCGAGCGAGTCGAGCCCCAGCCCGTCGCCGAACAGCGGCGCTTCCGCCTCTATCTGCTCGGGAGTTACGTCTTCAAGGTGGAGAGTGTCCACAATCAAGCGAGCAATTTCCTGCTCGATATTCTTCACGTCATTCATACACGACTTTCTTGCAGGAACCCTGGTAGTCCTTTGGAGATCCAGTCCGCAACAGATTCAATTATTGAACCAACGAGGATTCCCGTTGGATTTGCTTGCAAAACGCGGGCATGAAATCTTGTCATTTGCCAGCCATAACTTGATTCTCGTGCTGAAGTGCTCTGACACAGGCGCAGGCGGGAATGCTATCACAATGAATCTTGCCATCAGCGATTCCCTGGCACACCGACGCCTTTCGCTGCGTCGCCGCGATTCACGCGCGGAGAATCCTATTTGGGCGAGCCAATCTGTTGCATCCACCGGTTGAATCCAAGGCCGGCTCCCACCGTCCCGCCAGCGCCGACTTTCAGAATGCTCTGTCCGGCCGGTGATCAGGCAGCGTCAAACATCGGCGGGGCAACCTTGATGATCTCCGCTATGGTGGTCAGTCCCGCGGCGACCTTTTTCGCCCCGGCAATGCGCAGCGGCTTCATGCCTTCGCGCATCGCCTGCTCGCGCAGCTTGGCCAGCTCGGCTCCGTTTGCCACCAGCTTCTTGATCTCGGGCGACATGGGCATGATCTCGTAGATTCCGACGCGACCCTTGAAGCCGGTCATGCGGCATTCGAGGCAACCCACCGGATGGTAGAGTTCCTTCGGCTTGCTGGACTTCCACGGTGCCACCAGCGCGCTCCAGGCCGTCTCATCCTCGGCGCGCATGCCGCCGGCCTGCTTGCAATGCGGGCAAAGCGTGCGGATCAGGCGTTGCGCCATGACGCCGAGCACGGTCGCCGACAGCAGATAAGGTGGCACGCCCAGTTCGGTCAGCCGCGTCATCGCCGACGGCGCATCGTTGGTGTGCAAGGTGGAGAGCACCAGATGGCCGGTCAACGCCGCCTGGATGGCCATGTCGGCGGTTTCCAGATCGCGGATCTCGCCGACCATGATGATGTCCGGGTCCTGCCGCATCAGGGAGCGGATGCCTTCGGCGAAGCCCATGCCGATGTCCGGCAGAATCTGCACCTGATTGAAGGAAGCCTCGATCATTTCGATCGGGTCTTCCAGCGTACACACGTTGACCTCGGGTGTGGCCAGTTGCTTCAGCGTCGAATACAGGGTCACGGTCTTGCCGCTGCCGGTCGGGCCCGTCACCAGAATGATGCCATTGGGCTGGGAGGACATTTCGCGCCACATCGCCGCTTCCTCGTCGGCAAAGCCGAGTTCGGAAAAATCGCGGACCAGAACCTCCGGGTCGAAAATCCGCATCACCAGCTTTTCGCCGAATACGGTCGGCAAGGTCGCCAGGCGCAGCTCGACTTCCTGCCCGTCCGGTGTGCGCGTCTTGATCCGGCCATCCTGCGGCCGCCGCTTTTCGACCACGTCCATGCGGCCGAGAATCTTGATGCGGCTGGTCATGGCATTGAGCACCGCCATCGGAATCTGGTACACCTGATGCAGGACGCCGTCGATACGGAAACGCACGATGCCCAGATCGCGCCGCGGCTCGACGTGAATATCCGAGGCGCGCTGCTCGAAGGCGTATTGCCAGAGCCAATCGACGATGGTCACGATGTGCTGGTCGTTGGCGTCGAAC
>Ga0172379_10003872_pt1 | contig 23129 bp, 21 predicted proteins | sample GrowelOW334metaG_FD_119756 | JGI IMG/M metagenome (GOLD analysis project Ga0172379, IMG submission 119756) | Groundwater microbial communities from an aquifer near a municipal landfill in Southern Ontario, Canada - Groundwater well OW334 metaG | ecosystem: Environmental > Aquatic > Deep... | reverse complement strand
GGGATTGCTCGCAGATGACAGGGGTTTACGGGCCGAAGCCATTCATCCCCCACGCGGCGTCGCTCCTTCAGGGTTTCCCCCATTGAGAAAAATTCTCGACTGCTGCCACCCGTAGGTGTCTGGACCGTGTCTCAGTTCCAGTGTGGCTGGTCGTCCTCTCAGACCAGCTACCCGTCTTAGCCTTGGTGAGCCGTTACCTCACCAACTAGCTGATAGGCCGCGGGCTAATCCTAAAGTGTCAGGCCTTACGGTCCCCAACTTTAATCACAGAAAGATGCCTTCTAGTGATCACATTTGGTATTAGCTCCGATTTCTCGGAGTTATCCCAAGCTTCAGGGAAGATTACCCACGTGTTACGCACCCTTGCGCCGCTGAACATTTCGAATATTGCTACCCGAAATGTCCCGCTCGACTTGCATGTCTTATCCACGCCGCCAGCGTTCGTTCTGAGCCAGAATCAAACTCTCCGTTAAAAACGTTAGCTTGATTCTCGTTGAGTTTTTACACCCAACAATTGTCAATTTGATTAAAACTCTTCAGGAGTCCCACTAACAGGAACATCCTAAAGGGGCTCTCACTTGTCGCACAATTCAATTTTCAAAGAACCAACCGACGCATTCGCCAAACCATTTCCCGTTTTAGGGGAAAAAAAACCTGAGCGCCTGTTTAAATTCAAAACTAGGCATCTCAGCTTCGTTTGACGCAGCTCTTTTACCAGAGCTGCGCGGCGAGTCAACAGTGTTTTTCGTGACTCACTCTCGAACCGCGTCGTTCAAAACAACAGCGACAGACTAGCTGACTCCAAAAACTGTGCAATATCTTTTTTTAAAAATCTGCTCCCACCATTTTTAAGCCGAGCACGGGAGCCGTGGAACTCGACAAAGCTTCACAAACATCGCAACTTTCTCCCGTGTTGGAATCAAAGTTAAATCGTCTTCGCGACACACTTCTCAGCTTTGACTCCTGCTTGGTTGCCTACTCAGGGGGAGTGGATTCCGTCCTTCTAGCTTTCGTTGCCAACGAAGCCTTACCCAACCGCTCCCTGTCTGTCATTGCGGATTCCCCAAGCCTCCCACGCCGCGAACTGGCCGAAGCAATCGAGATTGCCACCAGGTTTAATCTCCCAATCCAGATCACAAAAACTACTGAGTTCACTAACCCTGCATATACAAGCAACCCATTGAACCGGTGCTATTTCTGCAAGAGTGAGCTGTTCTCAGAACTGATTCCTTTAGCTAAGGCACTCGGACTTAAAGTTATTGTTTACGGAGAAAACGCCAGTGACATCGGTGATTTTCGTCCCGGCGCTCAGGCCGCCACTGAATCTCACATTCGCGCTCCCCTTAAAGAGGTCGGCCTCACAAAGGCCGAGATTCGTATCCTTTCCGCACGCTTTGGGCTACCTACTGCTGACAAACCGCAAATGGCCTGTTTGAGCTCTCGCATCCCCCACGGTGAGCCGGTCACCGAATTAAAGCTGCGCATGATCGAAGCCGGCGAAAATCTCATGCGAGATTTGGGCTTTTCCGACGTCCGAGTGCGGCATCACGAACTGTCTGGCTCCGGCATTGCAGCGTCTGCACAACCCGCCCCACATCTCAATAATCTCGCTGCCCCTCAGACGTGCCCGGCGCTCGCCCGCATCGAAGTCGGCATCTCAGAATTGCCCCGTTTGCTCGACACCACGATTGCCAGCCGCATCTCCGAAGAACTCAAGCGCATCGGCTACACTCATGTCACCTTGGACTTGCAAGGCTACCGTCGCGGCGGTGCGGACGACCCCTCACCGAAGCCCGGCACGTAAGCGCAAACGACACGCACTCGCTGGCCTTTCGCTCCGCACATCACTAATCTCCGCGCGTGCATCTGGCCCACCTGCGACTCCGCGATTTTCGCAATTATGCGCGGCTAGATGCCGATTTCAGCCCCGGTTTTCACCTCCTTCTCGGTAACAACGCACAAGGGAAAACCAACGTTCTCGAAGCCATTTACCTGCTTGCCACGCTGCGCTCGTTTCGCGGCGTGGGCGGCGCGCAAATGATCCGGCACTCGGCGAAAGGCTACTTTGTCGGAGCGTCCGTCGTTGGCAGCGCGCAGCACGAAATTAAAATGTATTGGTCCTCCGCCGAGCGGAAACTTTCACTCAACAACCAGCCCGTCCGGCGGCTTATGGACTATCTCGGCACCCTGCGGGCCGTGGTTTTTTGCACCGAAGATTTGCAGCTCGTGAAAGGTGCCGCCCGCTCGCGACGCCGATTCCTTGATCTGCTGCTTGCGCAGACGCAAGCGAGCTACCTGCCACTTCTGCAGCGCTACGCCCTAGCCCTCAGATCACGCAACTCGCTCCTCAAACAGCGCACACCCGATCCCGCCCTGCTCGACAGCTTCTCCCAGGAACTCGTCAGCGTCGGCAGTCAACTCACCACGGCTCGGCGTGAACTTCTTCCCCGCATTTCCCCCCTCGCCCGCCTCGCCTACCTCCGGATTTCCCACGATGCCGAAGAACTCCGCCTCGAATATCAGCCGAGCGTGAAGACTGATTTCGCCGTGGAGCTCGCGCGGGTGCGCGACCGCGAACGCACCTACCGCTCCACGCTCGTCGGTCCGCACCGCGACGAACTCGGACTGCTGCTCAACGACCAGCCCGCCGCGCATTTCGGCAGCGAAGGCCAGAAGCGCACTCTCGCCATCGCTCTCAAGATGGCCCAGGCAGAATACGTCACCGGCCTCCTTGGCTTACCGCCCGTGCTGCTCATCGACGACGTGATGGGCGAGCTGGATGCCAAGCGCCGCAACGGCCTCCTACCGCTTTTGGAGCGGTCACATCATGCTCAGGGACAAATCTTTATGACTTGCACCGAGGAAAATTGGCCGCGTGAGCTGGGCCGCGACCTTCACCGCTGGGAAATCAAATCTGGAGCACTCAGCGCCTTGAAACCGGCCTGACTTCACACTGCTGCCATCAGCAGTCCGCTCAATTCCTCCAGTGTCAGCACCACCGGATTCGCCTTCATGCTGCTGGCCTGCAACGCCTTCTGCACCACGCCGGGCACATCGCCCTCGGAGAGTCCCCATTTGCGCAACGGCGCGATTTGCAGCGCAGTGCACAGCTCCTGTGCCCACGCAACACCGTCTGCGGCGGTCGCCTGCGGACGTCCCGTAAGCAGACGGGCGATCTCATCGTAACGCCGCAACGCTGTGCTGTCCGACGCACGCTCGCGCAACGCCCGCACGTTCGCCGCCATCACACCCGGCAACAACGCGGCACAGACGGCTCCATGCGGCGCGGGAAACATCCCGCCAATCGGAGCGGCAAAACCATGCACCGCCCCCAACCCCGCGTTCGCCAGCGCCATTCCGCCGAACAAGCTCGCCAGCGCCATGTCCTCGCGTGCCAACGCGTCATCACCGTGCTCGAAGGCCCGGCGCAGCGAACGCGCCGCCCGCCGCAGCCCCTCCACGCAACATCCATCCGTCACCGGGTTTGCACGCAGGCAGACGTAGGGCTCAATGAGCTGCGTCAGCGCGTCCATGCCGGTGCTGGCGGTCAGGTCAGGCGGCAGGTTCAGCGTCAGCTCCGGATCCACGAGCGCCACGAGCGGCAGCAGATACGGGCTCCGCAGGCTCGCCTTCACGCGATGCTCCGGCGATGCCAGCACCGCGTTGCGCGTGACCTCCGCACCGGTGCCTGCGGTGGTCGGAATCGCCAGCAACGGCGCAGCTGGTCTCGCAAGCGGCGCACCGCGCCCGATGACTTCCAGGTAATCGAGCAGCTCCCCGCCATTCGTCAGCAAGCCCGCGATGGCTTTTGCCGCGTCGATCGCACTGCCACCGCCGAAACCAATCACGACATCACATCCTGTCGCCCGGGCGCGCTCCACGCCCTCGATCACGGCATGAGTCGTCGGCTCGCCTGCAACCGGGAACTCCTCCCACACCACTCCTGCCGCCACAAGCTGCCCGCCCAGCGCCTGCGCCCGCACAACGGACTTGCCCGTCACCACCAGCGCGCGCCGACCAAATTCCTTCGCAATGGCCCCGGCTTGCTTGAACGTGCCGGGGCCGAAGACGACGCGATGGGCGGTGGCGAACTCAAAGTTCATGACTGAACGTTCTGCGTGTTCCGTGAACTGTCCTACACATCACCGTGCTCACGGAACGCACAACGGGGCGCACCGCTACCACCCGGCATCCTCAGGAAACACATTCCCGTATTTCACGCTTGTGCGTGGCGCGGCCATCATCGGCGCAACCGTGTCACGCCAGGTGGCGTAGTGGGCGGTTTCCTTGTGGCGGGCGGGCGCATCGGCAGTGCGATAGACCTCCACAAGCACGAAGCGCGTAGCGTCATCCGCCTGCTGCACGACATCGAAACGCGCGATCCCCGGCTCCTGCACGCTGGCCCGTGCGTTGGCAACCGTCGCGGTCTTGAACGCCTCGACGCACTCCGGCTTCACCTGGACATGGACGTGGACGACGAGCATGGCAGCTAGAAACCCATCTTTTGCAGGGCGATCTGCAGCTGTTCCTGAAACTCCATCACATCCACCTGCGACGGCTTGTAGCCCTTCTGCGCGGGCACCACGCCCATGCGACCCATTTGATCGAGATACCAGTCCGCCGTCTGGCCGTCGCTGAACGTCACCTTGCCGCTGACCACCGTGCCGGGCCGGGCGAGCGTGTCCATGACCAGCTTCACCGCGCCGAGTGCCGGGGCTTCCGGAGCGAGAGCCGGAACAGGCGAGGCCGCAGTCTCGGCACCAGCCGGTGCGCCTGCGGACGCTGGCGCGACGGGAGAAGCGGGCGCGGGCTGTTTGGGCGGCTCGGGGTCTTTGGGCTTGAGGCGCAGATCATCGAGCAGGAAGCGCACTTCCATGTAGGTCATGGTCAGACCCAGCTCGGCGATCATCTTCTTCTGCACGTCGGCGACCTTGAGGCCCTGCTCGAGCCAGACGGAGATTTGTTGTTTTTGCGCGTCGGTTAAATTCATGAGCGATGTGGCTTCTTTTACTTGCGATGCGCCCCCGCTCCAAGCTCAAACCCTCCACGAAACCGGCGGGCAGACGTGCAAGGCTGAACGACGCTGAACCTGTTTGAGAGCCTGTCTGAAAACTGGGTGGGGCCTGTTTTCAGACATTCAGACAGGCTCTGAGCGTTGCACCCGCAACGCCAACCGGAGCCCCGACCTACCTTGCCGCCTCAGTGACCGCCTCAACCACCCGTTCAACCGTCAGGCTCTTCATGCAGCGGAAATCAACCGGACACTCGCGCAGGAAGCACGGCGCGCAGGGCGCATCGCCGCGCAGGAGAATGTGCCTCGGATCGCCCGGCATCCCGGGGCCGGTCAGCTCAACCGAGGTGCTCCCAAACAATCCGACCAGCCTCGTGCCCACGGCGGCGGCCACATGCATCGGCCCCGTGTCGTTGGTGAGCACGACCCGGCACGCGCGCAACGCGGCGCAGAGTTCGCGCAGCGAGGTGCGGCCCGCGAGATTGGTCACGGTGCTCGAAGGCAGGGCCACAAGCGCGGCGGCCAGTTCCGCCGCCAATGCCGCGTCCGCAGGGCCGCCAAAAATGACGAACGAGCAGTTCAAGCGGCCGCGCAGCTCCTTCGCCACGGCAATGAAGCGGTCGGCCGGCCAGCGTTTCGCCGGACCGTATTCCGCGCCGGCGTTCAGCCCGATGAGCAGGCCGCCGAGAAGATTGAACTTCGCCTTCACCGCTGCAATCTCATCGTCCGCGACAGCGATGTGCGGCGCGAGCGGCTCCGCCTTCGCCCCGAGCGAGGCAGCGAGATGGAGATAGTGAAAAATGTGGTGCCTCGCTTGGAGCGCGGCTTGCCGCGGCCTGAAGGCCGCGCTCCGGTCCGCTTCCGCCACAAGCCGTCGCACTTCCTCCGGCGTTCGTTTGCGCATCTTCACCACGTCCGTGCGCCACGGAACGGCCTCGGTGAGCAGTCCGCTCCGCCAGCTCCCCGCGTAGCCGATGCGCCGGGGGATGCCGGCCAGCCACACTTCGAGTCCGGTGCGAAAGGAGTTGGGCAGCACCAGCGCGGCATCGAAACCGGCGGCGCGCAAACGGCGGGCGACGCTGAAAATGCCTTCCTTCGGCGCGAAGGTCACCACCTCGTTGACCGCCGGATGACCCGGCCAAAGTCCTGCGAGCTTCGCCGGCGTCAGCAGCGTGACGTGCGCATCCGGCAGCGCCTCGCGCAACCGCAGCAGCGCAGGCGTGGTCATCACGGCGTCCCCAATCCAGTTCACGCCGCGCACGAGCAGGCGGCGCGGAGCGACGGACATTGAGCTGGGTGCGGTCACGAGATGGCGACGATGTGGGGAGGGTTAAGATCAGGATTAAGATTACGCGCAAGAATCCACAGCCGAATGGAGCGCCGAGGGCGTCCCTTCGCGCTCGTAATCCTGATCTTAATCCTGCTCCTCATTCGTCTTTTCCTTCCGCCACTTGCCTTCCTTCCAGCGGTTGTGAACCCAGAACCAGTTCACCGGATCGCGGCGGATGGCGGCCTCAAAGGCGCGGTTGACATCGCGCGCCAGATCCTCGGTGGGACGCGGCCGTCCATCGTGGTGCGTGAGAATTTCATCGCTCACCTCGATGCGCCAGCGGCCCGGCGCGACGCGAAAACAAATGACCGTGAAGAGCGGACAGCCGTAACGCAGCGCCAGCACGCCCGGCGCGACGCTCGTGGAGCAGTCGCGCCCGAAGAACGGCAGCCGCACGCCGCGGTCGCCCGCGTGCTGGTCCGTGAGCAGGCCAAGCATCATCCCCGGCTGGTTCATGGCCGTCTTGAGGGCGTCAGCATCCTTGCGCCGCTCGAAGAACAGGCCGCCGGACTGCTCCCGCAGCTCCTGCATCAGGCGCGTCAAGCCCTCCTGCCGCAGCCCGCGATACGTCGTGGCGGTCTGGTAACCCGGCACGAACAAACCCGTCCGGCTCAACAGCTCGAAGTTCGCGAAGTGGCCGACCGCGCAGACAATGCTGCGCGGCTTTTCGCCCGGCAGCGCCCGGGGAAATTTTTCCGCCCCCACGAACTCGGTCACGGCGCGGATGCCAGCCTCGTCAAAGCTCGCGGTCTTCACCGCACAGGCGAAGCTCTCGCCGATGCGTTTGAAGTTCTCCCGGGCCAGCCACCGGACCTCAGCCTCGGATTTCTCCGGGAAACACATCGCGATGTTCCGCCGGGCCATCTTGCGGTGCCTCGCGTCCAGCGCATGGGCCAGCCCTCCAAACGTCCGCCCCAGCCACGCCACGGCCCCCAGCGGCAGCGCTTGGAGGAGACCGATCACAACGCGGGCAAGTGTGGTGAGGAGAATATCCATCACTTGAAGCAAATCTGCCGCACGCAGTCCTGAAAGTCCTTCGCGCCGGCGAGGATTTTGATTTCCACGCGCATGAAGCAGATGGGCAGGTCGCGGCGGTCGATCTTCGGGAAGCGCACGGCATCCTTCTGCGTGGTGACGATGATCTCGGCCTGCCGCTTCTTGGCGCGGTTGATGGCGTTGATCACCTCCTGCTGGGTGAAGCGATGGTGATCGGCGAAGCGCTTGGCATAGACCAGCTCCGCGCCCTGTTTCACAAGGCTGCTCTCGAAGCTCTCCGGCTGCGCGATGCCGCTGAAGCTCGCGACCTTCTTGCCCTTCAGGAAGCTCAGGTCCATCCGCTCGCCCGTGAACACATCCTCGAAATAGAGCGGGTGGTGGACGCACTCGACGACGCTGGCGCGCGGGTTGTGCTTGGCGATGCGGGCGCGGAGCCGCGTCGTGTCGCCGTCGCTCTTGGTGAGAAAGATCACGCTCGCGCGGTCCAGATGCGTCGGTGGCTCGCGCAACGTGCCGCGCGGAAGCAGGTGCTCGTTGCCGAACGGCTGCTGGCAGTCCACCAGCACGATGTCCTTCCGGCGGCCGCGCAGCTTCCAATACTGGTAGCCATCGTCGAGCAGGAGCGTGTCGCAGCCGAACTTCGCGATGGCGTAACGGCCCGCCTTCACGCGATCCTTGTCCACGAGCACGACGACGTCCTTCAAGTTGCTCGCGAGCATGTAAGGCTCATCGCCGGCGGTCTCGGAGTTGAGCAGCAGGTTCTTCCCGTCGGAGACGACGCGCGGCGGCGTGGTGTCCTCGCGGAGCAAAAGCTTGTTCAACAGGCGCGGGCCGAGCGGGCCGGGATTCGAGCGGTAGCCGCGCGAAAGGATGGCCACCTTGCGCCCGGCATCGGTCAGCTCGCGGGCGAACTTCTCGACCACCGGCGTCTTGCCCGTGCCGCCGACGGTGACGTTGCCGACGGCGATGACCTGCACGCCGAGCGTGGAGTCACGGAGAATGCGGACGTTGTAGAGGAAGAGGCGGAGCTTCACGGCGAGCGTGAAGACCTTGGAGAGCGCGAGCAGCGTGGTGCGCAGAAGGGCGGCGCGCTTGCCCTTGCGCTGCTCGAAGATGACTTCGAGCACGAAAGTCTCTGCATCTTCCGTCCAGTTGCGGATCGTCTCGCGCATGTCGGCGCGCAGTGTGCCTGCGCACGGAGAGCAGGGCAAGCGGGGCCAGTGTTCAGTAATCAGTATTCAGTGGGCGGCGGCGCTCCGAAAACCGCGAACCACTAGCTAGGCACAACTGAAAACTGATTACTGAACACTGAATACTCCCCAGCCTACGCACTCACCGTCAGCAGCGTCAGCCCGTGCTGCTTGACCAGCTTCGCGAGGACGTCCTGTTCCAGCAGCAGCGTCCGGCCCACCTCAAAGGCCAGCACCCGCACGCCGCTGGCGGCGCAGACTTCGAGCGTGCGCGGGCCGACGCAGGGGATGTCGAAGCGCAGGTCGTGCTGCTCCTTGGCCACCTTCACGGCCACCGCGCCGCCGTTCTTGCCAGCGAGTTCGCCACCTCGCGCGAGGGCCTTGTCCGTGCCTTCAAAACCCTCGGCGGCCAGCACGGTGCCGCCCTTGACCACGACCGTCTGGCCGATTTCGAGCCGGGAAACTTCCTTCGCGAGGCGGAAGCCAAAGCGCACGTCCGCCGCTTCGTCCTCGCTCAACTCCCTGCCCAGCTTGAAGCCCGGCCCGGCCATGAGCGGCTGCAACCACGGCACGGCGGAGATGAGTTCCACGCCGTCCTTCTTCAGCTCGTCGGCGATGCCGCCGAAGATGGTGTGGGCGTTCTTTTCCTTGAGCCGCATGAGCAGCGCGACCGCCCGGAGGTCGGGCCGGAGGTCGAAGAGGTTCTTCGGCGCGATCTGCCCGGCCATGACGCACTGCTTCACCCCGCGTTCCGTGAAGGCGGCGATCATCTTGCCGAGCTGGCCGACGCGCAGCCAGACGAGGTCGTCCACGAGCTGCGCCAGCGCGGGATCGGTCTCGCCCTCGAAGGCGACGGCGACGAGCCGCGTGACGCCCATCGCACGGGCCTGTTTCGCAAGCAGCAGCGGCAGCGTGCGGTTGCCGGCGATGATGCCGAGCGTCTGGATGGCGGCGGACACGGGCGGTAGTGTAGCGGGGTGCCGGCGACTTGTCAGGAAGGGAAAGCGAACGGAGCGGAGTTGGGCGCATTCGCGCACCGCCCTCCCCCCGGAGCGCGGCGTTCACGCCGCAGAAGGCCGCAAGTGAACGAAACGTCCCGGCAGATGCGAGCGGTTTCTGCGCCACCCACCCTGCTGCGGCGTGAACGCCGCGCTCCACCGCACTACTGCACGCGGCCGAACTTCTTCTCCAGCTCCTTCAGGCTCATCTCGATCAGCGTGGGCCGGCCGTGCGGACAGGTGTAGGGCATCCGACAGCCGCGCAGGTCGGCGACAAGGCTCTCCAACTCGGGGCCGGCCAGCGGGTCGTTGGCCTTCACCGCGTGGCGGCAGACGGTCTTGGCGACGACGTCCTCGCCAAGGCGTAGCGCGTTGACGCCTTCACCGGCGGACTTGAGCGCGTCCACGAGCTCGAGCACGAAGCGCCGGGCATCCGGCACTTTTGCGAACGGAGGCAGCGCCTCCAGCAGGAACGTGCGCTCGCCAAACTCGGTCAGGCCCACGCCGAGGCGAGAGAGGATGGGCAGTTGCTTGCGGAGAAATTCCACGTCGCGCACGGACAGCTCGACGGTTTCGGGGAGCAGCAGCCGTTGCGAATCTGCTTCACCGCCGGCTTCGAGGCGGTCGAGCATCTGTTCGAAGAGAATCCGCTCGTGCGCCGCGTGCTGGTCCATGAGCACCAGGCCGCGATCGCTTTCGAGCACCACATAAAGCCGGCCGATGACGCCGACGAGTCGGAGCGGGACCGAAAGAAGTGGGGAATGGGGAACCGGTGCTACGGATGCTGCGGGCTGACGAGTGGCTTCTGACTCCTTCGCGCTGAAGCCCATCGGCAACGGCGTTTGCTTGGGTGCGGTGGCGGGCCAGTCGGGGATGGGCTTGCCGGGGAGAGACGGGAAGAAGTCGGGCGGCTCGGCAGGAGACGTTCGGCCCGGCGACGGCGTGGTGGGGACGAGCTGCTGCGCGTCCGGCTCGGGCGCGCTCGTTGGCGACGGAATCGCACTTGAGGAAGGGACGCGCAGGCCGACCGGCACGTCGGCCCTGCCGGGCGCAGGCGACGGCACCGCCGTCTCGCCGCTGTGGAAGCGCAGCAGCGTGTCGCGGATGGCCTGCGTGACGAACGCGCGGATGGCGCGCTCATGGTGGAACTTCACCTCGCGTTTGGCCGGGTGAATGTTCACGTCCACCTGCGCGGGATCGAGTTCGAGGAAGAGGCAGCAGACCGGGTAACGGCCCTTCATGAGCGCCGTGTGGTAGCCCTCCATCAGCGCAAAGTTCAACGCGCGGTTCTCGATGGGCCGGCGGTTCACGAAGAGATGCTGGTCGTCACGCGAGCCGCGCGAGACGCCGGGCGCGCCGATGAAGCCCCACAAACGGAGTTGAGAGCTGGGAGTTGAGAGTTGAGAGGCGGTCTCCGGCTCACTTGGATCGTGGAGTTGTTCGTAGGTTCCCTGCGTGTCCACGGTGAGCATCTTCAGGTCGGCGCCGTGGAGGGCGCGGAGGCGCTCGCGGAGCGCGGCGAGCTGGCCGGCGGGATCGGTGGCCGGGGGCGTGGCGGGCAGTTGGAAGACGGTGCGGCTGTCGGTGGTGAAGGTGAACGCAACGTGCGGGTGCGCCAGCGCGGCGAGCGTGAGGTAGTGGTGGATGTGCGCCCGCTCGGTCTCCTCGCTGCGGAGGAACTTGCGGCGCGCGGGCAGGTTGTAAAAAAGCTGGCGCACTTCGACGCTTGTTCCGCCGGGCGCGCCGGCGGAGCGGACTTCCAGAATCCTGCCACCGTGGACGATGACCTGCGTGGCCTCGGGTGATTCGCTGTCGCGCTCGCGCGTGGTGAGCGTGAAACGGCTCACGCTGGCGATGCTCGGCAGCGCCTCGCCGCGGAAGCCCATCGTGGTGATGCGGAAGAGATCGTCGGCGCTCTGCACCTTGCTGGTCGCATGGCGTTCGAGGCAGAGCAGCGCGTCGTCGCGGCTCATGCCCAGGCCGTCGTCGGTCACGCGGACGAGGCCGCGTCCGCCGGCGAGGATGTCCACCGTGAGATGCGCGGCCCGGGCGTCGAGCGCGTTCTCGACGAGTTCCTTCACGACGCTGGCCGGGCGCTCGATCACCTCGCCGGCGGCGATTTGATTGGCGACGTTTTCAGGCAGCAGGCGGATGCGGTTCATCGGCAGGAACAGAACAGTAATTAGTAATTAGTGCGAAGTCTGACCAAGTGACGGCGGCGCGGCGAGCGGAACTGATCACTAAACACCAATTTCCTTTCCCCCCAACGGGGCCGCCTATCGGGCCATCGGCAGCGTGAAGACGAACGTCGCGCCCTGCCCCGGCTCGCTGCGCGCGGAGATGTTGCCGCCGTGGTCCTCGACGATTTTCTTGCAGATGGAGAGGCCAAGTCCCGTGCCGTTCTGCTTGCCGTGCGTGGCGAACGGTTCGAAGAGGCGCGAGGCGATCTCCGGCGCGATGCCGGGGCCGGTGTCCTGCACCTCCGTGACGAGTTCGCCGTTGCGCACCAGCGCGCGCAAGTTGACCGTGCCGCCGGGCTGCATCTCGTCCACGGCGTTGTTGATGAGGTTGTAGAAGAGGCGGGAGAGACGCTGCGGCTCGATCTGCACCATGACCACCGGCAGCGGCGGTTCGATGCGCAGCTGCATTCCGTGCTCGGCGATTTCCGCGCCGATCTCCTCGCCCAGGGCGGCCACGTATTCGGCGTAGTTCACCGAGGCGAGGACAAGGTGGGAGCTGGTGCTGCGCGTGAAATCCAGCAGCTCGTTGAGCATGTTGGTCATGCGCGCCACCTGCCGGGCGATGCGGGTCTGGGCATGGCCGCGCATCGCTGGCGTGGCGGCGTCCAGCCCGGCCAGCTCGGCGGCGAGGCCGATGACGTTGAGCGGGGTCTTGAAGTCGTGGACAATCGTGCGGGCGAACCGCCCGACCATCGCGAGGCGCTCTGCCTGGAGGATTTCGTCGATGTATTTCTGGTTCAGCGAGCGGACGCGATGGCTGAACTCGCGGATGAGGTTCAGGGCCAGCCGGGGCTTCTGCTCGATCAGGGCCAGCAGCGCGTCGCGCCCGATGCAGAACGCACGCGTTTCAACTTCAGCCGTGGCGGTGGCGGAGCGCGGTGCGTCGTCGAGCAGGGCCATCTCACCGAAGAACTCGCCGGCAGTGATGACCGCCAGCGGGCGCGATTCGTTGCCGACGACGGCCGAGATGATGACGCGTCCCGACTCGACGAGATAAAAGCCGTCACCGGGATCGCCCGCCCGGAAGATGGTTTCACCCGCCTGGAACCGGCGCATCTTGGCGGTGTGTTCGAGGGCTTGAAGCTCCTCGTTGAGGAGTCCGGCGAAACGCTTCTCTTCGGCTGGGTCCATGCTCCGGGGAATGTAGCCGGGTGCCCCATCTCGTAAAGCCCGGAGATTCCCCGAGGCGGGCGAACAATTTTGATGCAAGCCCGCGGGGCGTGCGTCAGCTTTTCGCATGTCCAATCTCATCATCCGCCCTGACTGGTATGTGCCGGAACGCCGGGTCACGCCGGAGCGGGCCTATCGCAGCCGGCGCAATTTTCTCCGCGAGTTCGGCCTGGCCGGCGGCGGCCTGCTGGCAGCCGGTCTGCTGGAGCGCGAGGCGTTGGCAGCCGACGCGAAAAAGCTTTACCCGGCCAAGCGCAACATTGCCTACAGCCCCGACCTGCCCCTCTCGAAGGAGCGCGTCTTCACGAGCTACAACAATTTCTACGAGTTCAGCACGGACAAGGAGGCTGTGGTGGACCGCGTGGACAAGTTCGTGACCGCGCCGTGGCCGGTGAAGATTCACGGCCTGTGCGAGAAGCCGTTCACGGCGGACGCGCAGGACCTGGCGGCGGAGTTCGGCCTGGAGGAGCGCGTGTATCGCTTCCGTTGCGTGGAGGCGTGGAGCGCGGTCGTGCCGTGGTCGGGCTTCGAGCTGCGCAAGCTGCTGGAGAAGGTCCAGCCAAAGGCCGGGGCGAAGTTCGTGAAGTTCATCACCGCCGCGCGCCCCGACCAGATGCCCGGCATCAACCGCCTGCGCAGCTACCCGTGGCCCTACACCGAGGGCCTGCGCATGGAGGAGGCCATGCACCCGCTCACGCTGCTGGCCACCGGCGTTTACGGCAAACCGCTGCCCAAGCAGAACGGCGCGCCCATCCGCGTGGTCGTGCCGTGGAAATACGGCTACAAGAGCGGCAAGTCCCTCGTCGCCATCGAGCTGGTCGCCGAGCAGCCCAAGACGCTTTGGGAAACGCTCTCGCCCGTGGAATATCCCTTTGAGTCGAACGTGGACCCGGCGGTTCCGCATCCGCGCTGGCAGCAGGCCAGCGAACGGCAGGTGGACACTGGCGACCGCATCCGCACCCTGCCGCTCAACGGCTACGCGGCGCAGGTGGGCGGGCTATACAAGAAGAAGGGCTGAACCGCGGTTGCGTTTGGTGTCCACCCTTCAGGGTGCTCACCCGCGCCGACACCCTGAAGGGTGGACACCGAACAGGGCCTCAGTTCTCCCGGATCTTCCCTTCCTTGATCAGCTTCTTCAGCTTCGGCGCGATGACGATGCTGCAATAGCCGTTCCGGTTGAAGTTCAGGTTGAAGTAATTCTGGTGGTAGTCCTCCGCCGCGTAGAAGTTCTTCAGCGCGGCGATCTCCGTGACGATGGGGTCTTTCCAGCCGGGTTGCGCCTTCTTCTTCGCCTCCTCGGCGGCGAGCTTCTGCGCGTCGTTCGCGTAGAAGATGCACGAGCGATACTGCGGGCCGGCGTCCGCGCCCTGGCGGTTCAGCGTGGTCGGATCGTGTGCCGCGAAGAACACTTCGAGGATTGTCGCGAGCGAGACCTGTTTGGGATCGAACTCGATCTGGATGACTTCCGCGTGCCCCGTGGTCTTGCTGCACACCTGTTCGTAAGTCGGGTTGACGACGTGGCCGCCGGAGTAGCCGGAGACGACCTTCTTCACGCCGTTGACGCGCTGGATCACGGCTTCGGTGCACCAGAAACAGCCGCCGCCCACCACGATTTTCTCCGTGGCGGCCTGGGAAGTGTTCCGGGGCGGGGCGCTGGGCTTGGATGAGTCGGCGGCGTTCATGGTGAGGGCGAGCGCGGGCAGCGCGGCGAGCAGCGGGAGGAAGTTTCGGCGGTTCATGTTTGGTGCGCGGCGCACCTGGGCCGCGCGGTGTGTTCGACGTGTCAGTGGCGCAAACCTTACACGCGGATACGCACGCGGCCAGCGGGAATTCAGCCGTGCGCCGTCACCGGGCGCATCTTGACACTGCCCCCGAAGCCGAGCCGGCGGGACGCCGGCGATACGGCCCGCGAGACGCGGGCGCTACGTAGCGCCGGCCTCCGGCCGGCCGTGCCGCAAGCGTCCCGCTTGCCTGGCAGATCGGAGGCCGGGGGCAGTGTCAAGATGCGCCCGCCGTCACCTGCTTCGCCGCCGGCGCGTGGCGTCCCGGCCCCCCCATTCGTGCGGCTTGCGTCCTGCCGCCGGATGTATTGAATCACCGCCGCACATGAAACCCAACCGCGTCGCCTCCACGCTCACCGCGCTCGCCAGCGTTTTCTCCGTCGCCACCGCCGCCGACCCCGCGCCCACGTTCGTCCCGCCGGACCGTTTCAAGCTCTCGGACCCCGACCTTGAGATCACCGTCTGGGCCACCTCGCCCCGGTTGAGGAAGCCGACCAACATGGACACCGACCCATACGGCCGGATCTGGATTGCCGAGGGCGTGAACTACCGCAGCAAGAACACCCGCCAGCCCGAAGGCGACCGCATCGTCGTGCTGGAGGACACCGACGGCGACGGCAAGGCCGACAAGTCGTGGACTTTCGTGCAGGAGCCGGGCTTTCACGCGCCGATGGGCATCTGCGTCATCGACAACAAGGTCATCGTCTCCATGACCCCCGACATCATCGTTTACACGGACGTGAACCGCGACGGGAAGTTCGACCCGGCCGTGGACAAGCGGGAGGTGATCCTCACCGGTTTCAACGGCCGCGAACACGACCACTCGGTCCACAGCGTCTCCGTCGGGCCGGACGGGCAGCTCTATTTCAACGCCGGCAACTGCGGCGCGAAGTTCACCGACAAATCCGGCAGGACCTTCCGCATCGGCAGCCCCTACGATCCCTACTACGGGCGCACCAACCCCGGTGACCTCGGCTGGAGCCCGCGCGATATCGCCGGCACAAAATCCGACGACGGCCAGGTGTGGGTGGGCGGCTTCGCGGCACGCATGAACGGCGACGGCTCCGGCGTTCACATCATCGGCCACAACTTCCGCAACAGCTACGAGCAGACGGTGAGCGCCTTTGGCGATGTGTTTCAAAACGACAACGACGACCCGCCCGCGTGCCGCGTCGCGTTCCTGATGGAGGGCGGCAACGCCGGCTTCTGCTCCGCCGACGGCAAGCGCTCCTGGCAGGCCGACCGCCGGCCGGGCCAGAGCGTCGCGACCGCCGAGTGGCGGCAGGAAGACCCGGGCACGATGCCCTCCGGAGATGTCTACGGCGGCGGCTCGCCCACGGGCATCGCGTTCGTCGAGGACAGCGCGCTCGGGAAAAAATATCGAGGACTGCTCCTGAGCTGCGAGCCGGGCCGCAACACGGTCTTCGGCTACTTCCCGAAGCCGGACGGCGCGGGCTTCAAGCTGGAGCGCTTCGACTTCCTCACCAGCAACAAGGAGGGCAAGTTTGTCGGCAGCGACTTCATCGGCGGATCGGCCAACGTCACGCGCGAGCTGCACACGCTCTTCCGGCCCAGCGACGTGATGGTCGGCGCGGACGGCGCGATCTACGTGGCGGACTGGTTTGACCCGCGCGTCGGCGGCCACGCCACGCTCGATGAAACCCGCTCCGGCACCATCTACCGCATCGCGCCCAAGGGTTTCAAACCCAAGGTGCCGAAAGTGAACCTCACCACGCTCAACGGCGCGGTGGCCGCGCTGAAAAGCCCGGCGGTGAACGTGCGCGGCGCGGCGCAGGCGGCGATCCTTGCCCGGAGCTTCGGAGAAGTCGTCAAGCCGGTCGCAAAGCTGCTCAAGGATGAGAATGTTTTCGTGCAGGCCCGTGCCGTGTGGCTGCTTTCACAGCTCGGCGGGAACGGCGTCAAGGAGGTCGAAACGCTGCTCAAGAGCAAGGACGACCAACTCCGCCTCGTCGCCTTCCGCGCGCTGCGCCGCAACACCGAGCAGAGCGGCCAGGGTGGGGCGGTGGTTTCGCTCGCCCAGAGCGTTGCCGCCGATCCCTCCGCCGCCATCCGGCGCGAGGCTGCGTTGTCGCTCCGGGACATTCCCTTCGCGCAATGCAAGGACACCTTGCTCACATTGGCGCGTGGTTTCGACGGCCGGGACCGCACGATGCTCGAAGCGCTCGGCACCGGCGCGAAGGGCAAGGAGGCGGAGTTCTACGACGAGCTTAAGAAGCTGCCCTGGCATTACTTCGACAAGACCGGGTCGTTTCCGGAAAAAGACCCGCTCAAGTGGTCCGCAAAGTTCGCCTGGCTCGCTTGGCGTTTGCACCCGCCGCAGGCCATCCCTGACTTCAAAGACCGCGCGCTTGCCGCGTCACTGCCAGACTTCGAGCGCAAGCGTGCGTTGACCGCCATCGCCTTCAACGATTCAAAGGCCGCCGCCGACGCGATGCTCGACATCGCCGCGAAGACCGACAAGACCGTGAAGGCCGAGGCGCTCTGGTGGCTGCTCAACCGGAAGGACAACCGCTGGAAGGATCACGGCCTCGCCGCCGCCTTGAAAACGCGCGGCATCTACGACCCGGACAAGATCGAGCTGACCTCCATCACCGTCCCCGTGCCGCCGCAGGAATCGAAGCTCCCGCCGCTCGTGGAGATAGCGAAGCTCAGGGGCGACGCCGTGCGAGGCTCGATCATTGCCACCGCGTGCCACACCTGCCACCGCATCGGCAACGACGGCGTGGAATACGCGCCAAACCTCACCGGCTGGGCCGGCCGCCAACCGCTCGACGTGGTGCTCAACTCCATCATCAACCCCAGCGCGGACATCGCGCACGGCTTCAACGGCCACGAGCTGACCCTGAAGGACGGCACCGTCATCCACGGCCTCATCTTCTCGGACGCCGACCCGGTCATCATCATGTCCACCGGAGCCATCACGCAGACCGTTCCGAAGAACCGCATCGTGTCCAAGAAGCCGCTGCCGCGCTCGCTCATGTTGAGCGCCGAGCAGATGGGCCTCGACGCGCAGGCGATCGCCGACGTCGCAGCCTTCCTGCGGACGAAGTGAGGAGCTGCCATTGGGGCTGACTGAAGAAGTCAGCGGTTGAGCCAGCGTGGGTGGTCGCGCCGCGCATGCAGCACGCGGAACACAATCACGCACCCGCCTTCGGCCCGATAGAAGACTTTGTAGGGGAACCTCCGGAGAAGCACGCGCCGGAAGCCGCGATAGTAAAGTGGTGGGCGCTCCGGATCTGCGGCGAGCAGATTCATGACGCGCGCCACTTCGGTGAGAAAGTCTCCGCCGAGTCCAGGAACCTGCGCCTCATACCAATCGCGGGCCTCCGTTAAATCCCGTTCGGCGCGCAGGCGAACCAGAAGCGGCCAGGTCATGAACGGGTGCGAAGGCGAGCCTGCACTTCCGTCCAGGAATTGCCGGTGCCGGGATTCGCCGCGAAATCAGCCAGCTCGGCATCCAGCAGGGCCTTCTCTTCACGGGAAGGGCCACGTTGCAGGGCGTCCTTTTCCTCCAGGCTCCAAAGCTGGTCGAGGATTTCGGTCCGGTCGTCCGCCGTGAGCTTGGGCAGTTCGGCGAGAATGTCGGCTTTGCTCATGGCGGGAAGATAGCAGGACGCGGCCCGCCGACAAGCGGCAGCGTTTCAGTCAAACATCTTGCCCGGATTCAGGATGCCGTGCGGGTCGAGGGCCTTGCGCAGCTCGCGGTGGACGCGCATGGAGGCGTCGCCGACAAACTTGGGGAGGAAGTCCTTCTTCGCCACGCCCACACCGTGCTCGCCGGTGATGGTGCCGCCCAGCCGGATGGCCTCGTCGAAGATCTCCTTGAACGCCTCGTGGATGCGGTGCATCTCGTCGTGGTTCCGCTCGTCGGTCAGGAAGGTCGGGTGCAGGTTGCCGTCGCCCATGTGGCCGAAGGTGCCGACGCGGAGGTTGTATTTCTTCGCGACGACCTCGACGAAACGGACCATCTTCGCCAGCTCGCTGCGGGGGACGGTGGCGTCCTCGAGAATGGTGGTGGGCGCGAGGCGGGCGAGCGCGCTGAAGGCGCTGCGGCGGGCGGCGGCGAGCTTGGTGGCCTCGGCTTCGTCCTTGGCGACGCGCACTTCCATCGCGCCGTTCTTCTTCGCCAGCTCGACCATTTTGGCGGCCTCGTCCTCGACGGCGGCGGGGTGGCCGTCGGTTTCCATGAGCAGCAGGGCGGCGCAGTCGAGCGGCAGGCCCACTTTCGCGAAGTCCTCGACGCAATGAATCGTGGTGCGGTCGAGGAACTCCAGCGTGCAGGGGATGATCTGCGCGGCGATGATGTCGCTGACGGTCTGCGCGGCGGCGTCCATCGCGCTGTAGGTGGCGACCATCGTCTTCTTGGCGGCGGGCTTGGGGATGAGCTTGAGCAGCACCTTGGTGATGACGCCGAGCGTGCCTTCGCTGCCGACGAAGAGGTCCTTGAGGGAGTAGCCGGCGACGTCTTTCACGCACTTGTTGCCGGTCCAAAGGACTTCACCGTCGGGCAGGACGACCTCAAGGCCCATGACGTAGTTGCGGGTGATGCCGTATTTGAGACCGCGCAGGCCGCCGGAGTTTTCGGCCACGTTGCCGCCGATGGTGGAAATCTTCATCGAGCCCGGGTCGGGCGGGTAGAAGAGGCCCACGGCCGTGGCGGCGTCCGCGATGGCCAGCGTGGTCACGCCCGGTTCGACGAGCATGGTGAGGTTCGCCTGGTCCACTTCGAGGATGCGGTTCATGCGCGCGGTGCACATGACGATGCAGTTCGGCGAGGGCAGGCTGCCGCCGCTGAGGCCGGTGCCGGAACCGCGCGTGACGAGCGGCGTGCGCGTGGCGTTGGCGAGCCTGAGCACGCCGGCGATCTGCTCCGTGGTCGTGACGAAGGCGACGCAGCCGGGCATCTGATTCAGCGCGGCGGTGCCGTCGAAGGAATAGGGGATGAGGTCTTCCTTGGAGGTGAGCACCTGGCCGGCACCGACCAGGGAGCGCAGTTGGGAGAGGAGTTCCGAAGACAGGGGCATGGGAGTAATCAGTGTTTCGGCAGACAGGGTTCAGAAGGCCGGGCCCGGCCCGGGAGCGTCACCGGAGGCCGCCGGTCAGGGCTTCACGGTGACACGGTTCCAGTTGAGGTGGTGGCGCTTGGCGTAGGCGGAAAAGACGCGCTCGTTTTCCATGAGCACGGTGCGGACAACGCCGGAATCGTCCCCGTAGCCGAACTGCTTGTTGCTGTCAGGGATGAGGTCGTGCTGCTTGTGGACGTAGGCGAGCGCAAAAGCCGCCTCGGCGGCGGCGACCAGGGGAATCTCCTTGTCCGCGCCCTCGATGTAGTCCTCCACCACGTCGGCCAGGAATTCGATCTGCTCGATGAGGTGGGGGAATTTCGGCGCGTTGATCTGCGCGAACTCGATCTTGAGCATCGGCAGCTTCTTGTGGATGCCCTCCAGAATCTTGGGCGTGACCTGCGCCGAGCCGTGGTGGACAAATTTGACGATTTCAGCCATGCGCGAAGACTGCGGCAAAGGTTGATGGAAGACAAGCCGCAGGAGTTTCCCGCTCACAGGCCGCGCGCCAGCGTCCAGACAAGGACTTCGCCCGCGCCGTTTTCCCGGAGCACCCGGGCGACGGCGCTGGTGGTCGCGCCGGTGGTCAGCACGTCGTCGAGGACCAGCAGGCGCTCCGCGCGGAGGGACTTCGGCTTCACCGGTGCAAAGGCGCTGCGGACGTTGTCGGCACGGGCGTGTTTGTCGAGCTGGGTTTGGGTGCGGGTGGGCCGGACGCGCTTCACGAGCTTCGTCAGCACCGGGACGCCGAGCGCGCGGGCGAGGGGCAGGGCCAGCCGCTCGGCCTGGTTGAACTCGCGTTCGCGCTGCTTCACCGGGTGCAGCGGGACGGGGACGATGCCGTCGAGTTTCTCCCCGAGCAGGACGGGAAGGGCCTGACGCAGCAGGAGGTCGGCAAGAAACGGCTCAAACCACAGCTCGCGGTTGTATTTGTATCGATGGATGATGTGGCGGAGGAAATCGTTGGCGACGACGGACGCGCGCGCCCAGCGGAAACGGAGGTCCAGATCGCGGCAGTTCGAACACTCGAAGGCCGTGGTGATCTCACCGGGGAACGGGAGGCCGCAGCGTTCGCAGCAGGGCGGCGTGATGAAGCGGAGGTTTTGCCAGCAGACCTGGCAGACAAAGCCTTCGCCGGGATTCGCACGCTGTTCGCCGCAGAGCTGGCAGACGGGCGGGTAGAAGAAGGCCAGCCCGGCGTCGAGCCGGTCACGGGCGAGGTTCACTGCTGCCGGATTCATCAGGGATGGCGGGAGTGTGGGGTGTTTCCGGCCAGCGCGCAACCGTCGCGAGGACCGCCGCCATGACCCCCAGGGCGAGCCAGCCATCCAGCAACCTGTCCGTGCCCCAGAAAGCGCCGCCTGCGCTCGTGCCCGTCGTGGTCAGGGTCTTGAAGACTTTCAGCCAGAAGACCCAGCCGGCGTGGAGGCCGATGGAAAACCAAAGGGTGCCCGTGCGGTGATACGCCAGAGCGAGCGCCGCGCCGCCGAGGGCGAGCGTCAGCCCGGCGGGCACCACGTTTTCCAGTGCGCCAATTCCACGCAACATGCGCGGCAGCAGCGCAAGGCCGGAGTCCCATTCAACCGGCCCGGCGTGCTCGATCCGCGCGAGGAAATGCAGCGCCGAATAAATGAGGCTGCTGACGAGCACGGCCCCGGGAATGGACGTCGAACGCCGCAGCGCGCCGAAGATGACCCCGCGAAAGAAAAATTCCTCCAGCACCGCCACGACGACGGCGGACAAGGTGGCGTTCACGACCAGCCCCAGCAGCGCTTGTGGCGGGTGGTTGAAATTGAAACTCCGCACCCCGGCCAGCACCAGCAGCAGCGCCGCCGCCAGGAGCGAACCAAAACCGGCGGCCAGCCCGAGGCCGAGCAACCGCCGGCTGCCCGCCGGACGGGCCAGGCCCAGGGCCGGTGCGTTGGTGAGTTGAAACGCCCGGGTCAGAGGCCACAGCCCGGCGAGCGCCGCGAACAGGAGGCAGCGGCTCAGGTAGCGATGAAACGGCTGCGCGCCCAAGCTCTTCAGGAAAGCGATTTCCCCGGAGGCCGTCTGCCCCAGATGAAAGGCCCACGGAGCCACCAGCGCGGCGGCCAGCAGCACGCTGGCTGCGTAGATGAAAATGATTCCGGTGGCGCGCACGCCGGATTAAGCGATCTTGCGCGGTGGCAGCCAAGCGCATATTGTCGCCCGCCTTGAAGGCGCAGCTGGCACAGAACAGGCTCCCGGCACTGTTACGAAACTATTTCGGCCCGGGGGCGTCGTAAACATCGAATCCATCCAGGCAAAGAAGCGAATGTCACCGCTGGACATATTCAGAAAAGCACCGAGAAAAACGGCTCAAGATCCCGACGCACCGCAGCTCTTCGGACCCTATTCGCTCCATGAGCTGATCAACCGCGGTGGCACGGCGGAAATCTGGACCGCGACGGACCGGGACGGGAAGATGTATGCGTTGCGCAGACTGCTGGGCAACGGGACGGTGGGCAAGGCGGCGCGGAAACAGTTCCTCCATGGCTGCGAGGTCCTCGAACAGATCCACGGCAACCAGTTCATCATCGGCTTTTACGAGCACGGGAAGATTGACGGGGTGGATTTCACCCTGCTGGAGCGCGTCGAGGGGGCGAACCTCAAGCAGCTCATCACCCGGAACGATCCCATCCTCGGCGAGTTTGTCGGGAACATCCTCATCGACATGGCGCTGGCCCTGGAGCACATGCACGAGAAGGGGTTCATACACCTCGACTTCAAGCCCGAGAACGTGCTGGTGACGATGGCCGGCGACATCCGCCTCGTGGACTTCGACCTCGCGCAGCCGCTGCCGAAGACACCCAGGCAGATGCCCAGCAACGCCGGCACGCCCGCCTACATGTCCCCCGAGCAAATCCATCACGACCCGCTGGACCAGCGCGCGGATATTTTCTCGTTTGGCGTGACCGCCTACGAGCTGCTCACCTTCCGCAAGCCCTTCACCGGGGACACGCCGGAGGCCGTCCTGCGCAAACAGCTCGACGAAAAACACCCCGTTCCGCCGCCACGCCAGTTCAACGATGACATCCCCATTGCCGTCGAACGCATCATCCTCAAGTGCCTGGAACGCGATCCGGAGAAGCGCTATCCGAACACGCACGTCCTCGTTTCACAACTTCAGCAGGCGCTCTACGTGAAGACGGGGTAAGCGTTCCGGCCCTTTGTTTGCCGCCTTCCGGTGCGGAGTGAACCACGCAGTCCCCCGGCCTGACGGACTTTTGCTTCACGCATCCCAGCTCTTCCCGTCCCATTCCAGCACGCGTTCCAGCAGGCTCACGGCTCCGTCTGTGAAAACCTGG